>Ga0209755_10005526_pt1 | contig 14344 bp, 7 predicted proteins | sample TergutCo191P1_FD_187301 | JGI IMG/M metagenome (GOLD analysis project Ga0209755, IMG submission 187301) | Cornitermes sp. P1 segment gut microbial communities from Petit-Saut dam, French Guiana - Co191P1 (SPAdes) (version 2) | ecosystem: Host-associated > Arthropoda: Insects > Digestive system >... | reverse complement strand
TTTCGAATACTGCTGCTTTAACCATCTCTTTTTACAGGATCCTTAAAGTTAGGTTTTAATTTAAAACTTGCGCGCTGGTAGTCGTATTGTAAAATGGTTGAAAGCGCCAATTCAAATTTAAAGTTAGGCTAGCACAAATTTAAATAACGCGGCAGTAGCCATATTGTAAAATGGTGGAAAGCGTCAATTCAAATTTAAAGTTAGGTTAACACAAATTTAAAAATACAGCTGCGCTAGCCGTTTTGTAAGATAGCGGAAAGACCCAATTCATATTTAAAGTTAACACAAATTTAAATAGCGCGCTGGTAGATATATTCAAAATGGCGGACTTTAGTTTAGGTTTAATTTAAAACTGGAGCGCCTACAGACATATTAAAAATGGCGGCAGGCACCAAACTGTCTCATCCAACACGGCGCCATACTGTCTGGTATAATTAGGTCATCCGCCATATTTGTTTGTATACTACGTCGTTTGTTTACATCACGTGACCGCCGCCATATTTGTTTACATATCAAAAGTTAGTTAAGGTGCCAAACTAGTATAATTAGTTCATCCGCCATATTTGTTTACATACTACGTCAATTGTTTACGTATCGGAGGTTAAAGTTACGTTAAGGCACCAAACTGGTCCTACACGACGCCAGACTGTCTGGCATAATTAGGTCATCCTCCATATTTGTTTCCATCACGTGACCACCGGAGGCAAGTTCGTCCGTCATATTTGTTTACATGTGACGTCATTTGTTTACGTATCAGAAGTTAAATTTAGGTTAAGGCGCCACACTGTCTGGCATAAGTCATCCGCCATATTTGTTTACATCACGTGATCGCCGAAAGCAAGGTCGTCTGCCATATTTGTTTACATGCGACGCCATTTGTTTACATATCAGAGGTTAAAGTTAGGTTAAGGCACCATATTTGTTTACATCACGTGACTGTGACGTCATAATGTCGGTGGTGGGGGTGCCAAACGGGAACCCTTAGTACTGAGGTTGTATGATACAATTGTGACCTCCTGATGATGAGCATATGTGCTCGAAACATGTAGAGGCATGAAATAAACTTATTGAAAACAAAATTTCGTGCATCAGGTTGTTTAATTACTAGGATAAATGTACTGAGATTCACGGTCAGCAAAACATCAAAATCTGTGCTCATATAGTAGGGTTTTCTTGTCTTATGGTGTGGATTCACCTTCTGTAGGTTTGGTCGTGCCTATTTCCTACAAGATATCCGCATGGGATAAATAATTTAATGTTACAGAACCTAAAACAATGTGTATTACTATGCTGAAATTCCAGTAGTTGTTGTTTCAACTGGAACTAAGCTGTTCTTATTGTTCCCGGGAAAATGTGTTAATAATCCCATAAATTGTTCAAAATTGAAATGCATGTAAGTTGTTGATTCTGTGGCTATCAAAAGTTAACATATTTATTGTACCCGATATATGATCAGACACAAGACGGAGTACCTCAATAAAATATCTGTAAACTAACAAAAATACATTCGACTGTTGAAGACCACAACAATAGCCAAATATTAGTCAAAATTTAGCTTCCATTGTAACCAAATATATTTCTAAGAACAAAACATCTCTAAGTAATTATATCTTTAATATACCAACATAATGCACAAATACAATAAAATATGTGTATGATTATCAATAGTATCCTGCGTGTTTCGGCACTTATTGCGCCATCTTTAGGAAGAGCATGGGCCATGTATAATATAACTTCAGATCTGTAATAAAAAATGTAACAATAACTTGAGCGTACGATAAAGTTCTCCTTGAAGATGTGGCCATAAGTGCTGAAATATGTAGGAGGGTGTTGATAATAATAGATGTATATTATTGTATATGTGCATTTTGTTGGTATATTAAAAATGTAATTACTATAAAAAATACACGGAACGGACAGCTGTAGGATAAAAAATCTCTAAGTCAAGATAGCACTTATGTTGATACAAATAAGCGATCTGCTGTAAGAAAGTTCAATTGAACATTTTTTAGTCACTGTTTAGTGGCACATTGCGCTCGTGACATTACAAAGCCTTAACATTACCTGAGCACTCCCATACACACAGTTAGGGACCAACAGCCCTTGCGCACAGAAACTTGACTTTCTTGTCCAGTTTCACATATAAGAAAAGGCATAATTTGTTCAAGTCGAGTATTGTATAGGAGATTCAATGAATTTTCAAAGCGAATTCAGTGCAAAGTTCAACAATGTATCTCATTCCACAGCGAAATTACGTGATATAAATATTTTATACGAAAAGAAGCTGCGTAACTATGGCTTTGACATTCTTCGCTTTGCCAATTGCTAGGCAACCACGCTTAACTTTTACCGAACTTCGCTGCTTCGCGCCATAAGAACTCTCTACTTCTCTCCGGCATCTAGCAAGCATCGTTTTGGTAAAAACAGCAGCAACACGTCGTCTGAACAGCAAAACGAATAAAAATGTTTAGCTGGTAGAAACAAAACACGGTATAAGTTGGTTTTCAAAACCCAATATTCTAGACGGCCATGTTTTTAGAAATGGTAGTGCTTTGATTTAAGAAGCCACACTCTTGACACATCTGAACTAATTATCTAACTCCTTGGAGCAGAACCTTTCTTGAAGTGTCTAATTCTTCGTTCATTCAATAAATTCTCTGCTTTTTAGGGAAACCAACATTTTTATTACCGTGTCCACAACAGTCCTCAATTTGTCAACCTGAGCCATATCAACCCAGTTCACGCCACCCTAGCATACTACTTCGTGATTTGCTTTAACAATATCCTGCCATCTACGCCTAGATGTGCCAAGTGGTCTCTTTACTTCAAGTTTCCCACCAAAAAACGCATTTCTGTGATACATTCCCGACCCTTTCATTCTCATTTATATGAAGGCCCAAATAATATTAGCTGAAGAGCACAATACGTGAAACTTCTTATTATACAGTTTTCTGTAGCCTCCCGCTCCTTTCTTCGTCTTAGACCCAAACATCTTCACCAGAATAATTGAAGTTTAGTGTACAATATACAGACATGTGACTAAGACAATGAACAAGTCTAAAGTAATCACAATGTGGGAAGCCAATCAGAGACACAAAGCAAAACAGATCTATTTTTATCCCATTAAACACGAAAATTAGAAAGCAACTTACAATTCAACCCAGCCCTCTGAAATGAAATCACTTAAACATTTGCTCAAAATGCAAGAACTAAATATTTGTCTACAATTCATTTACGTTGAATTGTACCGCTTCTAATCCTTCAAACAAAGTCATGCTTTATAAATTTGTAACAGATATCTATCAATTGTGATTGCAAAGTTTAAAATAGGTATATTAGTAGTCCTGGAAACATAGCCCTCCCATTGTGTTGCGTGATTTGTGTACAATATCAGCACAGGAAGCTAGCTACCCATCCTATACATACTGCACGCGAACAAGCAAGGTCGTCACAGAAGCAGTCTTCCCACCTACAATGCGACACGCACGTGATATACTATGTGTAATTCCTTTTGGTGTAAGGTGTAGGTCCCAACACCTATGTGAAGCCTATAGCACAGAAAGACCCTGCTTCTACATAGACTCATCTACCATCACTGTGTTGAAAAAATCCAGACAATGACCCTATCGTCAGCCAGAATCCAATCGAACATGTTCACACATCATTTCTCTAACGTCAGAATCAAGTCCCATCTCTTCTTAAGCCTCACAAGAAATCGTCCCTAAAGCTCTTTGTTTAAACATTATCAATGTTATAAATAAATTTGAGTCTTCTAATTTAGCTAATGAGTGATACATACTTTGCAAACTTATCATGTTTTTGACTTAATCACTCTAAAAATTTGTATAATCAAATCGTGAAGATGTTTGTCTAAATATCTCCATCCTCCTGTTGCTTTCCAATTTCTGGATGCTGATGTTTCCTTAGCACCTTTTCTCCAATACCTTCTATCAATATAGTACTGTTTAACTGATAAGCCGTATTTCACACCCGTACAAAGCACAGGCTAAATACATAACAGAGTAGCTTTATTTTGAGGATATTTGGGCCTGAGAGCGACGAGGTAACGGGGGAGTGGAGAAGACAACATGATGAGAAGCTGAAAGATCTGTATTCTTCACCAAATATTAATCGGGTGATCAAATTAAGAAGAATGGGATGGGCGGGGCAAGTAGCATGTACGCGGAGAGGAGACGTGCATATAGAGTCTTGGTGGGGAAAACTGAGGGAAGGACACCACTTGGACCCAGTAGTAGATGGAAAGATAATATTAAAATGAATTTTCAGGAAGTAGGATGGGGGTATGGACTGGATTGATCTGCCTCAGAATAGGTAAAGGTAGCGAGCGCTTGTGTAAGAGGTAATGAACCTTCGGGTTCCATAAAATGCGGGGAATTTCTTGACTAGCTGAGAACCTGTTAGCATTTAAGAAGGACTCTGCTTCCTGGCGTTAGTGAGTTAGTTAGTAGGTAAGTTAGTTAATCAGTCAGTTAGTTATTCAGTTAGTTAGCTGTATTTTATACTGTGTAAAACTTGGTCTTTTACTCCAAAAGAAGAACGTGCATTAATTTAGGGAGTCCAAGAATTACGTGGCTAAAATTGTAGTAAGACCTAACGGACAGAAATCAGCAGAATTATAGAGTAAGTTGCATAGGGAGAATCGTCGTAAATTACTATCTTATTCCAACATTATGGTCACCATGCATAAGATGAGGCTGGTGGTATACGCCTGAAGGAAAGAAAGCGAATGGGATACGCTGGCACAGGTTAGAGGGTAGTATCAAAATGAATCTCCTAAAGTAGATTATGAGGGTGAAAAGTCTGTTCAGCTGGGGTAAGATAGGGTCCCAGGTTAGGTTCCTGGAAATGCGGTAAAGATCTCGTGATTTCTTAAAAAAGCAGCCCGTTTCTTGACTAACTGAGGGACTGCTGGCTTTTCAAGTAGCACAGCCCGTACCGTGAAGTAACATTCTAATTTCTTATATCCGAAGATAAATTAAGAGTACAGAAATACAAAGCACATAATCAGAAACAATCTGTCTTGAAAACTGGAGCACACATACCTACGCTGTCTTATAATGTGCAGATTTCTTGCGAAGGTTTAAAAATGTCGGTAAATTTCTCGTAGCCTAAGACAGAAGGCCAAGTTCTAATATCCTTTCAGATCAATTCCCCCATGCATTCTAATCATCACGAATGAGCCCATCTTATCTTTTTTGTATTGTTTGTCTTTTAATCTATGTTGCGTTGGCGGACGTAAGGTCTGCTAAGGCTTAGGTTACGGTACATGAGGTCAATGAGATAAAAAGTATCTTATTATCTGATGTGTCTTCTTATTGTCTGCACGTCGTAGGTGCCTCCCCTTCTGCCAGGATATTCTCGTCATTCTCCTGAAACGTCACGAGTGGGGGGGTGTCATCATCTGATCCATCATACACATTGGCGCTGTTTCAGGCGTCAGAGTCCATGTTTGGTTTCACATGAGTGCGGTATTTGCGTATCCAAAACAAGCATTCCTCGGTTAGATCGGCAAAACCGCATCCATAAATGCGGCCTTTGCCTGAAATGCCTATACTACTGTTTTAACAGTATATGAGCCTCTGAAAGTACGTGGTAACCTTCTGATTAAGAGTACGTTTTATTCCTTTGAACAGGGAGCATGTGTCGCTGAATTGAATTTTCATAACACCGTTTACAGCGCTACTTCTCTTCCGTTTTTATTGTATTTCTAATATTTATTGAATGATTAAATATCTTAGGTCCTGAGTGCTGTTTACAGCAGCAGCAGCAGTAATCCATATACCTCCACAGTTTTCCACAACTCTTTACTGCTCTGTCAATCTTTTTCTTTCAATAGCGTATTTCTTCAAGAAATGATACAAAACTGATATTGTTGAGAAATTTCTGTATTATTCTGATGACTGGTGAATTACTTAACCTGTGGCACAATAAATAGCACAACTTTGCTCTTTGAAGACGCATGACTGTAAAAAAAAAAAAAAAAGGCACACACGTACCGACTGCTTTCAAATACGTTTTAAAACTCGCATTCCTCTAAAGGCAGGTGTCTTTTGAATGGGTACGTATTAATCGTCGACTTGGTCTGGCTTGTTGGTTATTAATTTGAGCTGTGGCACACAGTTTTGCCGAATTGCTCTATGCGGATATCTAGACAATCTCTTCAGTTTTCAGAAGAAAATCGTCCAAATATTTATAGCCTATTTCGTGTTCCGTAACAAACACTACAGCATTTGTCCCTAACTTTCTCAGACAAGAAACAATACATCACCGAACAAATGATATAAATTGTAACACTTCCAGCAGGAGACGCAGACTATCTTGACTTAGGTGATTCCTAGTTTTACTGATTCCCTCCAGCCAAATTCCGGGATAACGCTGTAGCTCTCCCTTCCAAAGCATTTTCCGTTCATAATTCGCTTCAGGTTTGACCTAAAGTGGTAATGTAGATCTCAGTAAGGTACAATAACATTTACTTGACATCGTTTCAGATATAGAATATATTTCGAGTATATTACGATTCTACGCAGTGCAGTGCAGTCACTTCATTACTACGGCTTATTGTCAGCAATAAATAAACACGAAAGACCAAGTGCCGTGAAAGCTGCACATCAGGGTACACCCGTCACTTTTGATACCAGTCAATAATGTTTTAACCGAGCGTGAATCAAGGAGTAGATCCGAACAGTGCGGATAACAGATTATCAAAATTTTCAATACGCATTCAGCAGGTCCCGACTTCAAATATCGATCCTGAGACGAACAATGAACTAAGGCCTTTCGTAGTTTATTCAGCTCCTCCATGCAAACACCGGCACAGACGGCACATCAAGTCAGTTTACGACAGCTCTTCAAACTTCTTGACCAGCTCATTGTTCATACTTCCTGTGCTACTGGACATTACGTACTCCGAGCTGTTGAGTACGTCATAAATAGGCGAGAAGTATTGACATGTAAGATTTTGGGACAATATCGTCTCACATCCGTATACTCAACCTCCATTCGCACTCAGTCAATAACTGAGAACCGCGCTCTTTTGGGCTCTTATGCAGCGTGTAGTGGTAATTCCTTACCGACGTTTCTGAACAATCTATCGGTTCCATCTTCAAGGGTTTCTTTACGCTTGAGGATGGGACCGATCGGTTGTCCCGAAACGTCGGTAAGTAATTACCACTACACGCTGCTTAAGAGCCCAGAAGAGCGCAGTTCTCGTCTACTTCGCGGCGGAAGTCTGAAATCAGTCAATAACTGTATTGATTGTCTGCGTTGTGGGTTAAGCTGAATGTTAAATGTTGAATGCGGTTGGCTCTCCGTGTGCGGTCGATACGCGAGGAAATTATAACTCTTTTATCTCTTTAAGGTTTGTTCCTTACTGGATTGCTCCATCCATTTATCATTTACTCGATTTACTCAAACCCAAATTCCTACAAACCTGAGTTTCATTTACGAAACGTGCGACGAAACCCGAGGAGGATGGTGTAGCTGTAAAATTACGGACTTCCAATCCGCATGTACTCTGTGTGACTAGCAGCAGATTATCATATACGTGAGTGTTCGTAACTTCACTCTTCATTCTCCACAGATTTCTTCATTCATCAGTCACCTATCTCACAAACTTATCCAATCAAACTCGTGGTCTTCTTTCCATCTCAACGAAGCTATTCCATACTAAAACTGAGCAATTAAATCACACAAAGTCCGTCATAATATATATATATATGTGTGTGTGTGTGTGTGTGTGTGTGTTTTGTATGCTCTGTAGGTTTGGCTCTGCATTACAGAAGGTTACAAGGCGGTGTCCTTCGGAAGCTAGGCATTCTTGAAAAGTTTAATGAAAATTTTCATGACATTGGTTAGCACTTAATCCACCACGGCAATTTCGTCACGCACACACGCCTTAAACCCTTAGCTAAGCAGTTTGTGGTTTAGTTCAATTCACACGGCGTTTCAAGTAACCTCACGAAAAGTAGTTAAGTGGCGAGTGGTCAGGTGAACGACGTGGCCACTTCGCATCCCCGAAACAAGAAATGACCCACTTCCGCTTTCGAATAAACAAGGACCAATAATTAAACAAAAAACTGGAAACGGCACGCCATTCCCTTATTTTCGGTCAAATAAGAGGCACTTAGGTTTCGTGACGACTTCTTTAGCCCAAGACCGACATTTTGCAGGTTCACATTATCATTCAAATGAAAATGAGCTTCACCACACATGAACAATTCATTTTCTGGGTCTACGATTTGTAGCTTTAATTCTACAAACGCGTACAAAAGTTACTCGATTCATTTTTTTCACTTCCATTGACTTCCTGTACGACAGCCAGCTTGTAGGGAAGAAAACTTCGTGAATGAAGCACAAGTCTTAGATTAGCCTCTGACCAATTTATTGTAACAGCACGTGACAAAATTGATCTTCTCGGACTGCCCAACTGACAAAAGAGCTCGTTCTGTGTTTTCAGGAGTATCTGCAGCTCATGGAGCGTCGGGTGGTCTCTTTTCTATTAAAGAAGCTGTGTGTCTGAGATCTGGTTACCCACGACTTCATGAAATTAATCTGAGCCGCGATTCCAAACAAGAAAATGTTGTCAAAAATTAGGTAGCCTTGTAAGAACAGACTTGTTTTCGAAAAAAAAAGCGTCGACACGCAGCGCGGTGTTGAATACTACAAACACTTCAAATCTCCGTGATAAACTAACCCTTCTACCTTTCAGTAACAAGTCCGTTTAACGAGGAGATATTTGTTAGTGCTTGTATACAGAAGTCACAAAATAACAAAGTGTTATGTGCTTCTCACAGACTCTGTATAGGAACAATGACTTTCAATTAATAACAAAATACTTTTTTTTTTGGCGCGACATTCCCCAGTGGGCCAGGACCTCCTCATTCACGATGTTCCTAGATCACACACAACGACGCACCACAGTCCTCTGGACGAGTGATCAGCTCGTCGCAGAGACCTCTACCTGATAACACACAACATTCACAAGAAACAGACATCCATGCCCCGGTGGGATTCGAACCCACAACCTCAGGAGGCGAGCGGTCGCAGACCTACGCCTTAGACCGCGCGGCAATTGGGACCGGCAATGATAAAATATCGGTTAAAATATTGAAAAGAAGAAGGGATCACTGCGGTTTAAGATAACATTAAAAAGATATGCATCATAAAAAATTTATTGGATTTAATTTTAATAAACGTGGTTCAGAACCTTAACAAAATAAGGAATTAAAACGAAGCAAACTTCGTAAATAACAAATGTTTCATACTTTATTGGAATGTTAATTCAAGTTCGTCACGATGCTTTGGACAAGAAACTCAGACGGGGGAAACAAGACGCGAATAAACAGATGTGGTGCTGCAACCCTTTGAAATTTCCCACAGCAACACATCAGATTTATCTGCAGGAAGTATTTTTACTGCAGCCTAAGACATGTGCACATACACCCACCCATCCAGGGAAACAAAAACGCCGTAACTCGATAACTAAGCCCTTTAGACCCAGAACATAATTTATTTGGTTCAGTTTTCAGCATGGAATAGCTCTACACAGTTTTCACTTCTAATGGGAGGTATCCTGTGTCTCGCTGTGTACATATATGCGTTCTCGAGGTACGCAGATAAATACATGGTGGGTGTGGCGTAGCTACAGTAAAAAAAAAAAGTTGGTATGACTACGCGGTACTTCCACCAATGATAAAAGAACTACATGAAAAAATACATGAAGAAATTAAGCATATATATGGATATTGAAATCCAACTTGATACCTTGGTCATTCTTCCATACTATAATACGAGAATGTTTCCTGTAGTAGAAACACTGTCAAGTTTAACGCTTGCTCTGTCTCTCGGTTGTTTGTGCTTCGTCAACGGAACAAATGCACTTGGTAGTATCATAACAAATTTGTAATCAAAATAGCGTGCATAAAATTCAAGCGGAAAAATGAGTGCTTCATTCTCTGCATTCCTTGTGGCTTCGATAAGCAGTTGTATTTGGATGTCCAGGACGCACTTTATAACCATTGTCGAGTTATGGGCGTTTCTATGCCTAGTTTCCCGTCATACTTGTCCTTATTTATGTTACCCTGGTTAACATTTGTTTGTTTGTTGGCCAGTTCCCTTATCACTCGGTCTTTCAATAACTGTTATTGAGCTATGTAAGATAAATATTAATTACTAGCATAATCAGTATGGCCAGTGTAAACCAACTGTAATGAAAAGGCTCTTTAGTAAAATTCGAAAAAGCAACTGTAATTACAATATGAAAACTGTGTAACTCGTACCTATTTTTCTTATGTATAATTACACAACGGGATGAATAACATAAAGACAATTAAGTTTCAGTTGGCCCTTTAACAAATTTTAAAGAAATCGAAGGAAAAGTAATATCTAAGTTTGTAAAGTGTGACTTTGGAAGGGAACGATGCGGGGCTATTAGGAACCTCAGTGAATGTTCAAGGAAATCTTGCACCTAATTCAAAAAGGGAGGAACCTCATTATTCAGGCCCCTGTTGGCGAGCAGCATAATTGTTTGTAACCTGATTCAGTCACGTAGCACCATCCGCCCTGAAGTTTCTCTCATTCTTTGCAAATAAACGCTTATTGTTTGTTTGTTTAATATGGTCCAGGAATAGAACATTCAGCTACTCATCTAATACGGCCCTAAATAACGTCTCCAGTTGCTACAGCATTATTACATAGATCATGAATCGAACGTCGCACTAAAGGGATGGCATTTACTCTCAGTCAGGCGACTGTAGGTATACATACTGATAGTGTGATCTGACGTGTTCCTTCCAAGCAGATGCAGGAAAACTGTAACAAATCTGGCATTTACTGCATATACACTACCAGAGAAACTTTTGACAGCTTTCCTTGGCATGGTTTATGAAGCCATCATGTACAAATACACAGACATTTGACGATGTGTGACTTACGCAACAGGATGTGAGAAAGAGATGCATGGAAGTATAAAAGAAAACAGAAAAGATCAAATTAATTAATCAATTGAACGAAGAAAAGAGAAAATAAAAGGAAACAGGTAGAAGAGGGAGAATCGAATAAATGTGTGGCAAAATATTAAAGGGAAAAGTGAAACAGAATAAGGAAAGTAGAGAAGTGTTCTTCATTTTGTAACTTCCTGCAAAAGAAATTAGCTTACGGTCTGCATTAACGTAATGAGATACAATCAGCTGATGCCTGCAAGGAAACTCAATAAGCCAAATGGTCGGCATATTCTGATACGTGGCCGTAAAGCTCAGAGCAGGACACGTGCTGTATCTCGTCAAGTGTCTGCCTTAGTCTGGTGTAACGATGTTGGCTGGGGTAGTAAATAAAATTACTATCTCATAGGTAAAAAGCAAAGTTTTAAATTACGCAATCGGGCTATGTTTAGCACGGTGACCCACATAAAGCCATTACAGCATCCGTCATAATTCATGCCTGCCTATATACACAATGGCAAGGGACAGATACGCACCTCTTTCGGTGCTGATTTGCATTTCTGAAACAGCTTTTTCTTTTCTACAGTTTCATCGAAATACAACCTCTACTGCCAACGTATCCTAACTGTTGGCTTAATAAATAAATATATATATATATATATATATATATATATATATATATATATGTGTGTGTGTGTGTGTGTGCGTGTGACGTGATGATCTATTTTCTGTTGTTCTTGCAAACACAAGATATGGAAAACTCAAGTGACTGATGTTCCTTACTGGACAACCATAACTTTGAAAGGATTTTACAACACTGCATCAACTGTTTAGGCTACCTAAAAAAGTAAAGTTTTCCTTGTCCACGCAATGAAGGCGTATGGGCAGCATAAAGTATAGCTCCACTCATTCTTAACCTCGGCACTTTATAGAGGTGAGTTTGTAACTCCGGTGCCAAATGAATAAGAGGCTGGGAAGGCCCCAGAGCCTGTCAGCCGTAATTCGAAACCCGGAACGTCCAGCCCGTAGACTAGTTACAGAATCTCTAATAAAAGGAGCATAACTATGATTAATCATGAATTCGGCAGGATGCGGACGTCAGTGTAGAATATTCACAGCCAGGGAATAAATACAACGTGTTCACCCAGGATAGGCAGCTTAAGAACTGTCATTCCAGTCTGTGACCTGCAGAATGAAAATCAGTTGCGCTTACCGGACAGTTACAGAAGTACTTCTGGCAGTCAACAAGTTACTTTCGTACAATAACATCTTCGTAAGAGAAGTGCAAATATTTTAATGTCTAAAGGATTCTACGGATACATTTGTACGAGCGTTAGGTTCCATTTGCAATCTGTGAACGCGTGATATCTTGACGACCAGGGACCAACTTAATGTCACAATGACATAATAATACAAGTTAATAAACTGTTCCTTCGTTACCCTTTATTATTATCTGCTATGCTACGGATATCCAGTTTAAGAACCTGGGCCCTTCTAATCTGGATTTGCTTCAAGTCTGAGATCAGTTGGGTTAAATAAAACACCAACGTGATGTTACACTGTGCAGTTTTTATTTCTGCATACTCACTCTACATGTTTCGAGCGTCAAGCGCCCATCATCAGGAGTATTTAAAACTGGTATGGCGGCCACTGGTACGTGTGTACACTAGTAGCATCACGTTGGTGTTTTATTTAACCTATACTACAATGCACGGAAAAACAAATGTAAAATTCTGAGATCAGTCTCAGGAAAGTTCCCTTGTTACGATCGCTCTCGTTTCTCTGAAATATTCAAGGCACAATATTGGCGGGCTTCCAACAATGTGTCAGTTAACAGATAAATACACTAACAGGAAACGTTTCTTTAAATACGTACTAGAATGAGAGGAATTAATTAGAACGTATAACCTGATAGGCCACTGCTTCATACAACGTCCCAAGAAACTTTATCTCTGCACAATATTATACGTGTATGCCGTATATTCTTTGTATACGTTTAGCACGTTCTTTCCGAGCGAACCTTTATTTTCACAACAAAATTTTAAAGGTGCAGTACATATTGAGTATGCACATTTCCAAAATGCTTCTTTGCAAAATTCTTACCTTCTTATGAAACTCTCTACGCTATGACACCAGTTTCTTCGCGTTGCTCTTCACATTTACTAACTACAGAACAGTAGAGACAACACACTGCTTATGTGAGTAAATTTTGCTGTCGACGAAGTTAACATCAAACGCTGCGTGGGAGGATGATGAATAATAATTTCATTGTTTTTCATTCACTATAGAGTATATCGAAAAAAGTAATCAATTTTTGAAAGATACACAAGGCGACTGTAGACATGCGGACGCACAGCACCATACCATAAGAGGGGGTGCTGGTAAGTGCTTAGCCCGACCTATTTCCCGATGTCGTAGGACGGAATCGATAGTGTCGTTGGAAAGAGGGGTCTGTTCAGTGCCGAATTGTCTTTTCTTGCTACAGGGACTGAAGGGAAGTATGTCAGGAGACGCGCGATTACAACAACAACGACGATTACAACAACAACGAGGCGCGAGCTGTCATCATGTTTTTTTTCCTGCAAGGCAAGGCGCCGAAGGGAATTCACGCCATTCTGACAGAAACATTAGGGTAATATGCACCATCGTATGCCACCGTCAAAAAGTAGGTGGCCCAGTTTAAAAGGTGTGATTTTGCCACCTGTGATGCGCCTCGTCCTAGACGACCCAAAACAGTGACCACCCCACAGATTATTGATCAAATTCACGAGCTAATCTAGGAAGACCGACGGATTTGGACTAAATCAATAGCTGAGCAACTGGGCATTTCACGTGAGTGGGTTGGGTCCATCATTCATGAAGAATTGGACATGCGGAAGCTCTCCGCGAAGTGGGTCCCGAAATGTCTGAACGCCGATCAAAAACATCAACGTTGCCAGTCGTCTGAACAAATTTTGGAATTTTTTCGGCGCGATCCAAATTATTTCCTGTCGCAATTGATGACTGTGGACGAAACCTGGTTACATCACTATGACCCGGAGACAAAGCAATAATCAATGGAATGGCGGCATTCGGCTCACCCTGCTCCAAAATTTTCCGAGTGCAAAAATCCGCTGGAGAATTTCTCGCCTCGATTTTGTGGGATCAAGACGGCATCCTCCTCATTGATTGTCTTCAAAAGGGCCAAAGTATCAACGCGGAGTATTACTCATCTCTGCTGGTGCAATTGAAGGACATTTTGGAGGAAAAACGCCGCCGGAAGGTCACCAAGGTGGTCTTGGTCTTGCACGACAATGCCCCGGCTTACCGGGCACTTGTAACCCAGAAGAAACTGGCCTACCTGGGCTTCCAATGTCTTGATCACCCAACCTATTCTCCGGATCTGG
>Ga0209755_10005525_pt1 | contig 14344 bp, 9 predicted proteins | sample TergutCo191P1_FD_187301 | JGI IMG/M metagenome (GOLD analysis project Ga0209755, IMG submission 187301) | Cornitermes sp. P1 segment gut microbial communities from Petit-Saut dam, French Guiana - Co191P1 (SPAdes) (version 2) | ecosystem: Host-associated > Arthropoda: Insects > Digestive system >... | reverse complement strand
TAATATTTCCACAATATTATAAAACGATACGATAAAACATTGATTATAATCTTAACAGAAAAATAAAAATTAATAAAGCACTCAATAATGTTAAATCGTTGTATCCAGATCCTCAGTGTCTCCGTGTGAGGTTTTTTAACAATGACTTAATTCAACACTTGCTAAAGGAAAAATATATCGATATACTGGGCAAATGTTAAGAATATCAATCCCATATTTAATAACAATTACGGCGGCGGTGCTGCTTCTTGTAATTGGAAATAAAGCCCTTACAGGCAATATGGCTAAATTAAGTTACGAACCTTATACAATAGTAAAAGCGGAAGTGCGGGAAGTCGGCGAAAGAATTGCGCCAAACTTTGACTTTATCGAAGATTTTGACGATTACGAAAGTTTCGCGAAAATAATGCCGGGCGATAAAATTTTATTTAACGCCAAAATATTAAGCGGCCCGCGCAAGGGTGAGCTTGTTACAGCAGAACAGACATTCAGCGCTCAGATGATCGATAGATCAAAAGAAGTGGCAACAGGCGATAAAATTCTTTTAATTCATAATAATATCGCATGGTACTTTAACGGCTATTCACGAATAAACCAATTGATAATTTTAGGAATTGTGTTTGTGCTTTGTCTTTTAATATTCGGCGGAAAAAAAGGCTTTAACACAATTCTTTCGCTCAGTTTTACTTGTATTGCGATTTTTACAGTTTTTATTCCGGCAATTTTAAGCGGTAAAAATATTTATATAATGGCGCTGCTTGTTTGCGCCTATGTCTCCGCAATGGTTCCTTTAATCGTAATGGGATATAATAAAAAATCACTAGCGTCAATATTGGGTTGTATCGCAGGTGTTATTATTGCGGGATTAATCACCCTTATAATGAATAAAGCTCTGCTTTTAACAGGCATTGCCGACGAACATTCGCGTTACCTTGTAAGGCTCCCCGGCGACATACAGCTCGACTTAAAAGCGATAATTTTCGCAGGCATTATTATCGGAGCAATGGGCGCGATAATGGACGTTTCAATATCGATTTCATCGGCGTTATGGGAAATAAAAGAAAAAGTAGCTGCGATTAAATTCAAAGAGCTGTTTCGCTCAGGCATTAATATCGGGCGCGACATTATGGGAACAATGGCTGACACACTCATTCTTGCGTACATAGGCAGTTCATTGACGGCGGTTTTACTTTTGAGCGTAGCTTCAAGATCGCTTCTGGAATTGTTTAACAGCGAAATGATTGCGGTAGAAATTCTACAGGCGCTTGCGGGCAGCCTTGGCATTTTATTCGCAATGCCGCTTACCGCTCTTTTTTGCTCTGTGGTTTATTTAACGGTATCTGCAAAAAAAGACGAATAACATTCTCACTCATTCGTAAAAATTTTTCTCAGTTCCTGATTCATATTGTCCAAATCAAAAATGCCGGGAACAAATTCTAAGCCAAGTTCGCTCTGCGCTGATTGTTTATCCTTGTTGCTGCCCGCTTCAAGGAAACCTAAAAGCCGCCTGAAGTGGCGCGGACCGTCAACCTGTTCGGGAGGAGCAGCGCCGTCACCTGCGACAAATCGTGTTACTTCGTTTTTGGCAGGCTGATACGAAGACATAATAATAATTTTTACATTCCATTTTGAATCGTATTCATAAATTAATTCTTTTTTGCCGCGGAAATCAATATCGCCAAGTTTTATTTTATCGTGAAGATATTCCTTGCCGCCCTCAGGCGTTTCGCAGTAAAAACGAAAACGTCCAATATTTTTCCAATCCATTCCAATTTGAATCAATTGGTGCAAATCTTCCATTGAACATTCATGCGAAATAATCGCGCGCCGCCAGACATCAAGACCGCTGATACTTATTTGAATCATTCTCCATGATTGCCCCGACGCGCTGCCGCCCTGAATCAACGTTAGGTTACTTCTTCTAAAATTATCCATGGCGGAATTTATCAGCTCTTTAATGTCAGAAAAAGTGTCGATCATACTGTCCAGCGAATTGTCCATGGCGGCAATGTCCGCTTCACCGGGAGAATCATCAAAGGCAAGGTCTTCCAAAAGCGCGGCTGCGTGTCCCTGAATTTGAGAAAGCACAATGAAGGTATGACGCGGCAGCCACACGGTTTCAATTTCGCCTTTTTGCAATTTGGAGGAAAGCTCTATTACCGCTGTGTGCAATTCGGCGACGCGCTGGCGGATAGGACCCGCGCCCTGATCCAAAAAGAGCGAATACGCTTTGTAAAAATCATCCATGCTGTCCGCGATATAATCCGCAAGCAAATCCCACTCAGCTTCGTCAAGATGAATTACAGGAGGAACAAGTCTGTTAATCACAAGATCAATATCTTTTTCGTTTCTAAAAAACGCGTCTCTTATATAAGAAAGAATTACAAATTCAGAAATTGGAATATTCTTTTCGTATAACAGATCTTCGATAAAAGTTCTGTCGGGGGGAACCGTATAATTCTGAAGACATTTGCTGTCAGGAATTTCTTTGCCGGAAAACCAAAAGCGCGTTTCAATTCCATAAGGCACGGTATCGATACGATTGGTTTTTTCAAAAAGAAATTCTTCCAGCGAATACGCCGGCACTTCTCTCATTCTTTTCCCGCCGAACCAATACGCGAACGCGACTTGCTCTTCGGTTCCCGCTCCGGGACCAAGGAGCGCAAAGCTGTCTTCAAATCCAATCTCGGCAGCTTCAATCCACTTCTCAAAATCGTCACGCGACCATTTATCTTTTGGCGCTTTCTCAAGTTCAAAGCGGCATTCTTTCCAGTCTAATGTGCGCACAACAAAACGATCCCCCGGCACAAAACCACTCTCTCGGTAAATTACGCGCATATCCAATGTATGTATCGATACTTCAGGCGGATCTTCGTAAGGGTCAGCGTTATACGCTTCTTCATTTTTTGGATTATCACGCGCGATATATTGGGGAGCAAACTCTTCGCCGTAAATGCAAAAGTAAGGATACAAATCTTCAGGCGGCGCTTCTGTAGTTGTAACAGGAACAACTTCTCCCTTCCATAAAAATGTATATCGATTTGGAAGCGTTAAAGGATTCGCAAAGGGAACACATCTGTGACCGGGAATTAAAATACCGTTCAGCAGCTCCACACGCGATGGAGTTATTGTAAACACCGACGATTCAAAACAACATCGTCTGGAAACCCAATATTTATTATCCTGTTTAAAAGCGATTTTTCGCGCGTCAAGATAAGCGTCAATTTCCATTATCAATTTTTTATTAGCTTTTTGCCCGGAAGCCTGCACATAGATTGTTATATCCTCAAGCGTAAAGGGCTCTGCCGCGTTTTCGAGGAATTCGTATAGCGCTTCTTCCTGTTCCAAATCCATTTGTTTTATGATAAAATGATTCTCACTTGTAATCAATATGGAGGTTATTTATGAAATACGGTTATTTTGATCCTGAAAAACGGGAATATGTTATAGATAAGCCCGACACGCCCGCGCCATGGGCAAACTACCTCGGCTCCCCTGCCTACGGAGCGATAATTTCCAATAATGCCGGCGGCTACAGCTTTGTAAAAAGCGGAGCGGCGGGAAGGTTGATCCGTTACCGTTTTAACGAACAGGATCGCCCGGGGCGTTACATCTACCTGCGTGATGACGATGGCGGAGATTACTGGTCTGCGTCATGGCAGCCCGTAGGTAAACCGCTCGATCAATATAAATCGATCTGCCGCCACGGCACAGGTTACACTCAGATCGAGGCTGATTACAAAGACATTCATTCCGAAGCCTTGTATTATGTTCCGCATAAGTCGGAACATAGTTCCGGCGATTACGAGGTGTGGCGACTCAAGGTTGAAAACAAGGGAACAAAGGCGAGGAAAATTTCTGTCTTTGGTTTTGTTGAATTCACCTGTGAAAGTTTTTACGAGCAGGATCAGGTTAACCTTCAATACACGCAGTTTATTACGCGCACATATTTTAAAGAAAAATTTATTTTACAAACGATTAACGAAAACTGCCTAAACGCCGTCAACGAAAGCCGAGTAGATACGCGCTTCTTCGGTATGGCAGGCGCAAAGGTCGCAAGTTACTGCGGCGACCGCGCTAAATTTCTTGGTAACTACCGTGATTACGGTAACCCTGTATCCGTAGAAAACGGCAAACTGGACGGCACTTTAAATTACAACATGAATCCATGCGGCGCTCTCCACACAAGCCTCGAAATAGATCCCGGCAAAAGCGTAGAATTTGTTTTCCTTCTTGGACAAAAACGCGAAGCGCAAGCGAAAGAACTTATCGCGCGTTATGAAGACAAGGCAATCGTTGACCGCGAAATCGCTGAATTAAAAAAATACTGGCACGAAAAACTCGCGAACCTTAAAGTAACAACGCCTGACGATAACTTTAATAATATGATCAACACATGGAATGCGTATCAATGTTTTATTACATTTGTCTGGTCACGCGCCGCTTCGCTTGTCTACTCCGGTCTTCGCAACGGTTATGGTTACCGCGACACTGTTCAGGATATTCAAGGCATTATTCATCTTGACCCTGACATGGCTCTGGAAAAAATAAAATTTATGATTTCCGCGCAGGTTAATCACGGCGGCGCTCTTCCGCTTGTAAAGTACGACCACAATCCCGGACATGAAGACAAACCCGAAGATGAATCATACCGTCAGAACACAGGACATCCTTCCTACCGCGCCGATGACGCGCTTTGGCTCTTCCCTACTGTCTGGAAATATATCGCCGAAACCGGCAATACCGCGCTGTTAGACGAAATTATACCATACGCCGATAAAGGAAAAGATTCGCTTTTTAACCATTTATTAAAAGCGATTGATTTTTCACTTAACCACTTGGGCATTCACGGTCTTCCCGCAGGGCTTCACGCCGACTGGAACGACTGCCTTAGGTTAGGTGCAAAGGGTATTTCTGTATTCGTCGCATTCCAGTTGTATTACGCCTTTGAGATTATGATCCGTTTTGCTAAACACAAAAAAGACGGCGCGACAGAAAAGAAAATGGTAAATTTAAAATTAAAGTTCGGCAAAATAATTGAAGATCGCTGTTGGGATAAAGATCGATTTATTCGCGGCATAACAGAGAAAGATCAAATTGTCGGCAAGGGCGGCGACCCGGAAGCAAGCATGTGGCTTAATCCGCAGAGCTGGGCGGTAATTTCCGGTTTTGCCGATGAAGCGAATCCTTCAGGCGGGCGCGGTAAAGCGATACTCGATTTAGTACACAAAGAGTTAAACACAAAATACGGCGCGCGTCTTATGGCTCCTTCGTATGTTAAACACGCTTTCGACGGAGCGCTTGCGCTTTTATTTAATCCTTCAACAAAAGAAAATGGCGGTATCTTTTTGCAATCGCAAGGCTGGATCATTTTAGCCGAAGCGCTGTTGGGACGAGGAGAGCGCGCTGTTGAATATTATTTGGAAAGCTGCCCTGCCGCGCAAAACAACATCGCGGAAACACGTTTAATGGAGCCCTATGTTTATTCGCAGTTTACAGAAAGCACAGACAGCCCCTTTGAAGGACGCAGTCATGTTCATTGGTTAACAGGAACCGCAAGTACAGTAATGGTCGGCAGCGTAGAAGGCATTTTAGGTTTACGCCCTGACATCGACGGTCTGCGTTTATCACCTGCGATTCCCGGCGCATGGAAATCTTTTACAATGGAAAAAATCTTCCGAGGCAAAAAATTGAGCATAAAGGTTAACAACGCAGACGGCAAAGAATGCGGCTGCAAAAAATTGACTATTAACGGAGAAGCAATGCAAGACAATTATATTCCTGCGTCAGTGTTGAAAGCAGAAAATGAGATTGTACTGGATATGTAAAGTGGATATTATAATGAGCAAGCTAGCTTTTCCAGCATAATTTACTCTTTTAAATATTCTATACATTCCCCATAATTTGTGCTACTCTCAATTTATCAGGCAGAACCTGGAGGCAAAATTATGGTTATTATTTTAAAGCAAAATCACGAACAAAAGCAGTTTGATAATCTGCTCAAATGGCTGGATGGATTAAACATAAAAACTACTCTGGTAAAAGGCGAGCAGTCTGCGATTTTAGGTTTAATCGGGGACACTTCGGTGCTCGATATCGACATGATCAAAGCCATAGATATCGTGGAAAGCGTCAGGCGGATTCAAGAACCATTCAAGGCGGCGAACCGCAAGTTTCATCCCGACGATACAATAATTGATGTGATGGGGCGAAAAATCGGCGGCGGTAATTTTACGCTAATAGCAGGTCCCTGCTCTATCGAATCGCGCGAGCAGATTTTAGATATTAGCGCAAAGGTAAAAGATGCTGGTGCCGCAATGCTGCGGGGCGGCGCTTTTAAACCAAGGACTTCGCCGTATGCCTTCCAAGGTTTGCGCGCGGAAGGACTTGAACTTTTACATGAAGCAAAAAAAGAAACAGGACTGCCTATTGTTACAGAAATAATGAATGTTAATCATATCGATATGTTTAACAACGTTGACATAATTCAGGTTGGCGCGCGGAACATGCAGAACTTTGAGCTGCTCAAAGAACTTGGCCGCCTTGATAAACCCATTTTGTTAAAGCGCGGACTTGCCAACACAATGGAAGAATTGCTGATGAGCGCTGAATATATAATGTCGGGCGGAAATAAAAATATAATTTTATGCGAGCGCGGCATTAGAACTTTTGAAACATACACAAGGAATACTCTGGACTTGTCCGCTATTCCGCTTCTCAAAGAACATTCGCATCTTCCGGTTTTAGTAGACCCAAGCCACGCTACAGGAATTTCAAGATTAGTAAAACCGATGTCTCTTGCGGCGGCGGCAGCCGGAGCAGATGGTTTGATTATCGAGGTGCATAATGATCCTGCTCATGCCTTATGCGACGGAGCGCAATCCTTAACGCCGGAAGCTTTCGCGGAACTTGTCGGCAGTTTAAATAATATTTTACAAGCCTTAGGAAAAAGTGAGATCATAAAAGGAGAATAATATGATCTACCTTTCTTAGTATTTATTTTTATGTTTTTTTAAATATAGTATTATTAATAACAATGGAAGAATTAATAATAATAAAAATGAATAAATAAGAATATAATTATTTGTGTTTCAATTATGATAAGGAGATATTAATATGAAAAAGCTAATTTTTACGCTTATTATAATTTTGTTGTTTTTGTCAGCTTGTAACTCTTCCAGAACGGAAACAAAAACAACAGTATCAACAACTGCACAAGAGGAATTAACCATGAAAAATTCTACGGAAAAGCCCAAAGTACTGGTAGCGTATTTCTCCTGCACCGGAAATACCCGCGCTGTGGCAGTACACATAGCAAATGAATTAAATACAAAAGCCGCAATTGCAGAGCTTCACGAAATAAAACCGGAGGTGCCTTACACGTCAAATGATCTTAATTGGAGAGATAATTCAAGCCGGGCAAGTAAAGAGAACGCGGATACTTCCTCCCGCCCGTCTATTTCGGGAAGTGTTCAAAATATAGAGAACTACAATATTGTATTTATTGGTTATCCCATTTGGTGGGGACAAGCGCCTAAAATCGTTTATACTTTTATGGAGAGCTATGATTTTTCCGGTAAAACAATTGTGCCGTTCTGCACATCAGGTTCAAGCGGTATCGGTTCCAGCGCGGTCAATCTGCAAAAAATATGTTCGGCAAGTACAGTCTGGCTTCCTGGTTTCCGTTTTACCGCCAACGCTTCGCGCTCATCCGTAAAAAAATGGCTTGATGAGTTTGATTTTTTAGGAGAATAAAATGATCTACAAAGAATTCGGTAAAACAGGAATTAAATTATCCGCTCTTGGCTTTGGCGCGATGCGTCTGCCCATGAATGAAGCAGACGGCAAAAAAACCGTAAACGAAGAACTCGCCGTTCCGCTCATGCAAAAAGCTTTTGACATGGGAATAAATTATATCGATACCGCTCCCTTGTACTGCGAAACACTCAGCGAAGTTGCGGTCGGCAAGGCGTTAAAAGGTTACCGCAACAAAGTGTATCTTTCTACAAAAAATCCAATCGAAGATAACTCAGGCGATCATTGGATGGAGAGGCTGGAAAAATCTTTAAAGAAACTCGACACAGATTATATCGACTTCTATCACTTCTGGGGTATTTCTTTAAAAAGTTTTGAGGGCTGGCAAAAAGAAAGCTACGGTCCTATCCAGGCTGCATACAAAGCGAAGGAACAGGGACTTATCAAACACATTTCGTTTTCATATCATGACGCGCCGGAAAATTACAAACCTATCGTAGACTCAGGAATTTTTGAATCCACTTTGGTTCAATACAATATGCTCGACCGTTCCAACGAAGAAAATATTGCGTACGCAAAATCAAAAGGGCTAGGCACAATTATAATGGGTCCTGTCGGCGGCGGACGTCTCGGCGCGCCAAGCGCACAAATCCAGGGCTTATTAAAAAATAAAACAGGCGCGGCTCCTGTCAGCACAGCGGAAATGGCGCTGCGTTTTGTGCTTGCAAATGAAAATGTTGACATGGCTCTTTCCGGCATAGGCGACATGAACATGTTAAATGAAAATTTTGAGATCGCCTCACGCACGGGTCATTTAACAGAAGAAGAACTTTCGCGCATCAAAAAAATGATGGAAGAAAATAAAAATCTCGCGAAACTTTACTGTACCGGCTGTAATTACTGCAAACCATGTCCGCAGGGAATCGACATTCCGTATCTTTTTGAAATTATGAATCGTTATAAAGTTTACGATTTAAAAGAACACGCAAAAGCGGCGTACCTGGAAATGATGAACGGATGGAGCTGGATTAAAAGCGCGGACGCTTCAAAATGTATTTCCTGCGGCGCGTGCGAAGAAAAATGTCCGCAGAAACTTCCGATTATTAAGCAGCTTGCGGAAACGCACGAAACATTAGCGCCTTAAATCACCTGAGCGCAATGCTCAGCCCATCACTACAATTATCTTATGCTCTTTGCCATCGCCAAACACAGGAATAATCGCACCTCCATGTGCTGCGCCTCCATGCACCGTCTCATGCGAATTTCCATCCACGGTGACAGATTTTATTCCCTTTTCTTTACCTGCGCTGTTATCCACGGTAATGAGATAATCAGCGCCCCGGAAATGGCGAGTAACAGTAAATCCTTTCATGTTCGACGGAATGCACGGGTCTATTAAAAGACCGTCAAATACGGGGCGCACTCCAAGGATGTATTGCGAAATGCTTACGAATGTCCACGCGGCAGTGCCTGTCAGCCAGGAATTTTTTGCTTCCCCGTGGCGGATGGCGTCTTTGCCGGCTACCATTTGCGCGTACACATAAGGTTCCATGCGGCGAAGGTCGCTGTCGTCTTCGCGGTACGCCGGGCAAATTTTTGTGTATGTTTCAAACGCGCGGTTTCCCCTTCCAAGACGCGTTTCCGCGATTGTAACCCAGGGATTATTATGGCAAAAAATTCCCGCGTTTTCTTTGTATCCCGGCGGATATGAAGAAACTTCACCTAACTCAATATGATAATTCTTATACGCAGGCTGCAGTAAAACAATGCCGTATCTTGTATCAAGATGTTCCTTTACAGAATCGAGCGCTTTTGCTGCTCTTCCGTCTTCGATGCCAATGCCTGCCATTACAGAAAAACCGTTAGACTCAATATAAATTTTACCGTCTTCGCATTCATTGCTGCCGATTTTTTTACCATAAGCGTCATAGGCGCGAAGGAACCAGTTGCCGTCCCATCCATGATTATTAATTGCTTCAATCATCATCATGATTGATTTTTCAGCATACACAGCTTCATCTTCGCGGTTTGTTCGTTTGCAAATCTCAACATAATCAGGGCCGACAAACGCGAAGATCGCTGCAATTAAAACAGATTCCGCTACGCCGCTTTCAAAGTTCGCTGTTGTCTGGAAAGATTCTCCCGGTGTTTTTGAAAAACAATTAAGATTAAGACAATCGTTCCAGTCCGCGCGTCCGATTAAGGGCAGCCCATGCGGGCCTTTGTTATTCACTGTAAAATCAAACGAACGTTTTAAATGTATAAAAAGAGTGTCCGCAAGACTCTCGTCATTATTAAACGGAACTTTTTCGTTTAAGATTCCGTAATCTCCCGTCTCTTTAATGTAAGCCGCAACGCCGCAGATTAACCACAAGGGATCATCGTTAAAGCCGGAACCAATTTCGTTGTTGCCTCTTTTTGTAAGCGGCTGATACTGATGATACGCGCTGCCATCCGGAAACTGAGTCGCGGCAATGTCTAAAATTCGCGAACGGGCGCGCTCGGGCACAAGGTGAACAAAGCCAAGCAAGTCCTGATTCGAATCGCGGAAACCCATGCCGCGCCCGATGCCAGATTCAAAATATGAAGCGCTGCGAGACATATTAAAAGTAACCATACATTGATATTGATTCCAAATGCCCGCCATACGCGCCATTTTTTCATCGTCCGCTTCCACGGTAAATTTTCCAAGCAGATTTTTCCAGTAATCATTCAATTCATCCAAGGCTCTGTCAGCCGCTTCCGATGTGCTGTATTTTTCCAGTAATGCTCTTGCGGGTTTTTTATTGATTTTATTTTGAGCTTCCCATTTTTGATCCTCGGGATTCTCGCAGTAACCCAATACAAACACATAAGTTTTTGATTCGCCCGCGGAAAGTTTTAACTTGATATAATGCGACCCTATCGGTGCCCAGCCTGAAGCGACAGAATCCTTAGCCTGTCCCTGAAAAACGGCTTCCGGAGAATCGAAACCATTGTATAAACCAAGGAAGCTCTGCCTGTCTGTATCAAAACCGTCAACCGGAGCATTAACACCCCACACAGCGTAATGGTTTCTCCGCTCGCGGTATTCTGTTTTATGGTAAATAGCGGAACTTCCTTCTGGCGGACATTCAATCTCAACTTCGCCGATGCTAAAGTTTCGCTGAAAGTTAGTCATATCATCGTTCGCGTTCCATAAACAAAATTCAACAAAAGAAAAAATATCGATATATTTATCGATATTGGAATCGTTAGTTAATGTTATTTTATGGATTTCGCATTTATCATGAAGCGGAACAAAAGAAACCTGCGAAAAGCCAAGCCCGTTACGTGACGATGAAATGCGCGAATAACCCATTCCATGCCTGCACTCGTAGCTGTCAAGCTGGGACTTCATCGGCATCCATGAAGGAGTCCACACATCGCCTGTGTAAGAGTCGCGCAAATAAAAGTATCTGCCGCCTGAGTCCGTGGGAACATTATTGTAGCGGTAGCGCGTAAGGCGTAACATTCTGGCGTCCCTGTAAAAACAATAGCCGCCGGAAGTATTAGAAAAAAGACCAAAAAAGTCTTCGCAGCCAAGATAATTTATCCAGGGATAGGGCGTATCGGGGCGTGTAATTACATATTCGCGCGCATCATCATCAAAATAACCGTATTGCATGGGTTCCTCCTGTTTAATAGTAGATTAGCCCATAAATCCAATTATTTCAATAAAAAATACTATTAAAAAGCCCTCTGGCGTTTACCCAGAGAGCTGAAAAATGAAAGGAAAAACCTACTACGAAGCGCCCGCATGGATGCGGGCGGTCTTTTTCTTATTTAGTAAATTCAATTTTTATTATACGCAGCAGCATTGTACCGGCATAAATTTCCACTTCAGGATCAGCCGAATAGCTGCCTTTGGAAATAACGATCCAGCCGTCTTCTGTACCTTCGGTAGGGTTGCCATAAAAACCTGAAATTGGTAATGTGAAACTTTTATTGAATCCTTCTTTAATTTGGAAATATGGAGGCGTTAAATTTGCATCTGTCCCCCCAGCACCTGAAGAAGAATTCCTAATTAATAACTCTGTATTGTTTCCTCCAATCTTTATCATATCGTACGTAATGGTAAAATTTAAATAATCTTTTGCTTCATCAGGCATTTTATATCCAATACGAGTGTGATAATCAGCTTCGCCAGGAGTGCCGTTATGAAATTTAACATCATCCCATTCATTTCCAATATCGCTCCAAGTATAACGCATAGATGATACAACCCACCATTTTTTACCATTATAACTAAAAGTAGTTTTACCAGCAAAACTACCTACAGATGAAAATAAAGTGTCATTTTTATCTGCATTTATAATTAGGTTAAAATCTGTTGGAGCATTTTCATTTTTATCACATCCAATAAAGCCAAATGCCAGTAGAATTACCAGCAAACCGAAAAACGCATTTTTTTTCATAAATGCCTCCTTGAAATATTTTTAGCAAATAAATGCTAATAAAAAAATAGGGTTTCCTGCTACCTCGTTAAGCGATGGTTGCGCTGCACACTATATTTTTTAAGTTACTCCTTTTTAAAAACATAATAATAAGGTTCCAGTGCCCTTAAGGTATAATCACCTGATTTCCATTGCGCAAACAGGTAAAGGTCTTGGGCATATTGTTTGACAACAAATTCAGGTGCATCTCCTCCATACTGCTCCTTTATTATCCCGCCAGTTATTATATTAGTAATCTTGGAACCAACATAAGTATTAGTTGTTGTAGTCCAATTGCCTCTATCATCCCAAGTGTCATTCCTGAGATATTTTACAGTTCCATTAGATACAAATTGTATGCCTTCCCATGTATTTGCATCTGGCCATTCAGGGTTTGACGGATCATAAGTATTAGGATTGCGTATAAAATCGCAAACCAGCCAATTGCCGATAATGTCATTGTTGGAAACAAATGGTGTCATAGTTGGATTGTCAGCAATAGTGTAAAACCATTCACCTCTTTTTACTTTAGCCTCTATTGTAGATGTAGCAGGTATCCAAGGGCGGGAATTCCTAAAATTTGCCTCATTAAAAGTTGCAAGTTTAGCAATATCTTCCGCAGTTGGAGTGTATGGTACTGTATGATAATTGGACACTATAAAAACATCATTGACCACCGTATAATCAACTTGTCGCAAATCATAGTCATACGGACTATCAAACACAATAGTATTAGTTGTAAAAACCAATGCTTCATCTTCCCTGTTAACCCATGTACCTATTGGGAATTTGCCTCCGCTACCTTCCTCCAAGATAAATATATCAGGACTATAATTTGTTCCATTTCCACGTCCCATTGGATTGATGGCCATTGCAAGCCCATCTTCGGACTTTCTAAAATACATGCCTGCACTAAAACTATTTTTAATATTATCTTGCGGCCAGTTATCTGTGTCTATCCCGTGAGTGTCTTCAGGAAGAACTCCTTTAAAGTATCTTTTTCCTCCTTCGGAAAATAATTCATAATTAGCCAGTATGAAGTTTATAATCTCTTCTTTCTGTTGCTCAGTTATGTTTCCAAGGTTCTCCACCCATTCCGTCCATTCTTCATAGGTATATGATTGCCAATTAGACGGAAACAAATCTGGTACATCTCCGTTGCCATTACCGCCATTTCCAGTCCCATTGTTACCATTTCCATTACCACCATTATTGTTGTTATCATTATTACTATCATCACAACCAATAAAACTAAATGCCAGTAAAATTACCAGCATACCGAAAATTGCACTTTTTTTCATAAATGCCTCCTTCTTAGTTTTCCCAACCGATTGTTTTATTTGTACTATTGTATTGATTCTGCCTTAATCCGAATTGATCATTAGTTTGCGCAGCACGATAAGCGTTATCGTCCGCATAACCATGACCACTCCATACCGGTTGTTCCGCATGTATTTCCTGTCTGTCCTTTCCGTTTATTTTTTCCGCCTTCAGCCAAACCTGTTTTATGTTGCTGTCATAGGCATAAACCCCTGTTTCTGTCCTGCCATATCCAGTAAATGTAAAACCGGATGCTGTAAATACATATTTTTGGTTTTCATCCTTTACTCTATTTTCATCACCTCCTACCATGCCGTAATAGGTTTGTCCGGAAAATTGATTTGTGCCTTTATTTGCCGGTAATACCTGTTCCAAAAATAATGCTGTTCCGTCAGTACTGAGAGAATAGCCGTTTGTTTTATTGGAAAATGCTTCATTTACCGTATAGTTCATATAGGCGGCTATACTGGAAAAACCCATTGCCGCAAGTTGTTGATTGATCCAAGCTTCCCCATTTTCAGCTTTATAATTATCAAGCATGGACTTTATACTTGCACGATAAGCGGTTTGATTACCCAAAGCTCCAATTCCGTTAGGACCTTCAAAGGCAACTTTTTCAGGTTTCAGTGTTACGGTTTTTGCCGTCTCATTCCAAGTATAAGTACCAGTTTCAATATTAATATACTTATACTTACCGTTATTATCCAGCACCTCGTTCCGATCACCATCTCGTTCGACTCTTCCCTTCGTATAGGTTCCATTCGCCGCGCCATCAGCAGTTGCGGAAAAAACAGTTTTTGAAGACCATTCAAAAT
>Ga0209755_10005524_pt1 | contig 14348 bp, 5 predicted proteins | sample TergutCo191P1_FD_187301 | JGI IMG/M metagenome (GOLD analysis project Ga0209755, IMG submission 187301) | Cornitermes sp. P1 segment gut microbial communities from Petit-Saut dam, French Guiana - Co191P1 (SPAdes) (version 2) | ecosystem: Host-associated > Arthropoda: Insects > Digestive system >... | reverse complement strand
CCCCCATAAGACTTTTTAGCTGAGTCTAGTAAGTGACAAATCCATGCACAAAAAATTACTTGAATGCAGAAAATGGGCTGTCAGAAGCAGATTGGACAAGGAATGTTTGTTTTATGTTTGTGACAGCATCTGTGAATTGCGCAATACCTTGATAGACCACTCTTTCAGTCAGGTGATGTCACTCTTACAGATGCTTTCCAGAAACAGTTAGTGGAGATTGATTTGACACTTGCGTGTGTGGGAGAAGTCAACACTACAATCCGTGGAGGCATCCATTGGCCAATACTCTATGGAGTCGGTGAGTTGGACAGAAAACAGTGCTGCCTTTTTTATTGTTCATCACCTATACTTGAATGACAATTAAGTTACAGGCAGCCCTCACTTTATGTTGCCCTGAACTACACTGTTTGGCTTCCAATTTGTCTAAAAATTTTACGAATGTTGCCCAGACGCAGAATATCCCTGTTTTTGGGGTAGTTTAATTAATGCATATTTCATTAATTAATTCTTATGCATTAAAGTACCCTGTTGTGTGTTGTTGGGTTTTGTGTTGCTATTTTCAGAAATATAACCACATTAGGAAACAAAGGACTGGCTGTGTGTTCCTTCAGACTGTGTCTTGCAGATGAGAGAATTAGTCTATTTGGCATATGAGGAAGATGTTTAATGTATGTGATAGCAGTGAGGCACAGGACTGCGGAATATTCAGGAAAAGAGAAAAGTTTTTGTTTCATGATGTACAAATATTCTCTGTTATTGGCTCTTATGAGCATTTAATGGCAAGGCAGTTAATAAAAAAAAAGGTCGCGTGTGGGGCCTTTTCGGCACTGCAGCCTGTAGGCCGATTGTACACTTACCCCAAGAGTTCCCCTCATTCATCTCCAGAAGCGCCACGCACCACATAGGCACAAGAGACCTCTGCTAGCGAAGGAGGGAACTATACAAGGAATTTTGCTAGCACATCGTAATTCATCTTTTACATGCCATAAAGCTGGGACATGGGACAGGTTCTTTCACTTTCCCTCCGAAGGAAGGCATGTGGAAGATTTTTCAGATGCCCGAAAAATCCAATGACTACGGCCGGGTTTGAACCCGCGAACTCGGGTACCAGAGGCCAGCATGCTAACCACTAGACCACCGAAGCTGTCAAGGCAGTTAATGTCTTTACAGAGATGGAAGATGCACTGCAGTTTACAGGAACTTATTTGACAGTTAGGGTAGATTTGAAGTGTGTGTGTGTGTGTGTGTGTATGTGTGTGTAAAACAAAAAGAATAAAACTTACCAGTTATAAGCTTAGAATGAATTTCAAGATGCCTGCCATGGACTGGGGCGATTGTAGTCTGAAGTGTAGATGCTTCTGCCTAAATAGGAAAAAGTGGACTGACTTGAAAGGCATAATAGCTGCTTGAGGACTGCTTTATTGTCTTTGAATTTTTTCATCTGGTTTTTGTGGCTTTATGAATTAATATTGCTGTAAGTTAGGTTAAGATAGGGTTCCATGCGTGGTGCTACTGTGGTGATTACAGCAGGAAATTTATACAAAATATTGAACATTTATTCCACAACTCACACTGCTAGAACTCAAAAGAATATGTTCTTAATAACTGTCACCTTTAAAACCACAGAGCTCTAGAAAGTTAAGGAGGTTGTCAGGTGCAGCAGGCTGGTGCATATTCAGATGAAAATGTTGATAAAGTTTTGAATGTTCATATCTACATGTTGGTCATCACTTGGTAATGATGTGTATGATGTAATACAGTTTAGTTATTTGGATTAATTTTGAAGGTTACAGGAAATGTTCTTGTACCTGTACTACATGTAGGACAGTCCTTGAGAAATGCATGCTCAGCTGGTCAAATTTACCACCTTTTATTTAACCTGACGGTTCATTTTTATGTAACAAGAACCCACAACTTGTCCTGAGCCATTTGCACCAGTTCACATTTTTACATCCAGTTTGTCTTTGATACCTTTTAATATTATTTTTTTAATGTTTTGTTGACCATGCACTGTGATATATCTGTACAACAAGAACCAACAGGATACACAATTAACTTTCAATTTATTTCATTAGTTAACCTCTACGTGTTTTGAGTAGGCTTATTGCTCGAAACATGTAGAGGTTAATTATTGAAAAAAATTGAAAGTAAATAGTGCATCCTGTTGGTTCTTGTTGTACGGATTTTAATATTATCTTCTTATCAGTGCCTGGGTCTATTTGCTTCAGGTTTTCCAAATTAAATGTTTTTTGCATGTGTCATTTTCTTCATCAGTGCTTAAGCACTACCAGTCCTATCATCTGCAATTTGAACTTCTTAATATTATTCTGATGAAGCTTAAAAATTGTGGCACTTCTCACTACACAGTTTTCTTCAGCTTCCTCTGACTCCTTCCCTCACAGACCAAATATTCTCTCCAGTATCTTAAGTATAGTGCTTACATAACTGTTTTTTGTTATCAGGTGTAAATGTTAAAACAGGAGAACTGTTCCCAGCAACGTTTCCAGACAAGGGGCCTGACCAGGCATTGCGCAGTGCACGACACCTTACAGGTGGACAGCAGGTGATACTGAGTGAGCTCTGTTGCTCCTTCTTGCTAGTAGTTATCATTTCATTTTCCACAGATGAGAAAATCAGTCTTATGCTACAAAACTCCAGTCAGCCATGAATTGATTTTGCTGACCTATTAGTGAATGTAACATAAAATAAGTTTATATGTATATGCCACATGTCATAATAGAAACACAAGACATTGACTGGTTGATTCCTCCATTAGGACTAAGTGCATTGTTTTGTTTGAGTTTGTACTAGTATTAGTCACATTATTTAGTACTGAAATTCAGGAAATCTGTTTATTATTGTATTATGTTTCATATAGTCTGTTACCATACTCCAAAATTTTGTATCATTGTGAATATTAATCAGTGTGATTTTTGTTAGGTGTTGGATGTGTATGATTGCCAGCTGGGATTATTACGAATTGGTCCATTTAACTATGATCCTCTGCGGGGTGTTGACCTATGGCTTGAACAGTCGGATGAGTTCATTCTGCAGCACTTGTCAACCTCACCAGAAGTAGAGCCGCCTCATTTTGTCATGCAGGTATTGTTAGAAGACTTCAGCATTGCAAGAAGATGCAAATATAGCTGCAGAGTTAGGATACTAATGTGTTTGAACATGTATTTAAATTACAGCACTTTCAAGCCTGCATTAGAAAGACATCCACTTAATTTTGGATGTGGTGGTTTTCAAAGTACAAGGCACTTACACACAGTAAATTTTGTGTGTGTTGCCTTGTCACAAAAGGAGTACAGAGATTTGAAATTTGAGGTTCTGTGATGAGTACTGTGTTTTGGTGTGTAACATAATGGCTGTGATTTGGTTCAGTGCGCTGAATATGTAGGTAGCAGGTTACTGTAAAGTGTCTGGTTTATCATACAGGATGGGCCAAAAGTAGTTATACAGTAAGTATACAGTAATTAACTATATACTGTATAACTACTTTTGGCCCACCCTGTATTTAAGTAATTTGACTATTTTCCTGCGTCCAGCATTGACAAAAATTAAGCCATCTAAAATTTATGATGTAAGAGTATTCCTGAATTATCTTTTGTTTAGTGCAAGGCAGAGAATGATTTTGTGTGTATTCTGTAAGGCTGATTATACATGCAGGTGTACAGGTGCACACATGTAGTTTTGGAATGCTTTAAATTGTTAATATGCATTAGGTAGGTGACAATTGTGTGGCAGCACTGATCTCTGACTTCATTGTATTGGTTGCTGTTACAGTTCATAACCCTCTGGTGGTATAAGAGAATGGCTAAGTAATGAGATCTACGTTAATGTGACCTATCTGCGTGGGAATGTCCTCTAGAATAAGCTCATGAGCTTCAGACATCCATTCATGACCCAAATTTCATTTGTTCTGCATTTGAGGATTGCATAGTGTCTTTTTGCATTTGTATCTTTGGAGAATGGCACTAAAGAATTCTTGATGAAGGTGTAGTGGATATGTTTCATCATGACCATAAAACAGTGAAGTTCACCCTATAATTTGCCTTGAAGGCACAGAGAGGGAATAGTGGTATAGCCCTACTTATTTCTTAATCCCAGGGTGGTTAACACCATGCCCCCACCATCTTATGCCCAGGAATGACCCCATACCCATTGTATAGGAGGCTGGGTTGGGCCCGGGCTTGGTCTGGATGGGTGCGGAAAAATCTCACCCGTACCAGGATTTGATCCCTGGACTGTCCAGCCTGTAGTGAGTCACTGTACCAACTGTGCTATCCTCATCTGCTTGTTATGGCTATATAGGTTTATTTTGGAAATACTGAAGCATATTATCAGATTACCACATTTCAGTTGACACAACAGTGGGTTTCACAAACTGCATTTAGGTAAACATTGACTTATGCTATGAATATGTTAGTAACATTTAAAATTTGACATTCTTGTGAGTTTGGATTCATTACATTAAGGGCCTCCAAAGTGAGAAAAAGTCGAATTATTACTTGCTGTTCTTCTTTGAGTGTTTGACTCTTAAAAATGAAGGCTGTACATTCCTTTGAATTGTTTTGCATTGCTCACTGAGTGATATGGTGTCATATCCCAGAAGGCCTGATTCCTCAAATTATTGTTGATTATTACGTGAAAGTGATAGGATAACCACAAAAGTCACAAGGCAAGGCTTAGCAGCTGATACAAATAGTCAGTAATAATCTGATGTTTATTGGACCGTGCATCATTGTGATAACTGAAGAATCAAAAAACCAACTAGATGCCACTTGATATTTTATTTTACTTCTTATAGGCTCAACATGTTTCAAGCATTACTATGCCCATCATCGGGAGCGTGCGACTATGATGTTGTTTACCACATTGGTCATGTCATTCTTGGTTTGCTGTATGTTGGAGGTGAGGTGCGGTTAGGCTGGAGCAGGCTCAAGCACAACTTGTTGTGTCTGAGCCTGCAACCCAGACAGTACTACAACCTAACCGCACCTCACCCCCAACACAGCAAACTAAGAACGACACGACCAATGTGGTAAACAACATCATAGACGCAAGCTCCCGATTATGGGCATAGTAATGCTTGAAACATGCTGAGCCTATAAGAAGTACAATAAAATATCAAGTGGCATCTAGTTGGTTTTTTGACTGTTCAGTCAGTAATAACTTCCCTGTGCCCTTATTATAGGTTCGGGCAACACTGAAGTACATCCAAGATCATCCTTTCCCAGCTGTGACAGTGTTTCGAGATAATCGGCCACACTACTACAGAAGGGACGAAAACAGTGGAATGTGGGTCCCAATACGGTATTGAACCGATAGTCTCTAAGAATCGCATGGTCCTCAGCTAAGCTTTTATATGTTTGGGAAGGTAAAGTATGAGACAAAGAATGTGCTTGACAGTGAATGGGTGTGAGTAGATTTATAGCTTATAATAAATTCATGAACACCTACATTTTGATGGAAATGATTATCAATTATTAAGGAACATTTCTGCTAGTGACTGCTGCACATAGTGACTGCACTGGCAAACACATAAGGCCCTGTCTGTCAACTGCTGCAATACAGTACAGCCACTCTTGTAGGACTTCAACTGTATATGTACTAATTTTTGTTGACTTAAAACAATATATTGTATAGGTACATTGTGATTCAAAAGTCCCTCTGTGTTTGTAAGAACAAGTTGTGGGGAAGTAATATAAGGGTTCCATTTGTGCTCATATGCTCTGGATGGCTTTCATGACATATGCCTGTCACATCACTATGATCTTGATCACTGTCTTGTTTCAACCAGTTGTACCTTGAACAGTCAGCTGTGTATTAATGACTCATCCAGTTTCTAATTTCATGTGTTTAGTTCCAGTGTTTCATTATTTATCATCATCATCGTAATAGAAGCTGTAGAAAATATACATGGCTGATATGTTACTATTACACTTTTTACAGAAAGTTGCTGTAACTTATTTTCAAAGAAATGTTACCACACAGTAGTAAGTTTGGCTGTGCCATGGCTGAGGCAGTTATTAACCAGCCTATCACCTCAGAGACCCAGGTTCAGTTGTAGGTCATTCCATATGTGATTTGTGGTGGACATAGTGGCACTGGTACAGGTTTTTCTCCAAGTACTTTGGTGTCGTTCTTTCAATGCCATTCAACCAGTGCTCCATATTTATTCTTGTATCCCTGAAGCCATATAATTTTAGCAGCTGACTGTGTCATTAAGTGACACTCTTTAAAAAAGATTGTCTTTAAGTGTCACCGGTGTACTAATTTGTCTTCATCAAACCAACGTTTAATGTACTTCCTTTCATACACCGAGTTATGCTGTTTAACTAATACTATAATGTATTTTGGCGCTTGTTTGTGCTGGTTGGTGCCATCCTCAAGGAGTGCCATCTTAACTGTTAAATTTCCAGTATGTCAAAAGGCTATAAACTGTTGTCCAGCCACATATGGTTGAAATTGTTTGACAGTATATGGTTGCACATTTGTTAATAGCCATTTGACGTGATGGAAAATTTAACAGCAGCTCCTGCATGTTTGAGGTCTCACTAGCCAGTGAGACCTGAAACATGCAGGAGCTGGTGTGTTGTGATATTGTGACTTTAATAAAATTGATTGTATTTGTTGGTTCGAATTATAATAAATGTATCTTTAAAACATCCGTTATGTGATACAGACTGTACAGACTTTATTTCCTTATCACAAGCAAGCTTTTACAATTGATGGAATAAAAGCCAAATGTGTTTGTCTCAAGAATGAGCTGTGCTTCATGTTGCTTGGCTAAAAAACCAGTTGTTGCAGTGAAGGCACAGGTTACTGCAGCCACCATGTGCAGCAGTCACACGATTTTATAGCTGTAGTGTAACCGTGCCTTTAGTGTGGTGTTTCATATTTTATTAAAACTAAAGCTTAATTGAGTCTACAGTCATACCATGATGTAGCGCCACAGTTTGTTTACTGCAGTTTGTGGCGGTATATTGAGGGTGGCGGTAAATTAAAATATGTATAATAGCTTTCATTGGCACTAAATGAGGGTGGTGCTATCAGGGGGTGCTATATTGGGGTTTGACCATAATCTTATATTTACAACATGTGAAATATAAATCAAATATTGGAAAACAAAAATTGGGGTTAAAGTATGTTTTACAGTTGTACCTTGCAAAAAAAATGAAATTAAATGTGTATGGATTGTGATGTATGTGGTGAAAATGAGGACTGAGGATCCCATGTTTACTGTGGGATGTACGGATACATTGCTTTGTGCAAACATAATTATAGCCATTTTTGTATTTTACATCCTGGTGCTGTACATCAGTGCCATTATTTAAAGTTGTATTGTTTATAACAATTAAATGTGCTTATGCCATGTCATGGAAGATCCCCCTTTGATTCAAATGTATGTTTGTTTCACTACACTGGTAAAAAAAGAGAGAAAGGTAGTCACTCTTTAAGTTGTGACATGTTTGGCCTTTATATCCCATTTTAGGTACATACGTGCCCTGCAGATCACCTATTTAAATCACATCCTGTAGCCCTTATGTTTATATCTGCTTGAGAACTACTGGGTGGATCTTTATGATGTTTGATATTGCAGAATTTTATGAAACACTGTTATGCCATTGCTGTTTCCGTTAAGACAGGACACTTTTTAACAGCCACTTTGTGTGAAAACATTCGTGTGTTTCTGGATATGTGAGTGTAACCCTTCTGTTGATATGTGCAGTTCCTGTTGTGCTTTAGAACCACACGTGAGGTAGGGAAATGAAATCATACTTCATATCAAGTCCTTTATTTGTTGCAACTAATGCACACAAATTATTTTAATTGTTAAACTGTTAAAACGTTTAAAACTACAATATTTGCTCCAACATGTTTCGGTTTACATAAACCATCATCTGGGAGATACAGCCTGCGCTTTGCCAAAGTTACAATATTGATTGCAATACACAAGCTGTTGTTGAAGTATTCAGTATTATGGCTGTATATTTTGTTCAGTCCTGTTGTGCGTGTGTATTATGCACACACGCACAACAGGACTGAACAAAATATACAGCCGTAATACTGAATACTTCGACAACGGCTTGTGTATTGCAATCAATATTGTAACTTTGGCAAAGCGCAGGCTGTGTCTCCCTGATGATGGTTTATGTAAACTGAAACATGTTGGAGCAAATATTAAAGTTTTGAATGTTTTAACAGTTTAACAATTAAAATAATTTGTATACATTAGTTGGAACAAATAAAGTTCTTGATATTATTAATGCACAGAACGACCATGAACACCTGAAGATGTACTTCATATCATTTAAATTCCATGTGCCAAATATGTAAAACTGTTTCTCCGGATAGTTTTGTTAATATGTTATCAACAGAACTGCTGTCTGGCATGATATGAACTACACATTGCTTTTAGTGTTGTTGCTAGGATTCAGGGAAGCTGCCTGGACCACCATAGTTGTTGAAGACAGAACTTGCTTTACTAGTTAATGTATGCATGCGTTTCCTCACACGTGTATTTACCATTTCAGTGTTGAAACGAAGGTATGGAATAAGATGAAAAGCCAAATAATCACATTTCAAATCACCAGACTGGTGAATGCCTCCTCTTGTTTATCATCACAAACAGGAAGTGTGTACAGGTTTTGTATATGTTTCAAGATTAGCCTGTCTACTGCGTTCCAATGATTTAGATAGTTGTGTTGAAACTGTGGAACCCTTTGGTGTGAATGCAGCAACTGTAGTTGCCATGACCTTCTGTGTATTGATATTAATGTACGTGTTCATGAGTGCTATAGCACAAATGGCATTATGGGAAGGAGCGTAATTGCAAGTGATGACAATCCGTCTAACCTAATAGTTAACATAGGTGCCAGTAAGCAGGGAGGTCACTGTTGATGATTATGCTGTACATTGCATACAGGCAAGTGTCAATTTTGAGTAGGTAATGATGAGCAAGTATGCAGAAAGCATTATACATAGCAGAATAAGATGTCCAAGATTGTTGTGGTCTGGTTTTGTGTCTAAAATATATTGTGTCAGAGCTTGTATGTGATTACTTGTTGTGTTTCTCAGTTTCACATATTTTTTTGTTAAGGACAAGTTTATATGATATTAAAAGACATGTATGTGATTGTGTCTGTATTCTGGGAGATTCCTTTACTGGAAACTTAGTTTGAAACATATCATATCCATCATTTCTCTCTGTAAGGTAAAATAAATGTGGATGGCATTTTGCCATTAAAAAAGACTGAACTTTCGCATATTGTGAAGAATTCTTTCAGCGTCCTAGTGTAATGTCTTCCAACAGAACACAGATACTGTGACATACTAAGGACATAAGTGTTTCATATTTGTGTGTAATTCTTATTTTGTTGCCATTCTTAGCAGACTAGTGTTCCTGGAATTAACACAAAGGACTGCGACCATCCATAAGAATATGTGGTGATACCAAATCAGCTCCATGTTAACAATTTAATTTATTATTAATCTGTAGTTTTCTTTTATCTTCCAAGTTCTCAGTACTTCTTACAGAAAATGTGAAAACAGCTGATCAAAAATTATTTGTGAATTTTCAAGTCAGTTATGCAGTTCAGCCATATTGATTTGCAAATATGATGGTGCTACAGACATCATGGAACATCAGAGAAATAGTATGTTTGCGTCCCAGGATTACTGAATAAAGTATTGAATTGTTTAAAGGAAACTTTCTAGATCGTGCAGTTCATTATTGTATTAATTTCAGAGCTCTGTCTTATTGTTACCACTATATGTTATCAGGTATTCCAGATTTTTTATATTTCCTAATCCTGGATTTATGCTCTGAGGGTACACCCACCTTAAAACATATTTGTCAGGTGGACTGTGAAGGTCAGAAATGCTATTATGTGAGGTGTAACCCTTTATGTTGAGTGCTGGAACCTGTTGTTCCTAATGGGGGGGCCCAACAGAGTAGAGATGATTTTTTGATCCATACACTTTATGATGGAAACATATCCAGTTTCCAAAATGATACACTTTGAAAAACTGTATGATTTTTAGTGTGCAAAATAGTAGTCATATGTATATAATTATCAGCCATCACCAAAAACATTTACACACAGTCCTTTGTCCTTCCTTAGAAGGCACATTGTTGTGCCTAACTGTTACAGGTAAGAGCATCTGGAAAAGGTAAATGAATTGGGGTTATGGTCATGGGGTAGCTGTTTTGCCTTTAATTTTGCCTTTGATTTCTCCTGTGTGTTCAACATGTTAGTTTTTAGCACTGTTTTTTTTTACATTTTATATTAAACATTTTATATTCTCTTTAATTTTAATTAATAACATATTAAGGATTTTATTGTTGACAGCCAAGGTGCACAAAGATAGATTGGCTGTGGAGGAATGGATCCAATCTGCTATAAGATGGCACCAGTTTAATTTTTATCCCATACAGAACTGTAGCATTGGTATGGAACTTGAGAGTATGAAATTGTGCTAGCAATATTATAGCAACTGATTATTATTATTATTATTATTATTATTATTATTATTATTATTATTTTTCAGTAATGAAAGTATTGAAACGAGAGAATTCTGTGGGGTTGCACATCAATTAACACTTTTGTTTGGTGAGGTTTAAGGTTCTTACAGTGATACTGGTGGAAGATAAAATTTTTCTGGAATGGTAACTGTCAAGGTAGCACAAAAAGTAACTAACTGTGGAAGGGGGCGAGGGGGGGGGGAAGAAAAATAAAGAGAGGGAGAGAGTTCGGCAGTTAGAGATATTAAATGAGAACTTCTGAAGTGATTGAGGAACTTAATGTCTTTACATTGATGAGAAAAAAAGAAACAAAAATAAATTGTTTCAGTGCATAAAAACAATCATTAACTATTGACATCCAAACAGTGTGCAGCTATTACAAATATACAACCAAAAAGGATTAGAACTTGTGACATGTTGAAATGGGGTAGGAAGGATGTAGAATTTTAAATGTTTGTTTAAATTATATCATAGTTTCCTTTTACAAAATTCTTTATAATTCTGAGAGGAAATGAATGAACTAAGATATAATGTGGTCAGAGAAAGGGCAAAGTATGTGACCAGTGTTGATTGTGCATAGAATATGGCAGACTCCCTTTGAACTTCATCATGAGCATAATATTTAGGTTAATTAAACTATGAATACTTGAGTGGTGATGTACATGCACATACCTGAACACTGCTTGCTGTTTTTGGACGGCCAACAGTTGCATTTTTGTGCAAATGTATTTATTGCAGCTAATGCCTGCCGGATAGGGTGTGGAATCTCTGAAGAGCATTTTTCTTGCTACCACAGCAGTTGGCACCATATCCTGTGCTGTGCTCTGGCTGCTACTGGTGTTGTCTATGCTAAGTTTAGATGTGCTTGTATGTCACTGTTACGTGCCCACTGGCTCACTGGCTGCATGCAAGGTTTATGACAGTTCGTATGCTGTGGCTTGTGAGTTTTTAAACATTTATTAGTGTCTCTGACAGTTCACAGTACTCAAACAACAGGATCTGTCTGAACACATTAGCCTGGGGTGCAAAACCCAGAAGATTACTGTGTTATGTGACAAACAATGCAGTAAAATTACAGTGGCAGAAATTACGTTAATTGCACTTGGTAAATTATCCAACATAAGAGTGATGATGGTGTTTTCAGTAATTTTTAATATATGGTTTTTAATTTTGTGTTTTCTGTAGTACAGTAGTTGAGTTTGTGTGTGATGGCAGCTATATGAAGCAGTTAGATTGTTCAGCTATTAATGTTGGACATGCTAATGGTGTCACAGCTAAAAATTGTTACTCTTGATTCAAGGTGAAAATGTAGTAATGTTTGGAGTTGATTATATGTGTAGAAGAAGAGGATGTTCAGCAATCATATTGGGCTTATAATAAAAGCCAACGAGATGCACTACTTCTCAAATTTATTTGATACAGTACTCTACATGTTTCGGACAGGTCCACTGTCCATCATAAGGAGTATCTCAACACTGTATACACATAATAGGTATTTGTCACTGCAGTTCCATCCTGACCAGACCAGCAGACAGCCAACTGAACTAGCATGACAAATACATATTGTGTGTGTACAGTGTTGAGATATTCCTGATATTCCTGATGACGGACAATAGACTTGTCCGAAACATGCAGGGTACTTTATCAAATAAATTTGAGAAATAGTGCATCTTATTGGCTTTTATTATAAGAATATATCATGATGCACGGTCCTCTGAATGTCAAAATCGTATTGGTCATATGTACTGAACCATGGGTCGTACATTTACCAAAATTTATCATTTGTAATAATACTTAATTGCACATACATTGTTGCCACATTCAGCTATTGCTGTGTTGGTACACTGACATAGAATTGGAACATGGACAAAAGTTAACTGCTGGTCAGTGTGCGTTTTAAGATGTGTGTCATAACTTTTACTTTCTATGAGAAAATACGGATTTGACTTTGTGTAATCACATCATAATGGGAAATGAAGTTCAATATATGGAAGCTTTTTAACATAATGTAATACACTCAAACTCAAATTACACAGTCTTAAATTGTTGTATGGTGAAAAGCTGAACTATTTGGTGTCATTCCTGTAACTTATCTAGCGAAACAGATGTGAAAATTATATTGGATAAGTGTAAAGTCCAGTTGAGGGTTTGGTGATTAACCATTTAAATGCCGAATTAAATGTCATCTGCCATTTGTTGGCATTATTAGGAGCTCACCATATTCTCCACGTTGGCAGGATAAGGGTTAACTTGTGTGACTTCATAACAAGAATTTATTGATCTCTCAATAACTATGGAAAGAAGTTCATGTATGATGTACTGTTAATTGGTTACTTATGGTGTGTTTCATATACCAGTTTATAATTCAACTATTAGTTCCCATACATTCACATCAATTTTCTGAAAATATCACTTTCCTAAACTGTACCATGGCTAATAGTTCACAGTGAGGGCCTCCTAACAAAGTCGTACCATTGTAATTCCATGTGCATGTGGACCACCAAAGTTGACACACCTGTAAATGCTTGTATGCATGCGTGCGTGTGCATGCGCACACACACACAAATGTTATGATCAGACTTATGTAGCTGAAGCTGTGTAAGAGATGTTGTTATGTTGCTTTCTGAAATTCTCTCTGACTATATTTTGTTGTTGCTTGTGATTGAGCTACAAGTTGTAAATACTTAAAACAGATTAAATCACAATATTTTAGATACATGAATGTCATATATATATATATAAATATAAATATTATATATTGAAATTATATGTCATGTTGTTAGTGAGCATGAGGAGAGATGTTTGCTATATATATCAGAGTCGACTGTGTAAATGAACTGTATGTCAGAGCTATTTTATGTTAGTATTGTTTGTATATTATATTAAAAGGCCTGTATTGTTTTATATTGGGTATTGCAATATTTTAAGGTGTTCATTGGAGCCAGGTTGACTTATGAAAGCATCTCACTTTCCCATCCAGACAACCATTACAATTTGTTTGCATTTTCATTGCTTATTCGTAGATTGCATTATATAATATCATTTGATATGGTTGTTGAGCTTAGGCAGAGTTGAAGTGTGTGACTGAAGAAGTCTGTGTAAAGGCTTATGTTGGGTAATTATTTTATCTGACAACTGTCAGTTGCTGCTTCCTGTCAGCTTGTTTGTTGCTGTAACATAGCCCAACCAGCCAAATGCCCACATGCCCAGTGGAGCAGCGAAAGGAAGTAATGAACGGTAGTTGTTAGACAGAATAAGTACCCTGTAGATATGTCACTTTAAATATATTATATTCTGTCATTCATTAAAAGTAGTAGATATTGTAATAATAAGTGTAATTATTTAAATTACCGTTTTGAGTCCTACACGAATTCCTTCTATACTAGCTTTTGTTTCATAAACACAAGGGCAGGGCATAATAAGGCATTGTGGTTATCAGTGGCATACCCAGGAATTTTGTTCGGGGGAGAGTTCAACAAATTCAGTTGAGGACAGAGGACAGAGAGAACAGGGTTCTGGGGGTGGTAGCCCCCTAGTGAGGGGTTCTGGAGGCAGCTGTAATTTGGTACAAGAAATTTCATTTCATATAGTAAAATTTTCTTAATTTTTGGTACTTGAAGACCATTTATGATGACAACCAATTTATATGTCATTGCTAATGTAAAACAATTGCAAATTAGGTAGTTTTAGAATTTTACTGCCTTTTTTCCAAACATCTTGGGGTGTTGGCATCCTAAATTCAGCAATTTTAAACAGTTTTCACAATTGGGTAGAGTTTGGCACGATTTTGGAGGGCCTTCGGAATTTGGGGGGG
>Ga0209755_10005523_pt1 | contig 14348 bp, 8 predicted proteins | sample TergutCo191P1_FD_187301 | JGI IMG/M metagenome (GOLD analysis project Ga0209755, IMG submission 187301) | Cornitermes sp. P1 segment gut microbial communities from Petit-Saut dam, French Guiana - Co191P1 (SPAdes) (version 2) | ecosystem: Host-associated > Arthropoda: Insects > Digestive system >... | reverse complement strand
GTCTGTCTGTCTGTCTATCTACAACTTTCATTAGAAACCAAAATGCATAGGAAATACTGCCATTCAGTTCATGCAAATAAAATGCTTATGTTGGACAATACAAGTTGTACCACTTGCTACAAATTATCATATAGTGTCATGACAAAAATTGCCAGAACAAGGCCTTCATATTTTTCAACATTTAAAGATGATTTTTTGTACACCTTTGCTTCTCAAACACAAATGGCAGATGTCATTTTTAAGTTGATGCATTGTAGTTGAAATGTTGCCATTGGAACTGAAGACAAAAGGCAAATTAATACTGGTTTTTACAAGAAGGAATTATGTAGAGTTAAATTTAATATATAGTATTTTGTGTAATATAATTAGATTTATAATGAAAATTTCAACTGATCGGTTAAATATCAGAATTTAACAATATGTGAGTTCATTTAGAATGTCTTTCTGAAAAACAAAACTGGGCACCATACTGCTTCAACCAATAAAATTATAATTGGCTGTAATAAATTTATGAAAATAAAGGATTTGTGTTAAGCAATGTCATTTGCAGTATCTGCTACACCTTTTCAAAGATACAGACATACAGTCACTTTGCATAACACACTGGTAATACTTCTTTTTAACAAATGTTAATTTGTGAGAAACTATGCACATATTTTAAACTAAAGTCACATGAACATGTAAGTCTTTGCAGTGACTAAATTTGGTTGAATGGAAGGAACAGTGTTCCCAATTTGATTATTTGAAGTGAAAAAAAGAGTTTTGAAATTCACAACGTCTGTAACATGCTCAAAATACAGTATAAGAATTGGACACTTGAATAAAATGTAATTATTTAAGATAATCTGAAAATTTTGCTCTAAGTTGTTTTTCATAAAGAATCTAACAAAGAAGCTACTGTAATGCATTCAGTAAATTATGTTCTGCTCATGAACATTTATTTGTTACAAACTTACACTTGTTTTTTACAATATAGTTCAATGTCCAGGATATCTGTAAACTTTCTTTAATCACAACAGCAAAATTTTGTCATCTGCATTCTCTAAGAAGTGATAGAACCTTATGAGGCAACTTAATATCATGTTGTCCAGCTGATCTAAATATACACATTCAAAAGTATGAACAACAAAACTGATACTCAGTGTTTTCACATGAATCTTTTTAAAGACCTGTGTTCACGTATGTCAATGTACATAGGAAAACACCTCTAGTAATTCATTTTATATGTTTAGGAAACAAGGAAATTTGATGCATTTTTAAGACATGCTGCAAAATCTCTGTTTTATTTTCCACAAAACACCACTTATTCCATAATTTTATCTTTTTCTGCATAAATAATACATTTTTCATAAATCTTATGCTACAATTTAAATACTCAACCTTGTAAGATAAAGGTTACAGCATTGATGTTTTAGAGATATATTTATGTGCTGATGTCAGAGGCATAATCACTTCCACTGTAACAGGCATATATCCTTCCTCTGTATTTGACATAAGCAACTTATAACAAAGTTAAAATTAAAATTGTCCCTGTGCATAAAGTTATGAGTCTAGACTTCAGTGCCAGATGGATGTGAACGGTTAATTACATGCTCCACACCAGATGCTTTACTCCTTAGAGAAGGAATCTCTTGAACCAATTGAATAAGAATGTGAGACTGGGAATGGGTGTTGTTCTCGGATACAGTGGCACAGTGAAATATACCAGTCTACAGTCTGTCCACATTAATAAACTACAAGGAACTTATAATCTCACCTCTGAAATCATCCTCAACCAAATGTTATAATGAATGTTATATTAATACCATCTATAAAGCTACATAAATTGCTGCTGTTATGTTTATCAGCATCCCATACCATGAGAGTAATGGCATCCTTCACCTTGCCAGATAAAGAGACAAGACCATAAATGATGACATTCACTATGAACCAATTTATAAGGTTACACCTCTTGAGAGCCTGAAAGTCTGTTATGTTTGATAGAATACGGGTCACATTTCACTGGTTCTGACATTAGATGCGATAAACAACCGAGAAATATATCTCCAGAAATCCAGTCTTCACCATTTAATGCATAATTAGTCTTCATAAGAGTTCACTGTTTCTTTTTCAGGATGTACTTTACTATGTATGTGCATAATTGTATCAGTCTGTTCAAAAGCTCATTTTAAAACATTATAAAATCTCTGTTACTCTATTAACATTTTTTACCACTACTATTAACAGTGTAGTCAGAGAAGTAATTAATAAACTGCTATGAAAGCTGTTTCAAGTAATAATTTTTCTGCAACATTGCAACACACAGTATTAGCATCTGCACGGTGATTCTCTCCACATTAATACTCATCTTTCTTCAGTGGTAAATCCTGATCTGGAGGTCAGGTGTAGCAGAACAGTTCAATACCACACTGTGTATTGTTCCACTATACCCGACTTCTGGATCAGGATTTGCCACTGCTTTCATCACAGTGGAATAATATGATTACATTATAAATTACCTATTATTCTAATTTTATAATACTGTTATAGGCAACAAATTATCACATAGGCCCACCAAGTTTCAGGAATAATGTATAAAGCATGCATAAATTTAAAACAATCCTAAACACACATATAAAATACAATTAACATACAAGTTCTACTGCCTCTTAACATTTGTGGAATGTAAAATAGTGTTAATATAGAGGGAAACAAGTGAAACTAAAATGTATTCCATGTTTATATCATAAAAACTGTATATGTAAATAATATATGTATAAAGTATTCTATTAATATAGTGTAATACAATATTCTTTAAAATAAATACAAGTAAATACAAGCATAATACCGTAACTGGAACCAATTTGAGCCATACGTATCACTGCACCATGCTTCCATAGCTTGCCCCTACATTTTATCACAATTTTGGTTTTAAATCCCAACATCCATTAAAGCCTACATGTAAAGTTCTTCAATTACATTGTTCCAGTATACAATCAGTGTAATGGATTTGTCACTTCATGAGATCATAAAACCTAGCATATGAAATAAAATGTAATGAATATTGGTTTCAGGGGAAATACTTCAGAAGGAATGGGATTGAACACTCACTTTAACAAGTGACACTTGTATCCCACACATTATGGGAGTATTCATTGTTAAATGAATTCCCTAATGCTCTTAAATTTTAAATTCCTAAATTTCAGCAACATGGGTAATAGTGCCAGTCTGCTAAATAAATGGCATTTATATGGAATGTCATTAATTAATCAAAAATTCTATTTTCATGGTGGCACAAGCCTATTTGCATTTAAAATTACAGTTTGTCATATTACTGTCAGACAGCACTTTGAATGTATGTTTGTGTGTGCATGTGTATATATATATATATATTTTTTTTAATATACTCTGCAAAAATTCCAACAGATTGCCTGTTGAGGATTAGTTTATGAGGTTGGGAGTACAGAACGTAGCTCACATGTCAAAGTCTCTAGCAACAGCATCAGAAGTTCCAACTTTACTAACTCAAAAGCTTATCATATACCCCCTACTCTCAGCCAGTTCAATTCAGTTCATATCTCCACAACATATTACTTGAAAATCCACTTTAATATTATTCCTTCATGTCCTCCCTAGCCTTCCAAGTGGGTAAGCAAATTCCCAGCTACCTAGTGTATGCATTTCTAAGTCCCACATCTACAGTATATATATCAAGCCTGTTTGAACCTTCCTCATTTACATCACATACGCACATAATCGCTAATTTCATATGATGTGAACTTTACGTTACTCATACCATTCACATTCCTACATTCAATATATCAACCAACAAATGCACTCAGTAAAGTACAGTACAATACAAATCATAAAATACAATTCATTGCCCAAACATGTATGAGTTTGATACTTATCATGAAATATGTTTTACAATTTGTATTTTGTTGTATTTTATTGAGTACATTTGTTGGTTGATGTATTGAATTTACATAATATAATTTTTTCCAGGCTGCACTTATTCTACCATAGCTCCAGCTACTTTAGTTAGGGTTTCATTCTCAAGCACTTGCAATTTATATTATTCCCTCAGGAGAGATATAGTACTTCACAACAGTGTAAAGTAACAGGAAATACAATACTGATATACACCAACGGTCACACAAAACTGCTAAATTTGTTGTTACAAAGATAAGTATATTGTCTTTTGACAACTATGTTAGCACCACTCATATCACATCACACCACAGACAACACTCTGTCATTATGTTACATAAATAGCTTGAAATAACTTCAAAGACAGGTTGCAAAAGCAAACCATGCTTACTCTGAAGATAAATGAGTCTTCAGCAAGAAGTATCCAGCCAACACACAGCCCAAAGACAATGAAAGTTGCAAAATCTGTGGCTGTCACAGCAGCGTTGCTGAGGAATCAAAAGGCACTACAGTTATTCAAAACATTGAGAACCATTTAGCCAATGACACAGCATAACATCCCAGAAGACTGGAACCATCACAGTTAAATGTTTGTGACAAAATGTGCTGGTAAGCACTTCAACAACCACCCCTGCCCCCCACTCCCAAGCATAGAGTAATGAAAACTTATCTGCAGCAAAGTTTACAGAATTTCATATGCTAATGGACAAAATATGTGGAACTTAAAGATGATTATGTGAAGAAATAGAAATGCCTTTACTCTTTATATGACCATTTTTTTCCTTGGCCTATTTTGGGATAAGGACAGCACTAAAATAACATTTAGAATGAAACACACATTACAGTCATGTTTTTTGTATCTTACATAAATGTTTACTGTTTTTACTACTCCATGTGTAGCATTGTTGCCATCTCCTCATTGGGAAAGTCACTAATAAGATCCAAAAAAGTCTCTGTTCTAAAGAATATTATCAGGAACACAGAATAAGAATTGGAAGAATATAAAAAATGGGGACAAAATTAACCTGGGGCATAAGCCTGATTTGGGGACAGTCCCTGAAAATCTAGGACAAATGGTCACTGTACATTACTCTTGCACCATATATACAATAAATGTAATGCAATAATGACCTGGACTTAACCTATTGTTCCTCAAAATGTTTGTCTTAAATACTGAAAAAGTGTGTGTACAAAACAGTATACACATTATTGCTGCTCTGTGATCATGCTGACTGACATAACCTGAAAGACTGTTGTAAAAAGGTAAAGGTAAAGCAGTCCCATTACACGCCTGGACAGGCCCAGAGGGTTCCAGGAAGTTAAGGTTCCCAGATTTTGTGACAATGGCACAGGATGGTGGTAGTTTGTCATCCTTATGTACCGGCTGCCTTTATCCCCAGGAAATACTCCTGGTACTCATTTCTGTTAAACGCTGAGTCAACCCCAGGGCCATAGTGCGATCTGGATTTTATGTCAATGAAAAATCCGCTGACACCAGCTGGGATCGAACCAGCGACCTTCTGATTTGTAGCACAGCACCTTAACCACTGTGCTACCACAGTCCCCCCGAAAGACTGTTGTATTAAGATATATCAATGTCTAATTTTTTAATTGTCTTCCTCCCCTCTCATTACTGAGACAAGGTAATGCTTCTACTAGCCCAAGAATCTTTTTTTTAGTGCCTTGTTTTTCTTCTTACTCTTCATTCAGGAGATAAATAAGAACATACTACACATACACCTTGTCCTCAAGCACTCACTTCAGGTACATGGTCCTTCCATCTCCTCCTATATATAAAATTGTGTTTAACATTACATTACTACATGAAGTTTGGAATATCATGCTTATCATACTCTTCTCTTGATGCCACTTTCACAGTGTCATCAACCCTTCACTTTATACTTCCCTCAGAAACCTGCTATAAACATTCGATCTGTCAAAACAATTATACAATCTGCTTATGAGAACTGAGTCTTCATACTTTTGCAATTATACTGATTGCATATAATTAACTATATACCATAATTAATACTTTTAATTAAATAAGGTCACATGCCAAATAGAATTAATAAAATATGCAGCTTAGTCAGTCTCGAAAAATAAAATGGATTGTGTAAATGTGCATTCAGCAACATGTAATGAAACCAATTATCTCCCCATCAGTGGTATAGTTCTTTTGTTCAAATATTAGACAAGTCTCTTACAATAGTCATCACACATAAAAATAATAAGCTATTGCATGAGTAGTGTTTATTCTCAAGTGGCTCATTCTGTAAATAAGAATGAATTCACGATGATGCACATTACAACCCTGAATTCCTTCTTAATAAGAAGTAACACAAAATTTAAAAAAAATGGTACATTTAACCACAAATGTTGGTACAGTAAGAAATTCAGTGCCATTAAAATGAGACAGGCTGAATCTCAATATTTTAAAATTTATACATGTACAGGGCACTTGGATTGTAAGGTATTTTGTCTTCTCTTCATCTTGTATCAAAATGAACACATCCTGCATAAAGGTTCTTCATTTATTTCCTGGCTTCTCCTTGTGAATACCTGCAGCAACTGACAATGAACCCTGTAAAAACATACACAAGAACGTAATGCTGATGTGTCTTATGCATTTACATTATCAAAAATAAGGAACTGCAATTATCACGTGGAAACTTTGTGACCTTTAAAATGCCAGCTCAGCCTATGTAATTTCAGCACTCTGGGCCATTACAACAAGGTTCCATTCTAATTAAAACTTCTGTAACAAATGCTGATAGTGATTAAAGAAATTAGTTCGCAGTTCCTCCAGTTCACAATGGGGTAAAATGATGGAATGTTGCTCAAACTATAGCAGTTTGGGTTCTTATAACATGTAGAATAATAAACTTGCTGCAACATTTTGAAGGAACATACCGCCTCCGTCTTCAGGGCATATGAATTGGTTCAGGTGGATTCTAAGTGTCTGGCAGGAAGAAATGTGTTCATTATATAGAAACAATGTAAGGAATGTGGCCAATCAGAGGGAACAGATCTTGCTCCTATCAGTGAGTTGCATGTGTCTTTAAGTTTTTCATTATGCAGTTACTCCATGCTCCAGTGCTTCCATCTCTTCAAAGTCCTATTAGTTTCCTTTTTGAACACAGGGTTTCTATTCTTGATTCACAGTTAGAGATTCCATTTCATAACTACACACAATATTTGAGAAATGGCTGGTTATGAAGCTAAGAAAAAAGCCTTAATCCTGAAACACAGAGTGCTAGTAGCAAAAGTTTCAACATCATACACAGGGGTATAAACATAGAAACTCCTGAATACGCAAATGGTACTAATAAAATAAAACACCAGCCACAAAAAACAAAACACTTATTAAACCAACTGATATTGCACACTAACTTACACACAAACCTACATTTTCCTTCCACTACTCTGCTGGCACTGAAGTATAAATATTACATTAGAATAATGTGTATGACTGTCTGTTATTACCATAATCTCACCTTATTCTTATATTTGTTTCCAACTGGACCTCACCATCACAGTTCCAGACACTTACTCCAGGTACAACTCTGGGTGGAGGGAGCTCTGGACGTAAAGCTGCAGGTGGAATTGCTTGGAATGTGAACTCTCTAGCTCGATGGACTTCCACAAAAGGCAAATCAAGCTGTACAGAATAAAAGCAGAGACAATGGAATAAAAGTCAATCAGCCAGGACCATTTTGTTAATGCAAAACTGTCTCATTCACATAATGAAGAATCTGTATGATCACAAACAAAAGATGCTGTGTTGATTGCATGTGAAGAATCTATACAAGCAAAGAACCATAAATTCTTCTACACACAGAGCAACAACACACTGCTTAAATGCCTTAATACTACATTACTTTGCATATTTTATATTAGTCTCACCTGGGGATGGCCCTGTTAAAGGCTAAAACATGTAGTGACTTCATGCATATAATGTAACTTTACTTCCAACAAAGTGTTGTGTTTGACTGACTTTATTTGTTACTATGTGTCTGAATTCCTTTGATGAATACACGTAATTAATTGTTCACTCACATTCACAGATTAAGTCACATCTTTACTTCAAAATTTTTCTCATTTACTTATGTGTAGTTGTGGGGTTCTCAAACTCTGAAACACTATGGTCCCACTAAAATGATAAAAGAATTCATGCGACCCACACTCCATGACCTGAGCTAGGTATGTTATAAGATTCAGCAAGAAGTAAATATACAACTGCACTTGTAATAGTTACATTTCAATCTGTGTATGAAATTAAATAGCGATAGTATGTATCACACAACTTCATGACATAAAACCCTTTCATTGGGAGCAAAAAAATACAAACGCAAAACAAATTTACAATCACATTTTTAAATGGGAAAAAATAGACTTGTATACTTGTTTACTTTTGCATAACACCTGAAATCTGGGTTTTGTTTTCTTGCTTCATATTTATTTTTCACTGCTACGAATCATCTCATCAGAATGGCAGATGGTTTGTTCATTATCTTTGTAGTCCATTCAGCTACTATGCTATATCAGCAGTTTGGTGGGAAATGATGTCAACAGAAAGAGGGACACCTGAAAGCTGTTTGGTATTACACTCCCCCCCCCACACACACACAATTATACACATACTCAACAGCTGCTGGACGAATACAATTTTCCCCAGTTGTGCATACCGTTTTATTCTCAGCTCACTAGTATGCAACTCCATAAGAGGCAAAGAGTATTTTGAAGGGACAGTCATATATGTACTTAGACTTGGTTTCTGTTTTCATATCATTCTTCTGTGAGTAAAAAAAATTTGAGATTTGCTATATAAATAAGCCCATGTGAAATGTTTCCAAATGTGACTTTAAGTTTGCTTGGCTTTATACTTCCAGTGGACAGCGGTTTCTGACACGTAACATACTACGGCCAGTCTATTCCAGTAATAAAAATACTTGTGGAACTTGAGAATATCTAACTTTCACTATACTTTCTGACTTAAGCTTATATTAATCAGCATTATTAGACAGTCATTGTTGACTGTTCTCTTACAACCTTATTGTTTTTACATAAAAAACACAGATGTGTTGACTGAATTATTCTTTGATATATAAAGTTCTCAGCATCAGAGCACTTTGTTGCATTACATTTGGAGATCCTTAGTACTCCACAAAGCTTAAGAATAAGATTACATACCACATTTTTTTCTTTGCTTGACAGCCGCAGCAGCAACCTTAGATTGTTCAGCATATTTGTGTGCTTTATAATTAATACATCCACACAACCATCTCCTAAGTGGCAGTATGGGGATATACCATTCGGACTCCGTGAACATGCACAAGATACATTAGCACCGTTGACCATAAAAAACTTTCCATGAAATGTCTTCCACTCTGTAAAAAAAAACATTTTCTTTCATAATATATATGATTATACTTTTCACATATCTATTATATCTAAAACATTCATTGTGTTCCTGTGATTGTGTATAAAATGAATCAAACATTTTTTGCTGCGTCTGTTTGTCTGTTTACATATACATTTAAATATAAATGTAATTCACTGCTACTTTAATAATTAGAATTCCTTCTAAATTAAAATGAAATAAGATAGCTCAGCCAATAAAACGAAAGACTGGATGATGAAGGTTCAGTACCCTTCCCCTTCTACATATTAAATTTTTCTTCTTCATCATTAAATTTATAATGGATTGGCGATCTAACCATTTCTCAACCCACGGTATACCTAAGTGAGCCAAGATAACACAGCCACTACAGTAATTATGCTACAGGTTGACCAACGAAGGAATTGTGGTTATATGTCTGACAGAAGCAAGAGATGTGTCACTTCTCTGAAACATCCAGACTGGCTTCATGTTCCACCCAGCCTCCTCTTCAATGGGTGCTCGGGGCTATTTCCCTGGGTGGGGGGTAAAACGGCAGCAGCGTTAAGCCAACCATTTACCTCCAGCTAGTGCCGAGATTAAGAACGAGTGGAGCTGTTCTTTCACCTCTCCATACAACTTTATGTTGTGCACAGGGACAACTATGGGTAACGTAGTATAACTAAATATATGGAAGTAACAAAGAAATCTGTAAAGCACACAATATTTTACTGTGAGTGGATTGAACTGCTTCAGATTTAAAAAAGTAATTACAGTAGGCTGGTGCAATACACACTGGCAGGAAGTAACAAGCATCATCCATGCCTCAACTGACAAGAGTAGTTACATTCAGCAACAGAGATAAGGACATACCCAAATCATCCAAGCACACAACTAATATAGACAGGAATTTTCAAATGAATGATACACCTAATTACAGGTGGCTGAACTGGAATGATGTAAAGAATGTCATATGACAGTGACAGTTCTCCAAGTGCAATAATGCAGTGATGTCAATGAAGTTGAAGAAATCATGCAACTGGTTAGTTAATCATTCAAAATATTGGTGCAAGCCCCACCATAACAAGCACAGTATTCGTGGGATACATTTTATCACTGCATGTATTCATTATTGCTTTTCAGAACTTCTATCTTTCCTGAAATAATACATGTAAACACAAAACAAAATGGAGTAGAGCATCATGTTCTACTGCATCATGTTGAAATATTTGTTCAAATAAATAATTCAGCACAATTTGGAATAAAGAAAGGGAGATGCCACTCACAGCTCACTTGTGGTAATATCAAAATATTTCACATAACTGAACATAGCACAATGAACTGAAACAATTCATTGTCAAATATGCCACTTTTCTACACAACCAAAGTACATAAATACCTAGTACTTGCAGTGTTAATTAGTTCTCTGTGTACCTAAATTTTCTCACCTCCTTCAATCTGAGTTTTCTTGTTTGGTATGTTTTCTGCATGGGCTTGACATCTTACACAGCTCTCCAAACACTTTGGGCCACTTGATGGACTACAAGGGTCAGCAAGCAATGTTACTTCACCCTCATAACCATTATTTTCCATAAACTTCTTGAAACCTGTAAAATAAATAATTATTTTAACAAAAATATTAACTGAAACACGATTTAAAAACTGTTTCTGGCATGTTTTATAGATTTCTTAAGGTACAATACTGTAGCCTGAACATAAAATTAAATAAACTGGTTGACATTTTAAGTTTTCTTAGTGGTGACAATGTAAAATGTGGTCTTGTGAGATATATCATAAATTTACTGACAGCTACCGACATTCTGGAAAGCTGCCTTTATCATCATGTTGGTCTGTCATTATCTATACAGAGATCACAGTCTTAAGAAAAATGATTAACAACATGCTGCATGTGAGATTTTAGGTTCTGACAGAGGTACTCATAAAGATTCATCTTGTTGGGGATATGACAATGTGTCAAGTGGTCAATAATTACTGATGTTTCTGAGAAGCTTGCTGCCTGTATCTTCAGCATTCTAGAAGTCCTAGACTTTTTTGGACACAGAAGATGGAAGCAGTGAGTTCACCAACTGTCACAGCCTCACAACCCGAAGACATGGATCTTGAATTGGTCACAATCTTAATTATATCACACATTGTGCCAGATCCATCTAATTGCAGTTCCAGTCTTTATTTAATGTTCAGGAGTGAATTCTGTTCTGTACACAGAGTACTCAACTTAGTGACAGATTCATAATCCTTGTCCACAATCTAAATATAAAAACAATCATATACCCCCAGATTACAAGTAAGCAAACAGTGATTGTTATTTGTAAGGATATGTCGCTCACATTTTTGTTCTTAAAATATTCTTTTAGAATTGGTTACTCAATACCCTCATTTTGACTTCCTTTCATAAAAAATGATTATGGTTAACGTGTATTGGTACATGTTCACTATTATTCAAGGCAGGTATTTCCAGAAATTCAATATCAATGTCTTGTAATAGTTATTTGTATTCACTGTAATTTATGTTCATCTAAATTTTACAAAGTATGATTTTGGTCAGAAACTAAGTATAACAGTCACACAAGGATATGACTTGCCACTGGTCAGTAAAAATCTCATCAAAACCGGACAGTTAAATTTACATTTTCAGGATGGCGTAAATTCAAAGTTATAAACTATAATAACTGTCTAAAAACCAGCCAAATAGAATAACATAACTTTGCAAGTCTTATGAGTATATGAGCTAAAATTAAAAACTTAGATCCATGATAAGCCTCGCTGTCAACAATGAACTGCCCACTGAGCAGCAGGGACAAAATTACGTAAGAAATAGCACAGATTATCCCATCTATTCATCACTTGACATAATCTGTAAAAATGTTCCTTATTTCATGAAACAGAAGCCACATTTTAAAACAAATTTATAACATTTTTTGTGTAATGCATGTAAGATATTCATCAAACATGTGAGTATAACAACAACATGCACTTAATTTCATTCTTTCTAATCAGTATTTACAAATGAGGTGAAAGAAAAAGTTATGGAATGAGAATATGACAGCAAAAAATGAAAAAATTAAATCTTTCTCTAACATGGACACTCTAACCTAGCCAATGTTGTTACTAATGGTAAACCAATTATTGCACCCTCATGAATAACTGACAGAATTTTCCATCACATGTAATCTGTGCACATGACTCGTTTAATTTAGTAAATTCATTGCACATTCTTGGCCCAGCTGTGTGGTTTCTTGAGTGAAAGTGCATTCACATCACACAATAGGAAAACAAGTTGTGTGTCCTAAAATGTTACAGCTTTTCTTTTTAAATGAAGTAGACTTTTTATTAGGCAGGAAGTGCAGTTCATACAGGTTGCAACAAAAATTAGCAATAAAGCACTAAAGCCCACACTCTCCTAAAAGTTTAGCTGTAAATGTTGTGACTGAATATGGACAAAGTATGTGAAAGATATTATTGTTCAAACTCTTGTGAAGAGTTTGCTAAGTACAATTATAATTACCAGAGAATTCATATCGTTTTGGTCCCATCCAGCGGAACTTCTCACTGTCCCTGACAACATCACCCAGGTAACCATACGATATAACACTGGAATAATACCGCAACAAAGTTGCATTGCTGTGGACACTACAGATATCCAGGCCAGTGCTGTCACCTGCAAAAGCAAATTACTTCATTTTAATACGTCTTTCCTACTATCATAAAAATAATGATAAGATGTATTTCTCTTGCCCTTTCTTTCTAATTTCATAGCAAGACTGGCATAAGCAGTTTCCATTGCTTAAGAATAATGTGCTCTAAAACATTTATATATGGGAAGCTAAAAACAGTTTTCAGAAATAACGACACAACACTTAATCACAAGCACAACTTTATCTTGCCTTTAGTATAAGGTAAATATTTTTCATTTTAACATCATAACATGACGCTCATTTGTAACTCGAGTGCGCCCACTTCTCTCACAGACTGACGACAGATACCATTAAGTGTACCTTCCTCTTCACACTCTCTGACAGCACGCTCTTGTTTACTGTAAACAACATTCCACAGTCAGTTTGGCAAAGTTTCTTGGAACCACCCAAGCTTTCGAAAAACCGAGATGCGTATGTTTGACGTTCAGAAGACCGTGCATTGTGATATATTCTTGCAATAAAACCAACGAGATGCACTAAATTCTCAAATTTATTTTACGAATAGAAATCTACGTGTTTCGGGCAGTTCCTCTCTCCATCATCAGGAGTCCAGTACTGTACACACAGCAATAGGTACATGCCATACGAGTTATGCTGACTGCTTGCTGGCGGGATCAGGATGGAACCATCCTAATCCCGCTAGCAAGCAGTCAGCATAGTTCCATCCTGATCCCGCCAGCAAGCAGTCAGCATAGTTCCATCCTAATCCCGTTAGCAAGCAGTCAGCATAGTTCCATCCTGATCCCGCCAGCAAACAGTCAGCATAACCTGTATGACATATACCTAATGCTGTGTGTACAGTACTGGACTCCTGATGATGGGCAGAGGAACTGTCCGAAACACGTAGATTTCTATTCCTAAAATAAATTTGAGAAATTAGTGCATCTCGTTCGTTTTATTATAAGAATGCATATGTTTATTTAAGGTATTTCATAGACTTTATGGAGGCACAATATTTTATGTTCTATCCAACTGTACAAGGCACTTTATTCACAGACTGTAGGCTTTCCATCTAATCTTCCACACTAAGGCTCACATTCTATTGACACAGTGAAAGAAACGTCGTAACCCCTCGCGTAGAGCGGTTTTGCCCAGCCTGGTTCTGACTATACACAGTCAAAAATGATTAAATATGTGGGAAAATTTTGCCAAACGCTTAAAAATTTAAATACGTGCATATAAACGCATATGAGTACTCACTCAACAGTCGCGGCAAATCGCAGCATCAGCTAGTGTAAAGGTTTGATGTCCAAAAATGTAGGTATTTTAAGCGACGGGAGACGGGGGGAGGGGTGACGTAAGAATCCGCGTTCACGTAACTCTGTTTTTCTCAAAGAAAGTTTATG
>Ga0209755_10005521_pt1 | contig 14352 bp, 11 predicted proteins | sample TergutCo191P1_FD_187301 | JGI IMG/M metagenome (GOLD analysis project Ga0209755, IMG submission 187301) | Cornitermes sp. P1 segment gut microbial communities from Petit-Saut dam, French Guiana - Co191P1 (SPAdes) (version 2) | ecosystem: Host-associated > Arthropoda: Insects > Digestive system... | reverse complement strand
ATCTTCTCATACCGATACATATTCGGCGGTAGTCGCTTCGCTCGGTTCGCTTAAAGGGCCGAGACACGGCGGCGCGAATGTCAAAGTTGTGAACATGATCCGTGACATGATGGAAAATATTTCTGACTGGAAGGATGATAATGAAATTAATGCCTATCTTCATAAACTTCTTACTAAAGAAGCTTTTGATCGATCCGGATTGATATACGGAATGGGACACGCGGTTTATTCACTGTCCGATCCAAGAGCTCTTATCTTCCGTCAATTTGTCGAACAGCTCGCAAATGAAAAAGGCCGGGAAGAAGAGTATGTGCTTTATTCAAAAGTTGAAACTCTGGCTCCTCAAATCATCGGAGAAAAGCGGCAGATTTACAAAGGCGTCAGCGCTAATATCGATTTTTATTCAGGTTTTGTTTACAGTATGCTTGATTTGCCGGAAGAGCTTTTTACGCCGATATTTGCCGTTTCGCGCATAGCCGGCTGGAGCGCTCACAGGCTTGAAGAACTTGTGAATAACGGAAAGATCATTCGTCCGGCGTACAAATCCGTAACCAAACAACAGCCTTACGTTTCTGTGAAAGACAGGGGATAACATGATTTCTGTTGCCATTATCGGCGCCGGTATGATTTCAAAAAATCATATTAACGGATATCTCGCTTTTCCGGAGCGCTGTAAAATTACCCATATAGTTGATATTTTTCCGGAGAAAGCGGAAAAAAAGAAGAGAGAATTTAATCTAGACGCTAAGGTTAGCTCTTCCTATAAAGATATTTTAAACGCGGCTGATATCGATCTTGTCAGTATATGTACCCCTCCTTTTTGCCATGCGGAAATGACTGTCGATTTTCTTAATGCCGGGAAAAACGTGCTTGTGGAAAAACCAATGGCTGCTTCTATCGAAGAATGCGGCACGATGATTGCGGCGGCGGAAAAAAGCGGGAAAGTTCTTTCCGTAGTCGCGCAAAACCGTTTTCGCGATCCTGTTTTTAACCTGAAAAAAGTTCTCGATTCGCAGATGATTGGAAAAATCGCTCATGCGCAAGTTGATTCTTTCTGGTGGAGAGGTCATTCTTATTACGATCTGTGGTGGCGCGGCACCTGGGAAAAAGAAGGCGGAGGATGTACTCTTAATCACGCGGTGCATCACATTGACATGCTGTGCTGGATGCTCGGTCTTCCGAAAAGAGTTAGCGCTGTTATCAGCAATGTCTGCCACGACAACGCCGAAGTAGAAGATATTTCCGCCGCGATATTGCAGTATGACGGCGGCCTTTGCGCTAAAGGAGCGCTTGCGCAGGTTACAAGTTCTATCGTTCATCACGGTGAGGAGCAGCAAATTATTTTTCAGGGAGAGAAAGCGCGTATTTCATGGCCGTGGAAAGTTATGGCTAACCTCGCCCAGCCTAACGGATTTCCGGGAGGAGAGAAGAATACGGAGTTGATGGATCAGATTAATAATTATTTTGAGTCTCTGCCTGTCCTTTCTCATACTCTGCATGAAGGGCAGATAGACGATGTTTTATCCGCGATTGAAAACGGCTCTCAGCCCATGATTACGGGTGAAGACGGCAAGAGTACAATCGAACTTATTACCGCGATTTATAAAGCCGGTACCGAGCAAAAGATTGTTTATCTGCCTTTGCAAAAAGACGATCCCTTCTACACAGCAGCCGGTATGAAAGAAAGAGCGCCGCGTTTTTACAATAAAACGGCGTCTGTTAATGACAATGATCAGTGACGAGTTGGAAAACAAATATTTTTAAAAGGTTATGTAATGGGAAACGCGTCTGACGGAATGAATTACGCGCCAAAGGGAAAGCCGGCGCCTGTGGTGAATAAAGGAGAATTTGTTTTTTCCGCAATCAGCCTTGATCACGGGCATATTTACGGGCAGTGCAACGGCTTGATCGAAGCAGGCGGTATATTGAAAAGCGTTTACGATCCAGATCCTCAAAAAACCGATAAATTCTGCGAAACATATCCGGGTGTAAAACGCGCTGCAAGTGAAGACGAAATTCTTTGTGATAAAGAAGTAATGCTCGTTGCGGGAGCGGCGGTTACGTCGGAACGCTGCGCGCTTGGACTGCGCGTCATGTCGGCTGGAAAGGATTACTTTACGGATAAAGCGCCGCTTACAACTCTTGAACAGCTGGAAGCCGCGAAAGCGAAAGTGAAAGAAACTGGCAGGAAGTACATGGTCTATTACAGTGAGCGCATTCACGTTGAAAGCGCGGTCTTTGCGGGTCAGCTTATTGAACAGGGAGCAATCGGCAAAGTAATACAGGTGATAGGTCTTGGGCCTCACAGGCTTAGCGCTCAAAGCCGGCCTGAATGGTTTTTTAAAAAGGAAAAATACGGCGGCATATTATGCGACATCGGCAGCCATCAGATTGAGCAGTTTCTGTTTTATTCGGGAGCAAAAGACGCGGCGATAACGCGCAGCCAGATAGCAAACTACAATCATCCAGAGTACCCTGAACTTGACGATTTCGGCGACGCCATGTTGTTAGGTGACAATGGGGCGGCTCATTACTTCCGCGTTGACTGGTTCACGCCCGACGGTCTGCAAATGTGGGGCGACGGGCGCTCTTTTATCCTTGGCACGGAAGGTTATATCGAACAGCGGAAATATATGCAGTTAGGTGAAAAGAACAGCAGCGGCGGCAATTTATATATGGCAAACAAAACGGAAGAAACATATTTCAATGTCGAAGGTAAAGTCGGCTATCCTTTCTTCGGAGAATTGATACTCGACTGCCTGAACCGTACGGAAAAAGCCATGACGCAGGAACATGCCTTTAAAGCGGCGGAGTTATGTGTAAAGGCGCAGTTGCAGGCAGTTAAAATAAAATAGAAAAGGAGATGATATGTGGTGGAAAGAAAGTATAGTTTATCAGATTTATCCGCGAAGTTTTCAGGATTCTTCCGAGACAGAGTTTCCAAATGACGGTATTGGCGATATCCCTGGAATAATTTCCCGGCTGGATGAAATCAAAGCTCTGGGAGCGGGAATTATCTGGCTTTCTCCTGTTTACAAATCTCCCGACGCGGATAATGGTTATGATATCAGCGATTATTACTCGATCAATCCTAAATTCGGAACAATGCCGGATATGGAAAGGCTTTTTACCGAAGCTAAAAAACGCGGTTTACGAATCATTATGGATCTGGTAATCAATCACACTTCCGATGAGCATGAGTGGTTTCAAAAAAGCCGCGATCCTTCAAGCCCTTACCGTGATTATTATATCTGGCGTCCGGGGAAAACCGGCCGCAACGGTAAAAAACTTCCTCCCAATAACTGGACAGGTTTTTTCATGGGTGAAACATGGGAGTACGATTCTCAAAGCGGAGAATACTATCTTCATCTTTTTGATAAAAAGCAGCCCGATCTTAATTACAAGAATCCAAAAGTAATCGAAGAAGTCAAAAAGATTTTACGTTTCTGGCTTAAAAAAGGAGCCGCCGGTTTCCGCTGCGATGTGATAAATATCCTCTATAAAACAAGCCTTGAAGACGGCAAGCGCAGTCTTGCAGTTCAGGGTCTTGAGCATTTTAAATCGCAGGAAGGCACTCACGATGTGTTACGTGAACTTAGGCGCGATGTGTTTGATAAACACGATTGCTTTACGGTAGGTGAAACTGTTTTTGTCGATTTAGAAGACGCAAAGCTTCTCTGTAACGAAGACCGCAAAGAACTGAATATGCTTTTCTTTTTTGATCATCTCGAAGTTGACCGCCGTATCGCCCAATATATTCCAAAGAAATTCCGCGCGGGTAAGCTTCTTGAAGTAATAACTAAATGGCAGCAGGGTCTTGAGTGGAATGCAATTTACCTGGAAAATCACGACCAGCCGAGGATTGTTTCTCATTACGGCGCAGCTGAAAGAGAGAGAACTTTAAACGGAAAGTTCGGTTTGCATGGCAAACCTGGTTTGCAATTTAAACCAGGAATATTATGGCAGCGAAGCGCGAAAATGCTCGCGCTTTTTCAATTGACTCTTCGCGGTACTCTTTTTATTTATCAGGGACAGGAAATCGGCATGACCAATTTTGATTTTAAAGGACTAGATGAGCTCAATGATGTTATCAGTCACAGTTTTAACAGCCTGATGAAAAAACTCCGCATCCCCGCGTCTCTGCGCTGGAAATGGATCAAGGCAAGTTCGCGCGACAATGCCCGCACTCCCATGCAATGGAACAGTAACGATTATGGCGGTTTCAGCAAATCAAAACCATGGCTTGGCGTTAATAAAAATTACAAGTATATCAATTACGCGGCGCAAAAAAATGATACCGGCTCAGTATTAAATTTTTACAAAAAAATGATTGCTTTACGCAAGGATAATAAATGCCTTATCTACGGCGAATTTTTTCCAATTTATGCAGATGATCGGTTAATGATTTATCAGCGTAAGCTCGAATCTGAAAAATACACAATAGCGTTAAATTTCTCTTCAAAAAACATCAAGGTGCCGAAAAAGTTTAACGCTGTTCTTTCCGGGGCTCAGGTTTCCGCATCCGGTGAAAAATTGGATTATTCAAATTCTGTCTATTCACTGCTGCCGTGGGACGGTGTAATGGTTAAGAATAACTGAAATTTTTTCTTTTGCTTCATCATAGCCTTCGTCATGAAGTTCAAGAAGTTTTCTTATATTTCTGTCCGCGTTTTCTTTTACTTGTAAAGGTTTAAGAGGACGGATAATAATTGCTTTTCCTTCTCTTTCAAGCTGTTCGCAAAGGGCAAGATGGCGGTTATACCTATTATGGCGAGTTAAAATTATTTCTGTTAATTTTGGATATTTTTTATACAACAGTTTTAGGATATGCTTATGTTTAAAAGCGTTTTTTTGATATCCTTGATTTCTTGTAAGAACTATAACATGAAATGTGTTGCCGTCTGAAACAGATTTCTCGATAGGAATAGAATCAGCTACACCTCCGTCAAGAAGTTTTAACCCGCGGAAATTATATATGGGCGAAAGAAGCGGAACAGAGCAGGAAGCAATTAAAGCATCAAGATCGGGAGTAATATCGTTTTTATTGAACCAGACAGTCTTCCCTGTTTCGCAGTCAAACGCGCCGGTTAAAAAATTAATATTCTGTTTGTTAAAAGTATCCCAATCAAAAAAAATGTGTTTTTGAGGAACTTCATGAAAAATATATTCCATGCCGAAAAGTGATCCGTGAAACAGGAGATTCCGTTTGCTTAAATATTTTGGATTGCCGACATATTTTTCAATAATCTGACGGTTGCGCCCCTTCTGCCCGGAAATATACGAGAACGCGTTAGCTGCTCCGGCGGAGACTCCGACAATATACGGAAACATAATATCCGCGTCAATAAAAGCGTCAAAAACTCCGGCGCTGTAAAAACCGCGCGTGCCTCCTCCTTCAAGAACAAGAGCGCAGCCCTCAGGCAACGTTTTTTCTGACGGCTTGCCGGGGATTGGCAGCTGTATGTATTTTTGTGTCATTTTTTAATTACCTCTTTGTTAAAAGTTTAGCATATAATTTAGCTATTTCAACCCATTCATTATGTTTCTGTAACTGTAGCTACAACCACCTACCCCCTCAACACTTCCTCCTCCGTCTCCTTTTCAAATTGCCGCGTATACAAACCAAAATAATGTCCGCGCTGTTTCATCAGTTCGCGGTGCGTTCCGCGTTCGATGATTTTTCCTTTTTCAATAACAAGAATGACATCAGCGCTGCGAATCGTGGACAGCCTGTGGGCGATTACAAAACTTGTGCGGTTTTCAAGAAGCGTGTGGATGGCTTCCTGTAAGAGCATTTCCATCTCCGTGTCGATGGAGCTTGTCGCTTCATCAAGGATAAAAATGCGCGGGTTGGCAAGGACTGCGCGGGCGAAGGAGATGAGCTGTTTTTCTCCAGTGGAGAGCCTGTCGCCGCCTTCGCCGACTTCGGTGTCGAAGCCTTTTTCCATTTTGGCGATGATTGTGTCGGCGTGAATAATCGCGGCGGCTTTTTCCACTTCTTCGTCGGTCGCTTCGAGACAGCCGTAGCGGATGTTTTCTCTGATTGTGCCTGAAAAAAGATGAGGGCTTTGCAGCACATAGCCGAACGCGCTGTGCAGCCAAAGCTGGCTTCGCTCTCGGTAATCTTTTCCGTCGATTAGGATTTCACCTGATGTCGGCTCGAAAAAGCGGCAGACGAGATTTACAAGAGTGGATTTACCAGCTCCTGTCTCGCCTACGATCGCGGCGTAAGTTCCAGCTTTTATCGTCAGATTAAAGTTTTCCAGAATATTCTTATTGTAACCAGGATAGTTAAATGTCACGTCACGGAATTCGACATCGCCTGTGATTGGCTCCCAATTTTCTTTTTTAGGCGCGAAATAATCGCCGTATTTTTCAATTACTTCCGGTTTGTCTGTAATGCCCTGATCCTGTTCAAGGAGGCTGCTGACACGCTCGACATTTGCCTGAGTGGAAACAATGTCCGTTAAAATGCGCGCGATATTTTGAATTGGCCAGAAAAAGCCGCCGGCATACTGCAGAAATACAGCAAGAACGGAAAGTTCGGCACCAAGAAAAATGATCTCGTAACCGCCGTAACTTAAAATCGCCGCAGTTGCCAATGAACCGATAAAAAGCGTTATCGGAATAAATGCCGCGCGAAGCCGCGCCATGTGATTCGCGTGTTTTCTGTACTCCGATGTAATGGCGGAAAATTCCGAAAGACTTTGCTTTTCTGATACAATTACTTTTACGGTTTTCGCTCCCGTAATGCCTTCGTTCATCGCTCCTGTCATTCTGGAATTTATTTTGCGCATAATGCGGTTGACCGAGAGAATTCGTTTTTGAAAAAACCATGTAATGACAGCCAGGATGGGAATTGTAACGCAGGTGATTATTGCTAGTCTCCAATGAAGCAGAAACATCGCGGCTATCGCGCTTAAACAATAAAAGACAGACCATGTAAAGTCGATTAATCCCCATGCGACCAGGTCTCCGATTCGGCTTGTATCGGAATTAGTCCGAGCCATGAGATAGCCAACAGAGGTTTTGTTGTAATAAGAAAGACTCAAGCGTTGAAGATGAGTAAAGACCGCGTTACGCAGGCAGCGGGTCATTCCGCATTCAGCTTTAATTCCTTTAGAAACAAAAATGTTGACATTGATCGCCTGAATGATAACAAGGAAAACTGTTATCGAAAGCAGCCTCCAAATTCCGTCTGCGCTCTGCGGCTGGATATTATTTTTTATCGCGTATCCCAATAAAATCGGAAAGAGTATGTCAATACCTGCAACCAGAAACATTAATACCGCGCAAAGAATTAGAGTATTCTTTTCCGTCCTTATAAACGGAAACATTTTTTTCCATATCTTCATGGATAGCGGTTTGTTATAATCAATATCTTCCAACGAAGCATAATCAAAATCTGACATTTATTCCTCCCAGCTTGCGTCCGCCAAACCGTCGGCTTGTATTTCAAAAATACGGCGGTAAGAGCCCTCTTGTTCAATCAGCTCTTTGTGAGGGCCAAGCGCTTCAATCGTGCCGTTTTTTAATACAAGAATTTTATCCGCCTGCATTAGCGTAGAAACGCGGTGCGAAATTATTATTACCGCCGCGTGTTTCACCTGATGTTTCAAAGCCGCGCGTATTTGAGAGTCCGTTTCCGTATCTACGGCGGAAAGGCTGTCGTCGAAAATCATTACAGGCGGTTTACCTGACAGCATTCTGGCGATTGCCACCCTCTGCTTTTGCCCTCCAGAAAGCGTAACGCCTCTTTCTCCGATAATTGTGTCGTACCCATCAGTAAAATTTTCGATAGTGTTGTGAACTGCCGCGGTCTCAGCCGCGCTGTATACTTTCGCAAGATGGTCGCTTGCTTTTAATGTTGGCAGACAAGCTGCAATATTCTCGTATATCGTTTTTGAAAAAAGAAAAGGCTCCTGAAGGCAAAGACCGATAGACTTGCGCAGATGAGAGCGGGCTATCTTTCTTATATCAATTCCGTCAATGGTTATAATTCCCTGTTCTTCTCCCAAATCATAAAGGCGGCTTAATAAATGAACAAGGGATGACTTTCCCGATCCTGTCGCTCCCAGGATTGCCATTGTTTCGCCGGGTTTTAATGTGAAAGAAATGTCGCGTAACACATGGTTATCACCGTATGAAAAACTTACCTTGTCAAAACAAATCTCCCCTTTTATTTCTGGATACAGCGCGTCAGGCGGATCAATCTCAGGCTCTTCCGCAAGCACTTCTCGAATTCTGTTAGCCGCTACAAGAGTTTTAGAAGTATCCGACAGAATCCTTCCAAGTTCGCGGATTGGCCAAACCATCCAGTTGCAATAAGCGTAAAAGGCGATGAATGTTCCCGGTGTCAAATCTCCGTGAATGCTTCGGTAAACGCCTGCGCCGATTACAACCGTAACCTGCAAACCGCTGAGCAAATCTCCTGTTGCCCAGAATTTACCAAGCATCTTTCCGATATCAATCCAGATATTCGCGTGAGCGGAGGTTTTTTCCCTGAACTTTTCAACTTCGTACGCTTCTCTGCCAAAGGCGCGGACAACACGCACTCCGGTATAATTTTCCTGAGCGGCGGACTGCATCTTGCCCTCAGTAACATCAGCCTTCGCAAAATTTTTACTGACACGCCGAAAATAAAAAAATGAAAATGTAAAAATTATCGGGATAATCGACAGGGAGATCAATGCCATAAAAACATCCATGGAGAACATCATTATTACAGCGATTATAAAAACGCTGATTGTTCGTATTAGCTCGCTCAAATTATGTTGAATAAAATAACGTATGTTATCTACATCGGTAGTGCTGCGCTGGATAATATCTCCTGTCTGACAGCTAACATGCCAATTCCACGGTAATTTCTGAATATGCCCGTAGAGCGTATTTAAAAGCCGCCATGCAACCGTTTCGCCGAGTTCCAAAGCTGTATAGTTGCGGATTAAATTGAAAATTTCCGCCAGCAATGCCGCGAATATTATAAAAAGAGCGCAAATCCAGATATTTTCCCGTAACACGGAAAGCCCGCCAATCGCTTCGATCATGTTGGACACAAATTCAGGCGCGTCAAGCGGAGCCGTTCCAATCACAGAATCGATTGTGTAGCGTATTATTTGAGGATTTAATAATGAAAACGCGACAGTTCCGAATGTCGCGGCGCAGCAAAGCGCAAAACCTGCTTTTCGGTCTTCCGCTGCGGCGCTGATCATGCTGATTCGTCCGCTCTTCCATGGTAGTATCATAATGTTAACCCTGTAACTTAGTATAATATATTTTAGAATTTGTCAAAGGGGGTTTAAGCGTTTAAATCAGGCGTTTTACAAAACCGCATTGATGTATCTTAATAATAATGTAAATGTGTACGAATTTTCTTGACCATTTCTGAAAATTTTATATCTTGTTAATAGGACTAAAATGAATTACAGCGCTGTTATTCTTATTTATTCGGAGGAACTCAATGAATGACAGAAATGTAAGGATTCTGGAAATTATTACAAGTAATAGAAAAATTAAAGTTAATCTGCTTGCCGAATTGCTGGATGTATCTCAGGTAACTTTACGAAGAGATTTGGATATTCTCGAAGATCGCGGGATAATCCGGCGAACTCACGGATATGCCACACTGGACGGCGCGGACGACACGGGAAAACGGCTGGCATTTAATTATTCGATAAAGAAGAAAATTGCCAAATCCGCCGTACAAACAATCGAAGAGGGCGAAACCATCATGGTTGAATCCGGTTCCTGCTGCGCGTTATTTGCCGAAGAAATCGTTCTTGCGAAAAAAAATATTACCATTATTACCAATTCTATTTTTATCAAAGATTATATTTATAAATTGCAGGGAATAAAAATTATTTTTTTAGGCGGATATTTTCAGCCTGAATCTCAGGTGATGGTCGGCCCGCTAACCTTAAAAAGCGCGGAAAATATTTTTATAGAAAAATTCTTTTTAGGAACCGACGGTTATGTTCCTGAACAGGGCTTTACAGGCCGTGACTATCTTCGCGTTGAAACCGCTTATGAGCTTGCCAAAAGAGCCAATAAAGTTTTTATCCTGACAGAATCCGACAAATTTTACCGCCGCGGCTCTTACAGTCTGCTGAATTTTGAAAGCATCACCGGTGTCTTCACAGATGATAAAATCTCCAAAGAAGCCGAAAACACTTTAAGGAAACATAATATCCAGCTAAATATAGTGCCTTCCGTCGATGAAAAAAACAAATGGCGTCAATTCCCCGGTCAATCGCCTGTTTTGTATAAAGAGAAAGAGGAAGAGAAATAGATAGGAAGAGAGAATCATCGAATTACACGAATGAGCGCGAATGAAGACGAATTAAGATATGAAAGAAGCGATCTCACGGAGACACAAAGACACAGAGAACGGAAAAAAAGATAACTATTTTACTTGAAATAAATTCGATTTTTATTCTATTTTGAGAGGAATTTAGCCTAAATAATGCTTAAAAACATCTGTTACTGCTAAATGTATCTTTTGGGTGATGTCATTGGAAAGTTGGCTCATTATCTCTTTGCTATTTGAAGGTACTAGATCGCCTCTAAAAAGTTCAAAAACCTCAACTTCAAGGGCTTTGGCAAGACTGCAAAGAGTTCTAGCAAGCGGAAAATTATTTCCTCGTTCTATATTTGAGAGAAATGTTATAGAAATTCCAGCTTTATCAGCTAAATCAGCCTGTGATAACTGCTTCTGGGAGCGAAAAAACTTGATATTTTTACCTAAAACGTCCTTTAGTTTTTGTTCTTCCATGAATAATGAATTTGGCTTTTTCTTTCGCCTTACTCCCATATCATTGAATAATTTCTTTTGACCTATTGACAAACAACTATCACTTCTAGTATAGAAGTAATATGGCGTTTTTATTTCGATAATTGCCTAAAAAAGGTGTATATTCCGGTAAATTGCCACTTTCCTCCATTGGGGGGATAGAAAAAACTGATTACCCTTATAGGGTACACAAAGGAGAAACGTATGAAGAACGTTTTCAAATTTTTGGGGATTATCGCGTTGGTTGCGGTAATCGGGTTTTCAATGGCGGCGTGTGACAACAGCGGTGACGACAATGGCGAAGGCGGTAATGAGAAAAGTATCAAAATTACAGGTCTTGGTGATTATTATGGTTCATCATACCAATTGGGTCTTGCCACTTCTGTTAATAGGCTTTTTGACGAAGATTTGGTCGCCTTTGCTGAAGGAACTATAAGAAGTGGAACACAAACAGCACCGTTATTGGATTATAATACCGGTAGGCCTTGGACTGGATCAGGCTCTTATTATGTTGGTGTATATCTTGATGGGGAGGCATTTGTAACCACATCAAGAAAGTCATTTAATAGTTCAGTAACAACACTATCTATTAATGACTTTGACTATGCATATTAGTCAACTGATATGGTAGCAGCTGCCGCTATTCTATAGCGTACCTGTAATAAAAAACAACGGTTGCTGCTACCGTTTCGTTCCACCAATTTCATTCGCGCTAATTCGTTTTATTCGTGTAATTCGATGTCGATCTTAATATCCCATCAATATAGACAACAACCGCTCTTTATCTATTGTCCGTAAAAAACTAGCCAACCTTGGCCCCTGCTCTTTGCCGATCAACGCCTGATACGCGGCGCCGAAAAGCGCTTTGCCGTCTATACCCGCTTTATCGGCGGCGGCGTAGATCGCGGCGGCGCAGGATTTGTCGTCAGTGAACTCCTCGATTTTGCAAACAACATCGTCGCGCAGAACGCGAATAGCGTTTTTTTCCTCATCGGAAAGCACCCGTCCCGCCGCTCCTCCGGAGGACAAAAGGCGGAAACGGAAATCTTCCGGTGCGCAGTTTTCTACCCAGTATTTAGCGCACTCTGCTCTCGCTGTAAGAGTTGAAAGTTGATTCGGCATTAAACTGTTTCCGCCGGCTTTGCTGCTGTCGATGATCAAATCCGCGAGAGCTTTAACAATGTCGCCGTCCGCGATTTGAATCAAATTGCACAAATGACGGAAAGGAACCTGATAAGGAAGAGGCATATCGTCAATGCACGGCGTTTTGCCTTCAACGGGGATCTGCGACAATTCGTAAATACGCCTTTCCTTTTGGTATGCGGCTTCGTCCTTTGCCGCTTCCATTTTTCTGGCGATGCGTTCGGTTTTGTCGTAGTCTTCGTAGATTTTGATTACATCGAGATCGAAAGAAATAGTAAATTCCGTATTGGGTCTTGTGCCGGCAAAAAGATAACGCGCTATCTCAGGCGTATAAATATTCAGCACATCGTCAAGGGTGATCACATTGCCCGATGATGACGACATTTTTCCCGGAAGCCCCTTTGTGCCGATAAAATCGTAGCGGAATGTTACAGGCGCGTCCCATCCGTACACATCCTTGCAAACATGTTTCGCGGTGTCGAAACTGCCGCCCTGACTGTGATGATCCTTTCCGGCAGGCTCAAAATCAACCTTTTCGTATTCCCAGCGCATAGGCCAGTCAATCCGCCATGAAAGCTTAATCCCCTTTGCCTTTTGGATATCAAGCTTTTCCTGACAGCCGCACAATTTGCAGCGGTAACTTAATCCCCATTCGCCGTCCCAGCTCTCAATTTCGGTTTCGTCCTTATTGCACTTCTCGCAAAAAACGCTGACAGGCCACCACTCGCCCTGAATTTTGTGTTCCTCATCGCGGAATTTGTCGAGTATGTTTTTTAACGCCTCGCGTTTTTCAAGAGCTTTGCGGATGCCTTGCGAATAATGCGAAGAACGGTAACGCTCGGCCTGATAAATGTATTCGGGAAAAATCCCCACTTTGGGAAGGGTGTTTTCAACATTAACTTCATGATGACGCGCGTAGCTTGATTCTCTTTCCCACGGATCGGGAACCATGGTGATGGGAAAGCGCAGGTAATTTTTAAGTTCTTCCTGCTTAGGCATATTTGCCGGAACTTTCCGAAACACGTCGTAATCGTCCCATGAATAGATAAAACGCACATTTTTGTCCATGTCGCGTAACGCCCGCGCCACAAGTTCAACAGAGATAATTTCCCTGAAGTTGCCGATATGCACCGTCCCCGAAGGGGTAATCCCCGACGCGCATGTGTAGAGTTCTTTATCACCCTTTTCAAAAATAATCTTTGCCGCGGCTTCGTCAGCCCAATGGTACATCGTACCGGTGTTTGATGTCTTCATAAGATGAGTATAACATAAAGAGCGCCCGACACCTACCCTGAATATTGCGTATTCTTCATTAGTAAATAAATACAATCATAGTATTATTTTTTATACAAATTAACATAATTTTGACTAAATTTTAACATTTGTCAATGATTGTTTTTTTCATAACTCTATGCTATATATGTACTTACAATACACTGTTTTATTTTGATTTTACTTGGCATAATTCTTGCTAGTAACATTGCATGAGCAGAAAAGTTACTGTAGTTCAGTCATTATTCAGCAATTATATGCCGCTTTTATCATCGGTTAGCCGGATTGATATCGGCGGGTTAAAAGCTGAGATTATCAGAAAAGCTATTCATTTTCTTGTCGCTCTTTGCCCTGCAATGGCGGCTATTAATAAACCTTTTACAGTCGTGTTTCTTTTAATTGGCACTTTAGGTTATACATTGATGGAACATCTCCGTCTTTCCGGCGTTAGAGTTCCTATTGTTTCTTCCATTACGAGTATGGTTTCAAGACCGCGTGATAAGGGCAGGTTTGTGCTTGGGCCGGTTACTCTCGGTTTCGGCGCGCTTCTTGCTCTGCTTCTGTACCCGTCTGTTGCCGCGGCCATCGCGATTTACGCATTGGCTTTCGGCGACGGTGTTGCCAGCCTTATTGGAAAATATTTCGGAAATTTGCGCCCTGCGTTTCTTTTCGGCAAAAGCATTGAAGGCTCCATTGCCTGTTTTGCGGTTGTATTGATCGCCGCTTATGCTGTGTCAGGCAGTATACCCGTTGCTCTGGCGGCGGCTTTCACCGCGGCAATTGTGGAAGCAATGCCTCTGAAAGATTATGATAATCTGGCAATACCGGTAACTGTTGGAATGATGGTTCAGTTAGTGTTGGCAGTATCATAGATATTTAAAATTCTTTTTTAATCACTGGACAAAGGCCGGTAGAAATATCGGGTAATATTGAATGATCCGTATGGATTATTATCATTTTTTCCAAATTTCTGGAGGTGGAAGATGAGGAAGAATTCATGGACAATAGCGCTTTTCGCTATTTTTGTGATTGCTTTAGCGGGTTTTGTGAGCTGCGGCGAAGATGATGCTGGTAAATCCAGTAGCAATACTAAGAAGACGGCTGTTATCAATATTGCCGCAATTCCTGGTATAACGAACCCGGCTATT
>Ga0209755_10005520_pt1 | contig 14353 bp, 13 predicted proteins | sample TergutCo191P1_FD_187301 | JGI IMG/M metagenome (GOLD analysis project Ga0209755, IMG submission 187301) | Cornitermes sp. P1 segment gut microbial communities from Petit-Saut dam, French Guiana - Co191P1 (SPAdes) (version 2) | ecosystem: Host-associated > Arthropoda: Insects > Digestive system... | reverse complement strand
TGGCAAGCCTGATATACGGGCCGTTTTCGGCTATATCAAACAGGCCTTCGCAAATGCCGCAGGTTGATACAGTTATCCTTCGTTTGGAAAAATTTATTCCCTGCGGATCCGTAAAAATGGAAATGGCTTTGCGAAGCTCCGCAAGATTATACAGAGGTTCTCCCATTCCCATGATAACAATATTGTCTATTTCCCTGTTTGAGCGGATTAACAGAAACTGTTCAACTATTTCAAGGGAGGTAAGGCTGCGGGTAAATTCAATACTGCCCGTTTTGCAAAAAACGCAGCCGCAGGGACATCCGGCCTGTGTTGATAAACAGGCGGTAAGCCTGTCTTTTCCGTCATTTAAAAGAACCGTTTCCACTTTAGAATGATCTTTTAAATCGAGAACAATTTTTTTTGTGCCAGACGCGTTTTCGTCTTCATGTGTGCTGTTTATAACAGAGGAAAAAACCGTAAAACCGTTTTTTAACTGCGCGCGCATTGAGGCCGGAAGATCGGTCATTTCATCGAAACTGCGCGCGCCGCGCGAAATCCATTTGTAAATTTGAGCCGCGCGGAAACCGGGCAGAGGTTTGCTAAAAAGACAGGAGCTTTCGCCGATAACGCGCCCGATTTCGGCAGGAGACAATCCGGCGAGAGAAACCGCCAGCATCAGGTCAGGCTTTCCAGCATTTCGGAAATTTTTGTGTTCTTTATGCCCAGTTTCTGAAATTCTTCCAGAACTTCGACAGCGTTTCGCCTGTCGCCTGTTTTTAAATAGCAGTCGGAAAGTTCCAGATACAGACGGTAATTTTTGCCGTCCTGTTGAATTAATCGCCTGAAAGACGTTATCGATTCTTCAAAATTTCCCTGCATCTTCGCAAGAAGGGCAAGCCCCATGACCGCGTATGTGTCGAATTCCACATTAAGGGCTTTCTCGTAATATTCCCTTGCTTTGTCAAAATTATTTAGATTGCGGTATGCGTCGCCCGTGCGCGTCAATATCATTTTATTTCTTGGGTCCTGCTCAAGAATCAGAGTCCAGTATTCCAGCGATTTTTCAAGAAGGTTCATTCCCCTGTAGCAGTCGGCAAGGCCAAACAGAGCGTAAAAATTGTTTTTTTCCTTTAGAAGGGCGGCTTCAAAATACTGAATGCCGTCGCTGAATGTTTTTAATTTTCGGTGGCAGTTTCCGATTGAGGTAAGCACGCGGATATCCGGATCGCCTTTGCCGGATTTGAGCATCTTTTCCCAAAAATTGAGAGCTTCCCTGTATTCCTTAAAGTCGTAATGAAGATGACCAAGACCGATGATCGCGTAAGGATTGGTCTCTTCCATTCCCAGGACTTTCAGGTAAACGAGCCTGGAATTGTTAAAGTCGCGGACTTTCCGGTACGCATCCGCGATTCTTGTCAGGACTGTGATATTCTTGTCATCGTGGAGCAGGTACTGCTCCCAGATTTCAATGGCTTTCTGATACTGGTTCATGGCTTTGTAGCAGTCGGCAAGCCCGAAAAGCGCGTAATTGTTTCCGGGATGGTGACTGAGGCACCTTTGGTAAAATTTTATCGCTTCGCGGTTCTGCCCCTGTTTGCGCGTGGCGTCTCCCATGCCGACAAGCGCGTAATTGTTGTTTTCGTCCTGCATCAATATTTTTGAAAAGCAGTCAATGGCGTCGCTGATTCTGTTCTCTTTCAGCAGATGATAGCCTATTTTTGAAATTTCCGGGATCTTTTGGGCGTCCGCGTCTGGATGACTTTCTTCGATTTTTTCATCACTCATTGTCTTCTTCCTGTTCATCTTCATGTAACATCGACTGCATTATACCCGCCAGCTGCTCGATTAACGGCTGTGATTTGTTTTGATCCGGCGCCAGATAGTACATCTGCAAAGCGTCGATGATCCTGTTTTTTGATTTGTAGTAATCGCCGATTCTTGAGATGCCGTCCGAATATTTTGTTGTAAGAAAAATCCTGCGCGCGCCTTCAATATCTCCTTCGTTATATAACTGGTTGCCTTTTCTGTTCAAAGCCGCCTTTGTGCTGCCGTCTACTTTAGCGGGTCCCGTTACTTTTATGAATGAACTGGAACTTTCATGTTTTTGAAATACTTTTTTTATATCCATAAATTTATCTTTTTTATTAAATTTTTCCCCATGTTTATATTATCTACAATATTTTATAAAAAAACAAGCAAAAAGAATTTGTCAAAATAAAAGAGAGCGTTTTTATTTAGCGCGTCAATTTTTTTTATAAAAATTAAAAAAATCGACAATGGAGTTGCCGTATTCGCGGACACCGGTTTTTTCCAGACCGGGGATTTCTGTTCTTTGATAGTCCGCGCGCGGGCGGTGAATTAAAATTCTGCTTTCATTTGAAACAATAGCGGAACTGGCAATACTGGAAACCAGTTCCCATTTATACTGGTACGGAAAAGGAGGATCAAGAAAAATAATGTCAAAAGAGGTTTTCGCGCGTTTTATATAAAGTTCCGCCGGCATAAAACGGCATTTTATCATTTCAGGCGCGATGGATACATTTTCCAGCAGGGTTTTCCGTTTCAATTTATCCTGTTCAACTGCCTCAATACGAACCGCGCCGCGGGAGGCGGCTTCCAGAGCGATAATTCCAGTACCTGTGAAAATATCGCAAAATGAAAGACCGCTTATATCTCCAAGACAGGCAAAAACCGACTCCCTCATTCTGTCCATGCTTGGCCTTATGGTTCCCGGGGGGACAGAGACTTTTCTTCCTTTTAGAATTCCGCCGGTTATTCGCATAACTGTTTCCGGTCTTTAATTGTCAGGTGCTGCCTAAAAGACCGTTAAGTTCAGCGTTGCTTACGACAGGCTCAATAACGCTGAGGCTTGCCGGATGATAAGAATCTTCGATTGTTTTTTGGCGTTTTACGCTGTCTTTTTTAAATTTTTCGATCCAGTTAACCGTTTCGGGATAACGGGACGCGGAAAAGGGGCTGGAATTATTGGATATTTCATTTAAAAGCTGCGTGAATTGCCATTCGGCGTCAGAAAGATTATCAGCCTCCGTTTCACGATCCAGAAATTTAAAATTGGCGAGAAATTTTGTAGTAAGCATATCGAGGGTAATGTTGATAAATTCCAAATCTGTCATTGTCTGCCGCAGGAAAAAAGCGGTATCTGTATCAAGCCGCAGAAGATCCCTGATCATCCGGATTCTGACGTTTAAAATAAAAATTGTATCTTCAAAATTAATGCGTTTGTTCATAATACTACTGGAATTATCGGCTTAAAAGCGGCAGCTTATAAGCGAATAGTAAACAACTGTCAATATACGGCAATTTAAGGGTTGTTGACAATATGTCGATATAGTTTCTATACTGGAGTTGTCCGGAAATCTCGATTTTTGAGCAATTACCGGAGATTCTGTTAACAGAAAGCTGAATTTTTTCCGCAAAGCCCTTGGCTTTGTGATCAAAGAGGGGGAAATGGCCGCTCCTTTACAATTAACATTTGTCAATTTTACCAAAGACTCTTATATCATAGTGGAAGGTAAAAAAAATGCGGACAGATTCTTCATTATTCGTTCCGGGAATGTCAGGCTTTCCAAAGAAGCTCAGATTGTCGCGGAGGAACAGGGCGACACTCTTGGTCCGGGTGATTTTTTCGGCGTGGTCTCCACCATGTCCGGTCACAGCCATATAGAAACCGCCCAGGCTAAAACTGATATTACCCTTATTTCAGTTCAGAAGGAGCAGTTCAGCCAGCTCATACAGAACAACGCGCCTGTGGCAATGAAAATAATTCTTCAGTTTTCCAAAAGGATGCGCTATCTTGATGACGCTCTTACAAAACTTACTCTTAAAAAAACATCGGAAAAAGATCCAAGCCATATTTATTTAATAGCCGAGTATTACGCCAAACAGAACCAGTACAACCAGGCGTTTTACGCGTACCATAAATACATCAAGAACTGCCCGAATGGAATCAACAAGCAGGCCGCGGCTGAGAGAATGAAAAAAATCGCCCCCTACGTTAAAGTTCCTCCGAAAGAATACGCTCCTGGAGAAAATTTGCGCACTTATACCAAAGATTCCGTGGTTTTTTGCGAAGGCGAACCCGGAGACGAGCTGTTTATCATTCAAAAAGGCTCTGTAAAGATAGTCAAAATAACAGATTCAAACGAGATTCTGCTTGCCGTTTTAAAATCCGGCGACATTTTCGGGGAAATGGCGTTACTGGAATCAAAACCAAGAGCTGCCGGAGCCATTGCTTATGAGGATTGCCAGTTAATGGCCGTGAACAGGGACAACTTCCAGCAGATGATAAAATCCCAGCCGCAGCTTATAGCAAGATTGACCACCCTTTTATCGGAGCGGATTTGGCTTCTTTACAAACAGCTCGCGAATACGCAGATATCAGACCCGCTTGGGCGCATGTACGACATGCTTCTGATCCACATGGAGAAAAAGAAACTGGATTTTAACGGCACGACGAATTTTTCTTTTGATTTCGGCGTTAAAGAACTGAGCAACATGGTGGGGCTGGAACAGGCGGATGGACTGCTTGTCGGCAGAAAATTAATGGAAAACCGGAGTCTTCAGGTGATGAATGACAAAATTTTCGTGAAAGATGTCAAGGAAATTATAAGGCAGGTCGCCTATTTTCATAAAATGCAGCAGCTTCAAAAATCGCGCAGAGAAGGCATGATAAGCTGATTTCAAGAGACAAGCCGAATTATCCGATAATTAAAAAGATGAACTTAAAATATTTGTCATTTTTTTTTGTTTTGCTCATTTCCGTTTCCGCGGGAGCGGGAGCGCAGGAAGAGAGCGGAGAATCCCCTGAGAAAAATGAATTGCCCCGTCAATTCCGGGAATTGTCGCTTGGAATGAGCCTTGACGATCTTAAAACAAAGCTGATAATCGACGGGTATTTCAACTTCCGGGGAGACAGGGACGTTTCTTTTCTGCCTGCAAGAGAGCAGAGTCTTGTTGAGACCACCGGTTCTTCATTCATTAAACGCGCTTTTTTCCAGTTAAGGGACGGAGAAGTTTTCATTATGTCGTTTACCCTTAATACCGAGGTAATTGACCACTATTCGGTATTTACCCAGTTTACCGAGAAATACGGAAAACCGACGCAGCTCAATCCAAAAGCCGCCGTATGGGAGACAGAAGAAACAAGAATAGCAATTGAGCGTCCATTAACGGTTAAATATATTGATAAAAAAGTTTTTGACGATATTACAGGCGAATCGGGGTTAATAAAATCCGGCCATGTTAAACTGCGTCAGGACTTCCTTAATGAATTTTAAACTTGCGTTTTTTCTTCTTTACGCGCCTTTGTGCGTCCTTGCCGCAGGTTCCTGTTCGTCCGGTAAACTTCCTGTCCGCGAGATTCCCATAGAGAGAGACGGAAATATTGTCGCTGTTGTTAAAGCGGAAATCGCCGTTGATCAGGAAGATCGAAGCCGCGGCCTTATGTTCAGAAAAAAACTTGCAGACGGGGACGGGATGCTTTTCATTTTTGACAGGGACGAAATTCTTTCCTTCTGGATGAAAAATACGCTTATCCCGCTTTCAATAGCGTATATTGCCTATGACGGAACGATTATAGATATTAAAGACATGTATCCAGGCGATTTAAAAAGCGTATCGTCCAGCCGCTCCGCCCGTTACGCGCTTGAAGTGCCTCAGGGCTGGTTCTCCCGCGCCGGGGTTAAAACCGGAGACATGGTAAAAGTTAAATGAAAAATCAGTCGAGTCTGTAAGCTGTCAAGTCGGGCAGTTCGTCCAGTGTAATCACCAAAGGATGATGGTACACTTTCATTTTGCGTTCCTGCGTGTTGTGGTATTCGCCAGTCCAAAAATTATCCTTGTGGCTGTCGCCCTGCTGGGAGCCAAAGCGGTCGTTCCATGTTAAAAACCATGACCACATTGTTCCTTCTTCCTTGCAGGTGTCGGGATCAGGTATTCTGTCATTCTCGGTAAGGGCGACCATCAGATCTTTTTTGGGAGCCATTGAAACCGCTTTTTCAAATTCGCGCTTCATGGAAGAGTAATTGTTCCTGTAAAGATCGACACCGACTATTTCCACAGTCGCGGGATCGGGGAACCATTCCGCGCTTTGCCCGTTCCATACCCAGATAAGGTTGTTAAGCCCTTTTTCGTAAGTGAAGAAATCGTACATGTATTCCCAAAGGGCAATGTAGGGCTGTCTTAAACTTGCGCCCCACCAGAACCAGCCGCCGGAAGCCTCATGCAAAGGCCGCCAGAGAACAGGAATGTCTTTTTCCTTCAGGGTATTGAGCCTTGTCGCGACTACGTTCAAGTCGTACATAATCGACTTAAAGTCTTCGCTTTCGGTATCCAGCTTTCCGCCTTTCCAGGGAATGCGGAACCGGGTTTTGTCAGTATAAAAATCGTTTCTGTCACCGGCGCGCCAGTGCCAGCAGAAAGTGACAATGCCGTGAATGTTTGGACTGCCGGGAAGCAGAGCCGCGCCGTTATTCATGCCTTCCCACCATTCAATGGCTTCGTTGATCTGTTCCCTTCCGCCGAGGAACGGAGCGTAATTGGTGTTTACTTCTATAAAGTCGAAACCTTTTACTGCCGGATACTTGCCCGTGTCGGTAAACACGCGCGTAATCATGTCCATTTCTTTATTGGTGGTCCACGAGGTATCCATTTGCCCAGACAGGATGAACTGGCCGTACTGGTCGGCAAGGTAGTTAAGGAGACGTTTTTTGTTAGGTGAAAATTCGGGCGGAGCGGGACGCGCGGCGGCCGCCGGTTCGGATGACGGCGCCGCGGTTCCCTGCTTTGGAGCCTGCGAAGACGAAGAGCATGAAACGAAGAATACTATTATCGCTGACCAAAGCAGGTTTTTTAATGCAGTCAAGATCTACTCCAGACGCATGTTGTCAATGAAAATCGGGCCGTTGTAATCTGTTACAGCGCCTACAATGCCAAGCACCACATGGGTTGTCGGGCGTGAGGAAGAGAATCTGAAAGAGACATTGGCTTTCATGTAATCGCCAACCTGTTCTTTCGCGATAATCGCGTCAAGTTCGGATTCCGCGTTTGTGGCTTTATTGTTAAAGAATATCAGCTTGCCTTTGAATGAACCTTTTGATGAATTCGCGGGATTGTAATACATTTCGAATGAGAGCCTTTTAATGCCTTTAAGCTCAAAAGGTTCGGCGAATTCGTACTTGAGTTTGGGCTCTGACCACCATGAACCGGAATCTTTTGAATAGTCCACATCGACCCTGAGCATGGGTTTTCCCATTGTGGTTTCATCAATTTTGACAGCCATTGTTCCTTTGAAATCCCAGTATTCGTCCGGAGCGGTTTTCCAGCCGCCGGCTTCTACTGACGTGTCGCTGAAGTCCCATTTAAATGCCGGTCCGGCAGCAGCCGCATCGCCGCCTGCCGCAGGGGCTGTTGAGGACGTTCCGCCTCCTGATGACGCGCAGGAAAGCGTAAAGGCCGCTGCGATCATGATTAACACGAAAAATTTAGAAAATTTCATAAAACCTCCATAAAATTTAATATTTAATGATACAATCAATACGCATTTTTGTCAAGAAAAACCGCCGGAAATTGAATTAAACGCAACAGGAGAAATTGACGGAAATTTAATAATAATGGCAATCAGTTTTTCGTAAACATTGAAAAAAACCCTAAAAACGCCTATAATTGTATCAGTACGGAAAAAAATGGACAAAGAGGTATTTTCTTGTTTAAAGGACTAACTCAGCGGGTACAGCGTCTTTTATCGGCGAATGCGCAGGAAGAGGCAAAACGTTTCAATTCAGATCAGCTTTTACCTGAACATATAATCATCGCCATGCTGAAAGACGGCGGCGGCACAGCCTGCAAGGCGCTGATGTTTCTGCGGATCGACCTTGGCGAATTCAAGCACATTCTAGAAAGCTCGCTTCCGCGTATTCCCGGTCTGATCATTAAAGGCGAAGTTCCGCCTTCCAAACGCACCAAGAACATGCTTGATATAGCGACAGAAGAAGCCAGAGCTCTGGGAAGCGATTATTTGGGTACAGAGCATATTCTGTTTGCCGCAATGCGCGAGCAGGACTCCAGCGTACAGGTTTATCTGAACCAGCGCGCCGTGGATACGGATATGATGCGCGTTATTATACAGACAACATTCACCCAGAGCGGCTCAAGAAGCGACGGCATGGATGGAGACGGCTATATTCCCGCTGACAAGTACCAGCCGTACCATGTTCACCGCGAGCGCGTTCCCGCCGGACATAAAAGCGGAGTCGAAACCGAACGCCATACGCCGCGCATAAAACCGGCTGTGTACCCGGTGCTGACGCCGGCGCTGGACAATTTTTCGCGCGACCTTACGGCTCTGGCAAGAGCGGGAAAGATCGATCCGGTTATCGGGAGAAAGGCGGAAATTAACCGCACTGTCCGAATTCTGGCAAGGCGCACCAAGAACAACCCGATTTTGGTCGGAGAGCCGGGAGTTGGAAAGACGGCGATTGTCGAGGGGCTTGCCCAGTTGTTGGTCAGCGAAGACGCGCCGCAGGACCTCACCGGAAAGAGAATTCTGAGCCTTGATATGGGAATGGTGGTCGCGGGGACGAAGTACCGTGGCGAATTTGAGGAGCGTATTAAAAAAATTCTCCGCGAAGTTAACCAAACGGGAAATATTATTCTTTTTATTGACGAGATACATTCGATAATCGGGGCGGGAGGCGCGGAAGGAACGCTTGACGCTTCCAATATGCTGAAACCCGGCCTTTCAAGAGGCGAGATACGGTGTATCGGAGCCACAACACTGGGTGAATACCGCAAACATTTTGAAAAAGACGCCGCTTTGGAAAGACGTTTCCAGCCTGTAACGGTTAATGAGCCGGATTTTAATGATACGCTGGAAATTTTAAAGGGCATTGTGAAAAAGTACGAGGAGCATCATGGGGTGGTTTACAGCGTGGACTCAATTACGCTCGCCGCCAAACTCGCGCAGCGTTATATAACAGGCCGTTTCATGCCGGACAAGGCGATTGACATTCTAGATGAAGCGGGCGCTATGCGCAAACTTGAAACGCGCGTTGAGCCGCCTGAAATCGCGGGGCTTGAGGCTGAAATTGGAAAATTATGCGAAGAAAAGAACATATTCGTAAGCGCGCAGGATTATGAACATGCCGCGGAAGTCCGCGACAAAGTACGCGCTCTGAGAGAACGGCTGGAAGCGGCTCACAGCGCATGGCAGAACGCTTCAATAAACGAGCGTCCCCAGGTTACGCAGGACGATGTGCGCCGGGTTGTAATGGAAGCGACAGGAATTCCCGTGATGCACCTTGAGGAACAGGAGTCGCGCCGTCTTTTGCGGATCGAGGATGAACTGAAAAAGACCGTAATGGGACAGGACGAGGCGGTATCGCGCGTATCTTCGGCGATTATGCGGTCAAGAGCCGGAGTTTCTTCGCCGCGCCGTCCGATGGGCTCTTTTATTTTCCTTGGACCCACAGGCGTCGGAAAAACCCTGCTTGCCAGAAAACTCGCCCAATACCTGTTCGGCAATGAAGACGCCGTTGTAAGAATCGACATGTCGGATTTTATGGAGAAGCATAACGCGTCCCGCCTGACGGGAGCGCCTCCGGGCTACGTCGGTTATGAAGACGGAGGGATGCTGACGGAAAAAATCAGGCGCAACCCGTACCGGGTGATTCTGTTTGATGAAATTGAAAAAGCGCATCACGACGTTTTTAACATTCTGCTTCAGGTAATGGAAGAGGGAGAGCTCCGTGACAGCCTTGGCCATACGGTAAACTTCCGCAACACGGTCATAATAATGACAAGTAACGCCGGTGTCAGGGAAATTTCAAAGGACACAAGGCTCGGCTTTGATTCAGGAAGCGGCATGATGAGTCTGTCAGAAATAGAATCGGCGGCAATGTCGGAAATGCGCAGAATATTCAATCCTGAATTCATTAACAGGGTTGACGAAATTATCGTGTTTAATCCCCTTACACAGGAACATATCGACGCTATTTTTGACATTGAGCTTGAAGAGCTTTCCCGCCGCCTTCGCGAGCAGAACTGCGGTTTTAAGATAACTTCTGCCGCGAAAAAACTTCTGGCTAAAAAGGGATGGGATCCGAAATTCGGCGGGCGGCCGCTGCGAAGAACCATTCAAAAAGAACTGGAAAGCCCCCTGTCCGCGCTGATTCTGGAAGAAGGCGCGGATACGGTCTTTACCGCCGACGAGCGGGACGGAGAAATAATTGTCAGCAAATGATAATAAATAAAAAGACTTTCGGTCTGTTTTCTTTTATTTTTTTCCTGCTTATCTCTCTGATAGCTATCACCGCTTACACCATTTCCGCCCGTCAGATAAACCATTCGTTTATAGAAAAGCAGCTTTCCATCGCTTCCGAGACAATCCAGCTCCGGCTGGCATCGGCTGTAAACAGGGAACTGGCGCTTGTGCGCAAACTGGCGGATACTCCCGTTATACGACATTATTTCATGAATCCGTCCGATCCCGAACTTGAGGCTCTGGCGCGGATTGAATTTGACACATACCTTGAGCATTTTGACCTGAAAATAGTTTTCTGGGTTAATGATGTGGATAAAATATTTTATTCAACAGGCAATGAACCCTATGTTGTAGACCCTGATGATCCCGTATCCTACTGGTACAATTTGACGCTTTACAGGACGGAAAGATACAATTTTAACATCAATTACAATCCGAACATGCAGCAGATTAACCTTTGGGTAAACGTTCCGGTATTCAACGAAATTAATTTTACGGACGGAATTAACGGCGGCGGTCTGCACAAAGTCATGAAATACCCTCTTGGAATGTTAGGCACAGGCATTAACCTGAGCGAGTTCTCGAATTTTATCGTGAACGCTTCAAGGGATTTTGACCAGAATATTACTCCCTACACTTTTAACAAGTACGCTGAAATCACGTCGGCGGCGGATTACGAGGTGGTTTACAATAAGACGCGCCTTGACGATTATATTGAGGGAACCGGAGCCGAAATTCTGGAAACAGCGCGGAAAATTTCAAGCGATTCCGGTCTGAGGGAAATCCGTTTCATTTACGGCGGTAAAATGATCCTTGTAAGCTCAATCCCCGATATGGAATGGTTTCTGGCAGTGTCTTATCCGCTGCCGGGCCTTTTAGCGATTAATCAGTCCATGAATTCGGTTTTTTTCACAATGCTTTTTCTTATCATGTTTATTTTAATCATTATAAACATATACATCGCGCGTTCGGAAACCGCTCTTGAAAAACAAAACGCGCAGCTTATTGAAGCGAACCAAAAAACCGAAATCGCCTCGCGGGCGAAAAGCGATTTTCTGGCGGCAATGAGTCATGAGTTGCGCACGCCGTTAAACACGATTATCGGGTTTTCGGAAATTGAGCTGAACAAACCGGGGAAAAGCGAAGATGCGCGGATTTCGCGTGACAATATCACGCGCATACATCAATCGGGCCTGCATCTTCTGGGGATTATCAATGAAATACTGGATCTGTCAAAACTTGATTCCGGCAAATTCGAGCTTGTCCCCGACGAATACGACACGGCTATGATGATTAAAAGCACGGTAGACATGAACTTGATAAGGATTGGATCGAAATACATCCAGTTCGCCCTCGAGATAGAAGATAATTTTCCGGCAAAACTGACCGGAGACGAACTGAGGATTAAGCAGATAATGAACAATCTGCTTTCCAACGCGATAAAATTCACCAGGGAAGGAACGGTAAAACTTTCAATCAGCAGCAGCGAGATTGAGCCGGACAGGGTTCTTGTCACTATCGCCGTCAGCGATACCGGTATCGGAATAAAAGCCGAAGACATGGGCAAACTGTTTGACGATTATACCCAGCTTGACACAAGGACTAACAAGGAAGTTGAGGGTACAGGACTTGGACTGTCAATTTCAAAAAAAATCGCGCAGATGATGAGCGGAGATATAACAGTCGAAAGCGAATACGGAAAAGGCTCCTGCTTTATGGCGAAAATATTCCAGGACAAGGCTGAAAATCAGTCAGACGGAAATTCCGTTATCGGGAAAGAAACGGCGGCCGCGTTAAGAAACTGCCTGCAAATTGCGGATAACGCGGATTACGGAAACATGAGAGTTTCCGGTAAAACCGGTGCGGATAAAAATGAGAAAACGGAAAACCCGCTGTTCACGATTTTGGCGGTAGATGATCATTTGAACAATCTTTTGCTAATCAGGGAACAGCTTAAACCGTACGGCATACAGGTTGACACCGCTTCTAGCGGACAGGAAGCGGTAGAAAAGATAAAGGGCATTGACTCCCCAAAAGCGCCTTACGATCTGATTCTGATGGATCACATGATGCCGGGAATGGACGGAATTGAAACCATGAAGGAAATCAGAAAAGACGGACGTTATGCGAATATTCCCGTGATTGTATTAACCGCGAACGCCCTGCGCGGCATGAGGGAATACTATCTGGAGCAGGGTTTTACTGATTTTATAGCGAAGCCTGTGGATCAGATGGCGTTAAACGATGTTATCAGAAAACGGCTGACCGGAAACGGGGAGATAGAAGACGGAATAATTAACGCCGTTTTTTCCGGAGAGATTATAAGGCAGCGCGTTGACATGTTAAATCATATCGGCGCGGCATTTGAAATGAGCGGTGAAATTGACGGGGAGTATTACAGGAGATTGTCCGATTTGATCGAATCGCTTTGCGCGATGCCGGTTCCGCAGGCTTTATTATATTTATGCGGCCGGTTAAAAGACGCGGCAGGGCGCAAAGAAGCGGAATTAATACCCGATCTGATTCGCTCCTTGTGCGAAGAATTTGATCTGTGGGCAAAGAATGACGGAAATGAGGATCGTGACGCCGCCGGAATTGTAAAGCGTTTAAAGGCGGCGATTATAGACGGAGATTCTGATGCGGCCGGAATGACGGTAAAGGAACTTGGAACGGCGGCGCTGACACCCGCTGAAAGAGAGATGTATTTCGGCATTTATGACGCGCTAATGGACGATGACAATGAAAAAGCGCTGGAAAGGATTAAAGAATGGTTAGAATAGTAATTGTGGAAGATCAGATTTTAATGCGCGATCTGCTGGAACAGCATATAGGCAAGCAGTCGGACATGGAAGTCGCGGGCGTTACAGACGACGCCGCCAAAGCGCCGCAATTATGCAGCATGTTAAAACCGGATTTGATTCTGGTGGACATAGTGACAAAGACCGGATGCAGCGGTCTGCATATTGCCAGGCAGATACGCGAGGAAATGCCCGATATAAAAGTGGTGGTTATGACCAGTTATCCCGAGATAACTTTTATTGAAGAGGCGATGAAAATAAAAGCCCACAGCTATCTGCACAAAAGTTCCGGTATTGATCACCTGTTGTACGTTATCAGAAGCACAATGAAAGGCTCAGGAATTTATCCAAGTCCGGCGGACATTTCACCGTTTGCGCAGGTTTTTACGGAAAAAGAGCTTGCGGTAATAAATAATGTCTGTCAGGGTACAACCCGCGCCGAAATAGCGCTGAATTTGGGCATTTCTGAATCCATGGTTAAACAGTACATTACTTCGATACTGGACAAATCGGGTTTTGACAGCATTTCCAAATTCGCCATTTATGCGGTAAGCCAGGGTTTGATTGTGCCAAAAACTTCTATCCAAAAGTCCAGCAAGAACTGACCAAAAGTCCAGTTAAAACTGTCCAAATGTCCACATAAAACAGTACTTTTTTCCATTGTTTTTTCAGATTTTAAGATATATTCTATTCAGTTACTCAAATTTGAGTAAAAAAAATTAAACGGGGCAGTTTTGAATACGCGCCGTAAAAAAGAAGGAGTGTTTTATGAAGAACACATTTAAGATTTTTGGGATTATCGCCCTTGCCGCGGTAATCGGACTTTCGATGGTTTCCTGCAAAGAGGATGAAGGTACAAAACTTCCCGATGAGCTTGTAGCAAAATGGTATTATGACGAAGACTGCATGTTTTTAGAGTTCGAGATTTTCAGCGATGGAACTGTTGCACTTAGTGATTTGTATTCGAGTACTGGAGTAAAAAATGTAAGTATATCGGTAAGCGGAAATGTAATTTACATGACATACACGTATGGAGGTTATACATTAACAGATGTAGGAAACTGGAAAGTCGCCGGGAAAGTGTTAACTCTGGATGGTGATGATTTATCCTTTGAAGGCGTATATTACAAGAAATAATAACCGCGCTGTTTGACATCTTTATAGCGCCGGTTAAAAGCCGCGGGCGGCTCGAACATCACGAAACTGCTGTACGACATGTTACTACATTTTGTGTCTGTTCGCGCCGTCCGCGGTATTTTTTTAATCATGTAAATACGGCGGAGGTTTTTTTGAATGA
>Ga0209755_10005519_pt1 | contig 14355 bp, 8 predicted proteins | sample TergutCo191P1_FD_187301 | JGI IMG/M metagenome (GOLD analysis project Ga0209755, IMG submission 187301) | Cornitermes sp. P1 segment gut microbial communities from Petit-Saut dam, French Guiana - Co191P1 (SPAdes) (version 2) | ecosystem: Host-associated > Arthropoda: Insects > Digestive system >... | reverse complement strand
ATCCGATCATTAGCATCTCCGCTATATTGAATCGATCTCTCGCCTGCGGCTCCTGAGCCGTCACTGACAAGCGTAATATTCACGCCAGCCGTATTCAGCGTCCGCGTTCCAAGCGTCTGATTCGATAAAACAGTTACAGTGTAATTTCCGGCGGCAGTAATTGAATTAAGCGCGGCGGTAAGATCGGTATAAGGCGTTGTTACGCCGCCTGAGGCAACAGTTACCGTTCCCCATCTTGCGTATAACGTAACATCAATACTTACGAGCGTATCAAAATCATAAAGTGTCGTTAAGGCTGCGTCTGCGTACCAGTCCATAAAAATATGACCCGTTCTTGTCGGGTTGGCAGGACGCACAGCTTTCTCGCCGTGAATAACATTTTGCGTCGCGCTCAAGTTGCTGTGTGTATGATCAAATGTAACAGTGTGAAGATTACTGTTAAACATGTTATTGGGAAACTCAATTGTAAATACGCTTGTCATATTTTGATACACATGCAGAACGTCTCGGCGCACTATATCGGCGTGGTTTGTTCTTGACAGGGTAGTTGTAACAAAGTAATAGCCTGAGCTTAAATTTCTATTTCCTGGGTTCGCGCCTGCATTTAAGTTTTCTATAGCGCCAACTTGAGTGCCGTCGCCTGCTTGCGTTATGCGCAAATGTCCTGCAGAAGCGGCAGGTATTGTTATGTTCCAGTTAAATGTTCCTGTTGTGCCGGCTTCGAGAATTGCGCTTAGTCTGATTATATGCGCCGCAGGTTCTCCTGCGATTACGGTAATATTTATCTCTCCCCTTGCAATTGGGACGCTGCCGTCTCTCAAGGCTGTAACTGTAAATGTATAGCTTCCTGCGTCAAGAACAATGGGAGCAGATAAATTATTTATGCCGCGTAAAATCGGAGTCAACCCGGAAATTTCTATTCTAAAATCTCCCGTAAAAGAAGACCAGTCTGTATTCTGCGGCAAAATAGTACGCGAAGAAATCTCGTCGATATGAATCGAAAGCGCTCCCTTACCTTCTTCCAGTTCTGTTTCTATTTCAGGTAATACTAATCCTTCCGACAATTGTGCGTCTTCAAGACAGGAAGAAAGTAAAAAGAGACTTACCACGAACAACACAATTTGTTTCTTCATATTATGGTACCACGTTAAACGTTACATTCTTGCTGTACGGCACTCCGTTTACAAAAACCAAAAGAGAAAGTGTTTTATTATTTCCGACAAGGTTTACCCGAATGTCATCATTGTCAAGTTCAAGAGTGGTTGTATTTCCCAAATTATGACCATTGTGTTCCCACATTATATTTGTATATGTTTGACCTGCAGGAAGCGCGGGAAGCTCAATTGTAATACCTGTACCAAAACCCGCAGCTCCTGAACGGGAGAAACTCAAGCCTGTAGGAATATCCGGAGCATTATCGGTAATCATGTCAAAGCCGATACTGAAAATCTGGTTTGCTTTCCAGTCAGCAGTCAGTGTAACATTTGCCGTCACGGTGTTGGCTGCAAAGCTCCACGCGGCAGCTGCGTTTAGCCAGCCGTAAAAACCAAAACCCGCTCTTGTTGGGTTGGAGACTGGCGCTGTCGCAAGCTGTCCGCTTCGTACAATCTGCACAGAAGGCGTAAATGAGCCGCCGTCTGAGTTAAATGTAACTGTGAAGAAAGTAATTCCTTCGGCGCTTCTTGAGTGCGTACCTGCGAAGTAATCGTTATTTTCCGCAGTGCGGGCATACCAATAATATGTTACTGCTGTTACAGGCATAATATTAAAATTCGGGCTTGTCTGCCATGATAGTTCCGAAAGAGCGGCGCTCGCGTTTGTGCTGATTGCATACTCAATATTCTGTTCTGTTGAAGGAACTGCTGGAGGTGAGGCTGTGTATGAATTACCGCTTACATGCGTTGGATTTTGCGATGTAACTGCGGCTCCGGCTGCTTTTGTTATGCTCAATGGATTTGCGGAAGCGCGAATCGCGCTGTTATTGTAAATTACGATAATAGACGCGTGATTATGATCCGTTCTTGATAACGCAGCGCCTGCGGCAGGCGTTGTAGTAATGTTTTTAGAAGCAAAATCCGCAAGCGCTACAAGCTCCGTTGTAGAATCATTGTAAGTTAATGTTACGGAAAGACCTGTTAAGTTAAGAGCATCTCCATGCGTGTAATTATTATTGGAAGGCTGTGTGTTAATCGCAATACTCGTAACAGCTTTGGCAGCCGTTGGAAATACTCGTGACAGCACAAGAATAGAACCAGAATTGCTTACAATACTTGTAGAATCTGGAACGTCGTTAATGCTTACATTTGCTATATTATCCGCGAAAACAAAATTTGCGTTTGCTTCTAAAGTTACAATTGCCGTATAATTATTGCCGCTTAAAAATTCTCCGCTGAATGTATTACCGTTTCTAAGCCAGGAAGCCAAAGCAGAAAAATGCCCGTTGGAAAAAACAACAGGAGACGGCTCCATGTTAGCTGCGGGAGCCGCTACAAAAACAGCTGCGGCTGTAATCTGCTGATTTATAATATTTACAGTAACATCGGAGGGAGAGAGTTGGGTTAGAGTATAATTTGACGCTCTTGTTCCCGTTAAAGAAATATTGGTTGTAACCTGTTTATTGTCTCCAATATCGGCTGTCTCTATTACTCCTGTTCCAAGAGTAAACCCGACGTTTCCTTCATCGAATGTTTCAACGCCATTTAAGGTTCCGTCTGTGAGATCGACAGATGTTGTGTTGTTAAATGGGCGGTTAACGGCTTTAACGTTTGTAATTGTAATTGTTTTTCTGTTAATTTCCAGAGTATTTGTAGTTGTGCGTATAGCCGAGCTATTATTCCAGATTACCGACACAGGAATGTCGTTATGTGACAATCTTTGCATTGGCGTGCCTGATGCGGGAGAAGTCGCAATATTATTCGCGTCAAACTGCGAGAGAGGCACAACTTGCGTTGTTTCATCGTTGTAGGTTAGCGTAACGCTTAACCCGGATAAATCAAGAGCTTGTCCGTGGATATATGCTAAATTTGAAGGCATGGATGTAATTGCAATTCCTATAACAGACTTGCCGCCTGTCGGCGGGAAAGTGTAAGAAAGAATTGCTGTATCGCCGTTATTTGCAATTTCCGCGTTCTGTCCGTTAATTGTCGCTGTCGCAAGCCCGCCTGTAAAAGTATAGTTTTCGTTAACTGTCAATGTAACAGAAGCGGTATACACGGCGCTTCCCAAAAATCTGTCTGCTACCGCGGGGTTCCATGTTATATTACTTGCGGAAAAATTTCCGCTGTAATTTGCCATAGTACCGGGCGCTTGTCCGACAACCGGAACCGGTATTGTAAGAGAGACAAATGTAATAGGTCTAAGAGCAATTGTTAAATTGGCGCTTGTCTGCGCGCTCATGCCGCCTGCTGTAATTGTTATAGGCTGATTGTTATACGCCGATGAATAATTTAAAGTCGCTTCGTTCGCGACGCTTGTATAAATCCCTTTAAGACCAAAGTTCACAGGCGTAATATTCACATCGCTTGTTCCGTCCGTATAAACCAGCGTGACAGAAAGACCGCTTAAATCAAGCGCGTCATCGTGAAGATAATTCATATTCGAAGGCTGAGTTACAATCGTTATACTTTCGACATCTTTTAGCAAAGTCGCCGGGAAAGTAACGGAAAGCGTTACTGTCGATCCTGTGTTACTTAGAACTATAGCGTCAAATATTTCGTTAACTGTCGCTGTAAAATCTGCTTGAGCAAAAACAAAATGGTAGTCTGCCCTTAGCGTAACTGTCGCTGTATATTGATTTCCTCCAAGAAACGGATTATTGGTAGGATACCATAAAATATCTCCCGCGGTGAAATTACTGTCCGGGGAAACCTCCGCTGTTTCACAGGGAACCGCGCCTTTTACTGGAACCGTAATACTTATATTTACTTCCGGAATTACGGTAGCATAAAAATCAGTCCATTTTGCATAAAGCGTTAAATCGCTTCCGGGGACAATAGAAAAATCCCATTCATTTAAAAAATAATTATTATCTGTAAACCAGCCCAAAAATTCTTCATTGTCCTTTACGGGATCATCGGGCCTGACAATTACAGCTCCCCTGTAAACAATCTGATTGGGAACGGGAGAGCCGCCGTTACTGTTAAAGGTTATTCTTTTAGGCTGAAGGGCTCCGTCAATAAACGGATTTTCACAATTTGTTAATGCAAGCAGACAGATCGCCGCAAGCGCCGAAAAAATGAGAATAGAAGAGGAGACCTTTATATGTAATTGTTTCATTGCACCTTTTACAGGACGCCCGACCCTGTAACAGTAATTATACTATAGAAAATATATAAATAAACCTGTTTTTCTTAAATAAAGAGCGAAATGCGCCCGAAACTGCGTAAAATACAGCAAGAAAGAGTTTTAAAACCTTAAACCTATTGACACAGACCCTCCAACAATGAATGGATAGCCTGCACGGATACTTGGTTCAATAAAAAAGACGTTTCCAAGCAAAAAACGCCAGCCAAAACATAACCCTATCGAAAATAATCCGTAGTCGGAGGGCAGCGTTATTTCGCCTGAATGTTCAAAAAACAGGGCAGGACCGCCTGTTAATTGCAAAAATGGACCGCTGCTTGTGTTTACGTTTGATAAATACAGACGTAAAAGAAAATGCAGTTCAAGCACATTAAGCGCCTCCTGCTCATCAAAGAAAAATGCCGCCTTTAACCCAACGCACACTTTTTTTCCGTAAGCCATGGAAAACCCCGCCCCATAGGAAAAACTGTACTTGCTGTAAAGCGCAATCTCCGCGCTCGGGCTAAACCAGAATTCTCCCCTTTCGGGCGGCGATATAAGAAACACAGCGGCAGGCGGTTGTTCCTGCTCCGGTTGTGCCTGTTCCTGTAACTGTTCCGGTTCCTGCTCCTGCGCAAACAACGGCAAATTAATAAAAACAAAGAAAAACAGTATAAGAAATTTTATCTTCATCAAAATCTGACTCCTATACCTATCCATGGATATAAATAACCATGATGATTATCCGAAACAAACTGCGGGCAATCTGCGCCGATTTCAAAGTACAGATTTCGCGTAACAAGGAAAAGGAAAGATATTCCCAGATTAAAATGAAATGTGCCTATTTCCGGCAACTCCTCAAACCGGGAATCAGTTAAAAGAGAGATACCAAAGCCCGCGCGGAAATTTAACGCTGCCCGGCTGGATGTTTCTGTGCGCAAGGGAGGTAAACGAACCTGGGCAATAAAATTAAGAGAGGCTGTAATTAAATGCGCTTCATCTGTCATTTTCCAGGAAACGCCCAGTTCTACTCCGGGATTCAAATAATTCTGATTGCCGAAAACAAAAGCAAACTTGAGGGCAGCTCCTGCAAACGACATATTTTCGCCCGGAAAAAGATCCGCGTTGTAGACAGGCAAAATAGGTTCCCATGAAGCGCCGAGAAAAAAATCAAATTTATCAGATGCCTGCGGAAATATAAACTGAACTGTCTCAGATGGAACGCTTTCTCTGGTACCAGCACCCGCCGCAGGCGCTCTTAATACTTCGAATTCTGTCCATTCGGTTACAGGAATTGGAGAGTTTAAAAAATCATACGGAATAACCTGATAACGGTAATTTCCGGGAGGCAAAGACACTTCAATTAATTCTTCTTCTGTAAATTCCCTAAGGAAACTGTTAAATCTTCTTCCTTCCTGTCTTTCGATAACCACTTCATAACGCATTGCATATTCGTCTCCGGCCCATGTAAGACGCTGAATATAACGAATATCTATGCGGTAATTTACCTGATTATCATTTTGCGCATGCAATGTTACCTGTAAAAATAAACAGAAAAGCACGGCAGCCAAAAATGTTTTTAAGGATAACCTATTGACCATAAAGCACTCCGGGGTTATCCATTTGAACAGGGCGGGGAGCGGGTATATCCAAAGTAAATAAATTTTCGCCAGGTTGTCCGTGCCTTATAATTTCGCCGAATGCGTTTCTGTTTACAGCTTCTATCTGCCAGATAAAAGTACCACGTCCAAGCATGCTTATGTCCGTAAGCGTCCATCTCGTGCCGGAAACAGTTAAGCGGTTTATCTGCCTTCTCCCCTGGGGAGTTTGCTGTAACAGCGTAATGACATAAGCGTTAGCCTCCTGTACAGGCGACCAGCTAAAAACAATGCTTCTTTGATTTCTGAATTGCTCAATGCCAAAAACCTGCCTGTTTGCAGGAACCCGGTTTCCGGGGACGGCAAACGGCGGGGGAGGCTCAGGTTCAACTTCCGGTTCAGGATCGGCAGTTACAGTTTCTGCAGGAACTTCAGCAATTAAAGGCTGTGCAGGCGGCAAAACTACCGCTTCTTCGTTTTCAAATACTGTAAGCCGACCCGAAACAAGAACTGCTTCTTCAAAAATAAAACGCCAGTTCCAGTTCCCCGTGTTGAGCATTTTTTCCAGTGAAGCTCTTGCAGAATCAAGAGAATTATAAACAGAAACTTCACGGCTGAAATTTCTGTCGGCTGCAATCTCAAGGCGCACCAAATCATCGGGCTGCATATTAACACGATTCCATGCAAAGGAAACCATGGCGCCCTCTTGCGTATTTTTCTCGTAACGCGCGTTAAAATGCGGCTGTGTTACCGTTAACGACGGCACTAAAACAACCGTACCTTCACTGTTAAGCGCAAGCTGTTCTCCCTGTATTATTTCCCTGCTTGTATTGCCTTCTATGAATGTAACAGTTCCTTCGTTTACCTGAATGGCTGTTCCGTCGTTGGAAGCAGAAGCGGTGATGGAAGTGCCGGCGGAAGTTTCTACAACGCGCCCGTTTAAATCCAGCTGAAGGGGCGTAAACCCGCGGTTAACGCTTTCTTCGGTTACAGTAACGCCGATAGTTCCTTCGCTTAATTCTATCCTTAAGCCCTCACCGTTAGGTGCAAGCTGAATGCGTATAAGGGTGTTTTCTCCTATGTCAAGCTGCTGCCCCTCGATATTAAGCGTAGCGGATGACATTTCTGCAACGCGTATTAAATCACCGAGGTACACGGGCGATTCAATTATCAGCCTGTCCCAAATAACGCGATCTGCTATGCGCCTTTGCACAGTGTTGCTTTTTATTGTAATGGTTCCGACAGGTTCCACATTCTGCAAATTAATCGTATTAAATAAATCAAGTCTAAAAAGATTTATGCTGTAGCCAAAAATAAAAAGGCAAAACAATATTACAAGAAAATCACGGAAACGAAAACCGGATTTAACAGGCTCTACATAACGCGGTTTTACCCGTTCTACCGTCGTCATTTTTTTAAGTTCCTCCCTTGGAGGTACCTAAATCATATTTTTTTTCATCGGCATTAATGTCAACTTTTTCAAGGTTGGGAGTTTCGATGCCAAGAAGTTTTCTGACTGCGGCAAGAGTTTGCGGTCCTTTATCTGTGCCGGAAGGTCCGACAACCGCAAATATGCGAACCGGTTTTTCCTTTCCCTTAACAGTTACGGAAGGCATTTCTTCTGTAACAAAATATTTTCGCACAAAATTATACGTGCTTTCAGAAATCAGAATATCCGCGCCAAGCGGCTTTGTTAATGATTCAATACGGGACGCAAGATTTACAGGATCGCCTATAACTGTATATTCCATTCTTTGATCGCTTCCCAATTGACCTGCTGTTACAATACCTGTATTTATTCCGCAGCCAATCGTAATCGGCGGATCGCTTAAATCGCCTTTTTTGCGGTTCTTGTTCATTTCGTAAAGAGCCTTACGCATCATAAGCGCGGCTTTAACGCAGTTGATTGCGTCTTTTACAGGGCTTCCGGTTGTGTATGAAGTTCCCCAATGCGCCATAACAGCGTCGCCGATGAACTTGTCAATTGTGCCGCCTGTTTTTTCTACGCAATCGATCATCTGCGTAAAATATTCGTTTAACCAGTGAACAATTCGGTTTGACGCGTCTTCTCCGAAAATGTTTGTAAAATTTTCAGACTTTGCGGTAAAGCCGCGGATATCAGAAAAGAAAACTGTGGCGTGTTTTGGAAGACCGCCTGGTTTAATCTGATTACGCATTGCTTTTATTGCAATTTCCTTGTTTGTAAATCTTCCGAAAATATGAAGCGCAGAAGTCATCTTTTCAAAACTCGCGGTTAAAACGCCGATTTCATCTCTTCCCTTTTGTTTCAGGTTTATGTTAAACTCGCCGCCTTCAATTTTACGCGCTGCTGCTGCAAGAATTTTAAGCGGAATGGAAATGCTCTTTGCAAAAAACCAGATAAACATAATCGAAAGCGCTAAAACCGCGACTGTAAGATAAATATTACGTCTTGTTGTTGCCTCGATTCCTTCAAAAACCTTGTTATATTCAATGCTTGTAATTACAATACAGCCGCTTGCAGCCAATTTAGTATAAGCCAAAAATTGCGTTACGCTTTCATCTGTTTCAACTAACGCCTGTCTGTTTCTTTGCGGGCTTTCCAGAATATCGCGTATATATTCATGATCTGATACATTAACCGCATTTCTGATATTTTCTATATCGCTGTGAATAATAATGTCACCTTCGCTGTTTATAAGCCATGATCTGTTAACGCCGGTTCCAAAAGAAGTATTTAAATTCTCGGGCGAAAATAAAACAATTGCGCTTCCTGTATCACACGGAAAAAATATTGCCAAAAGATGAATGGTAAAATGAGGCGCCGCGTTTAAAACGATAATTTTTCCTGTTTCCGCTTCCCGTAACACATCAGCGTTATTTTCTTTGTAAGAATCAACCAAGGATATGTCCACATCATGCGAAATAAAAAATTCTTCATTTTTGTAAAGCGAGTTTTCATAAAAGTGCGAATAGTATATTGACGCAACGCGCGGATTTTGCCTGAAAAAATAATCGCTGCTTCTCTGCGCCAGATGGGAACTTTCCAGTAAGTTAATGGTATGTATAAAAACAAGCGCATCGGAACGTATTTTTGCAAGCGTTTCTTCGGCTTCCAGAGCAGATCTGCGGTTTGTTTCAAAATTATTATCTTCCGCCGCAATTTGCAGGTCCTGCCTTACAAGCCATGAAACGAGGGCAGTAATCGATCCAAGGGAAACAATTACAATCAGCGTAACGATCGAAACAAGTTTAAAACCAATCGAAAAAATTGAATTCCTGTCGTCATTCCGCCGTTTCTTGCCGGGTTTTTCCGGACCCGAGGGAATTATTTCATATTGAGCCACATCAAGTGTGACGTCTGATGCGGCTTCATTGGCCATGATCTTACTACTCACGATACACCTTGCCCCGATTTATGGAGAATAAAAAAAATGCTTCAAATTTAATTATATTATTGAAAAAAATGAATGAAAGTGATTTATTTTGAAACAGAGTAGAATGCACTCCAAACGGCGTAAAATGCATATATAACAGCGCAAAATGCAGGAATACGTAAAAGAGAGCATTAATAATATGTACTTTTTTATGATAAAATGACAGATATGAACATTCTAATTTGTGACGATGTATGGGACGAAGCCCAGAAACTTGAAAACGCCATAAAAAAAGCCAATTTTGAAGCTAATTTAGTGTATTTTGAAAAAGCCAATGATGCTCTTGAATATATCAAAAATGGAATGAAAGTTGACGTCTGCTTCCTCGACATCATTATGCCGGAAATGAACGGCATAGAGCTTGCAAAAAAATTAAGAGCGTCCAATTTTAAAGGTAAAATTGTTTTTCTGACAGCTTCCAGGGAATACGGCGTTGAATCGTATCAGGTAAAGGCATACTTTTATTTATTAAAACCTGTTAACGCGGATGATGTTGAAAGATTATTAAACGAGATAAAAAACAACGAATCAAGGAAAGATACAGCAGGAATAAAAATTGAAACAAGAAATATTTCCAGGTTTGTTCATTTTAACGAAATTTCATTTGTGGAAGTTATTAATAAAAACGTATATTTTCGTTTATTGGACGGAAGCGAAATTATCATATTCACTTCGTTAAGCGAAATATTGCCGCAGTTAATGGCAGATGAGCGCTTTGCTCAATGCCACAGATCCTTTGTTGTAAATATGGACGCTATTGTACAAATTCACGGCAAAGAGATTTTATTCCGGTGCGGCAGGAAAGCGCCCATATCAAGAAGTTACAACGACTTTAGCAGCCAATATTTTACGCATGTGTTCGAAGAGGATAAGTGAGGTTTTTCCAAAGCTCAAGTAAATAAAAGGTGGGGTCATGCTGTGGGAATTATTAATATCTGTGATGTCGCTTTTCTCTGTCGTCTTAAGTTTAATTTCATGTATTATTTGCTTGCAGCGTAAACTTCCCATGCCTGTTATTATAGCCATATATTCAGGATATACAGTGATGCTTCTTGTGATTAATTTTTTCACAGACTATATTACGACACTTCCAATTCCTCCCGGATGGGCTTATGTACCTTTGGTAATTATTTTATTTAAAGGACATGTTTTACATAAAATATTTATACTCTTCTCTCAGATTTTTATTTCATTGGCAATCATTTTATTTTTCAGTATGTTGTATGGATTTTTCTTTCCTTACGGAAGTAATGAAATCTTTTTTTTCATGCTGGTAACGGTAATATTGGTATTTACCGTTTATATCATATTAATGTTTAAATTTGGCAAACAGCTTTTAAAAAAGTTTTTTGAGGGAGGCAGCAAATCAGAATGGACGCTGTACATGATATCAACTTTGGCGGCGCATACAGCCATTTTTATTTTATGGAGAGTTCACGAGCAGGGAAATTCACTGCATCTTTTTGCGCTGATCTTTATTCTCTGGAGTTTTGTCATTTTATGTTATGCTATTATTAATACGCATGAAAAAACAAAACGAAAGTACGAAGCTGGTTTCGCGTATAAAATTATATCTACAGGACGTGAATATTATCAAAAAATGAATGAACAATTCGACGCATTGCGGATAATGAAACATGACTATAAATTTCATTTAAAAATTGCGCAGGAGATGCTAAAAAAAGGCAATTTAGAAGAAAGCGGAAATTATTTAAACGGTTTAAACGAGCAATTGGAACAAAAGGAAATGCCGAATTTTTGCAGCAATGCAGTCATTAATTCCCTCATCTGCGATTATGCGAGAAAATGCAATGAATTAAATATCGAATTTAACGTTTCCATGGATATACCGCCTGATTTTACCGTACCCAATTATGAAATGTGCATAGTAATCGGAAACCTTTTGGAAAATGCCGTAGAGGCGTGTAAAAAGATCGAACCCGTCAAAGACAGAAACCGCATTATTAAACTTGTTCTTAAACCCAAAGGAGAGCAGCTTACCCTAATGGTTCGCAACACCTTCAACGGCGAAGTTGTACTTGACGGAGAAAAATTCGCAAGCACAAAAAAAGAAAACGGCGGCATTGGACTTGAGAGCGTTACAGCCGTCGTAGATCGTTTCGGCGAAATGCTTAAAATCGACCACGACCATGAGTTTTTCAGCGTTTTTGTTTTATGGAAATAAAGACCTTCCCCCTCGTGAAAGTCCGTAAAGAATCAAAGCTTTGCGATTTCTTCCAAAGAAAGCCCCGTTATTTCGCTTACAAAGTCAGCTGTTGAACCTTTGGCAAGCAAGTTACGCGCAATGGTAAGTTTTTCTTCAGCTTTGCCTTCAGCGATGCCGTCTTCTTTCCATTGTTCATGCAGCATACGCTCATCTACCTTGGCGAGGTTTCTATGAAATTGATAGTCTCTTATTGATTCCAACAAACCCATTCTCTCTGTGCATTTTATAGGTTTCTTTAATTGCGGGTATTTCTTTGCCAGCATTTCATATTCCTCCTTCTTTGTACATTTTAAAAATCTGAGCCACGGCCATATCGGTCCGTCTCCGTTCTCAGGCAGTTTGGGTAATTCAATGATAACCACTTTCAGAAAATCTGTAAAGGTTCGATTTTCATCATTTTTAAGCTCGTACACATTTATATATTTACTTTCTTCTCCCAATAAAACATGGTCGCATATTACTATGCTTACTACATGATGCAGTTTATTATAATCGTCACCCCATTTTAACTGATCTCCTATGAGACGGGCTCCGTAATACAGAACCCTGTTTTTCATGTTTTTCCTTTTTTCTACCTGCAGCTCAATGTGGAAATACTTTCCCGATTTAGCTTTTAGTTTGATATCGACAACACCTGATTTTTCCTTTCTGAACATTCTCTTAAGAATCGGGTTTTTTACTATTAACCCGGCATATTCCTCTCCGGGGATATTAAGGACAGTTTTTAAGAAAGCCCTCGTATTGTCGATGTTCCTGCGTTCGCCGAAAATTTGCTTGAAAGCAAAGTCCTCAAGCGGGGAGACAAAAGTGTCTTTTTTCATAGATGTAACCTCGTTCATGATTTTCCCGAGGCGTCAGAAGATGCCCGGCAGAGAACCTTCAAAATCATAAAAATTCTCCACCTATATATGGCATGAGATCGCCATTTTGCTTTAGCGAAAACGAAAAAAAAGTGAAAAATATTTGACCACGAACCACACAAACAAGCTCGCAAGCAACTACCAAAGCTGCTACCACATATTTCTTTAACGTATACTTAATAAAATTAATATTCAGGCAGAGGCGCAAACTCTGACATAGGCGTCTATGGTCTGCGTTAAAAATGCCAGCTAGCGGCTGTTAAAAAAATGCCAGAGCCATTCTAGCCTATGGCAGAGTTTGCGCCTCTGCCTTTATAATAACATCTTTAAGCATACGATAAAAAAAAACCCGGCAGCAAGGGCCGCCGGGCAAAAAGGAGTATTTTTAAATTAATTTAAATTCAGAAGCCTTTTCAGAAACATAATAGCTCTGCCGCCTCCGCCGTCTTCACCCATTCCCTTTTCAGCCCAGGTGGCTTCACGCGAGAAAATAATCTTAAATGAAAATTCGTCGCTGACAAACGGTGTGTTTTCGTCTATATTAACATTATAGAATTCTACCTTTACGCCGTCCTTAAACATTCCGCTTGCCTGAGAATCAAAATCCAAATCTGCAGGTACGCCGAGAGGTTTTTCAACCCAGAAACTATTCATATACATTTCTAATTTCGATTTCAGCTCATTCACATTAAGCATTACTTCACCGGCTTCGTAGTAATAACCCATAGCCAAAGCAAGGTCTCCCCATGTGCTTATGGTGTCAAATTCAATGCTCTCAAAATCGTAGTCTTGCGGGTTCATATTAAAAGCCATACCCGGACCTATTTCTGCCAATACTTCCATTAATGTTTTGTTCACATGATGTGTAATCTTTCCCGGAGCATCGTGATCCCACCAATCAGGATATATTACTCTATGCCAACCTGCCACAACCATTAAAGTGGGGCGCACTCTTGTTGAATTTCTTAAACCTGGCGTCCACTCAGAAATGATAGAATATGAATATGCGGTTGGATCAGTACTATAATGGGGAGAAGTGGTGTTTGCTATTGAGAAAGAAAGATTGTCCATGTTATGTTCGGCTTCCATTGCTTCTATTGTGGGAGTCATATACGCCGAAATGGCTGCGTTAAGTTGTTCAAAATTAATTATGTTACTGTTGTTAAGCAAAACAAAGACTTCGCTCATGGTTTTGCCTTCAAACTCGCTTGCGAGTTTTGTAGGGGTGGAAAGCGCGCTTAACACTTCGGAAAGTTTAATGGAAAAATTCCTTCGATTAATGACTCTGCCTTGCCCGTCGTTGAAATTATCCAAGGAGTAATTAATTTGCTCAACAATGTGGGTAAAGTTTATGGCTTCAGAAAAATTTTCTGTAGTTTGAGCTGCATTTTGGTCTGATGATGCTGCCATTGCCCGTATTGTAGGACCCCATGCGTCTTTTCCGATACGGTCTCTATAGTAGTATTGCTGAAATACTACGCCTTTACTTAATAAGAAATTTTCCTCATACGCATTGCTTGTTAAGTCACGGCGGTACTTCCAGACATAATCATGAAAAACTTTACCTGTGCTTTCTTGAATTTGCTCCCAATCTGCCTGTGTTAAATTTTCTCTCCATGTATTGAATGGGTTGAATTTAAAAGACCAATTCCACATTACTTTATAGTCAACGCCGTCAACGGTATAAACTTCTCCGTTTGCCTGCGCCTGTGCAAAATGAGTATTGCGATCCCAGTCTGGCTCATACCAAGGACTACTGGGATCTGATTGAGTTTCTTCTTGCCTGTCAAGCCATTCTTCCCATATTTCTATACTGATTATATTGGCATCAAACCAATAGAGACCAAAACCTTGCTGCCATTCGTTACGCTCTGCAAAGGCTGCAGTAATAGCTGATTTATGTTGTTCCAAATACGCTTTTCCAATAGTGTTAAATTCAGTCTTATCATAGTAGCGCTCCAGGTCGCCCCAGC
>Ga0209755_10005518_pt1 | contig 14357 bp, 14 predicted proteins | sample TergutCo191P1_FD_187301 | JGI IMG/M metagenome (GOLD analysis project Ga0209755, IMG submission 187301) | Cornitermes sp. P1 segment gut microbial communities from Petit-Saut dam, French Guiana - Co191P1 (SPAdes) (version 2) | ecosystem: Host-associated > Arthropoda: Insects > Digestive system... | reverse complement strand
GGGGGGGGGGGGGGGGGGGGGGGGGGGGCAATAAGCGCGCGACTGCGGCTGCGCCTTTGGGCGCGGGAAAGGGGCTTTCGCTTGCAGCCGAGCTGGCGCCGAATGCGCCGGTTGAGCCTTGCAGTTTCATACCGCATTCAGGCTACCACTGCTCGCCAAGCCACGCAAGGTAAAAATCACGGGTATCGGGCAGAAATTACGGGCCACGTTCTGTTTTTTTTGCGATTTTACGCCGGCGCCGGCTTTCGCAAGGTTTTTTCGCGCGGCTTCCGAAAATAGCGCCTGGAATCAGTGAATAGCGCCGCTAGCCCCTGCCCTCCGGCAGGTAGCGCCGCAGCTTTTCCAGCATCTGGGCGAAGTCCAGGGGCTTGCCGAGGTGGTCGTTCATGCCGTTGGCCAGGCAGTCGTCGATGTCTTCCTGGAAGGCGTTGGCGGTCATGGCGACTATGGGGATGGTTTTTGCGCGCGGCGCGGGGAGGGAGCGGATGCGGCGGGTGGCGGATATGCCGTCCAGCCTGGGCATTTGCAGGTCCATGAAGATCATTCCGTAGCGCTCCGGCGCGGCGGCGAACATTTGCAGCGCCTGCTCGCCGTTCTCGGCGCACTCGACGGCGATGCCCGTCGGCTCAAGCAGGGAGATGACGATTTCGCGGTTTATGTCCACGTCCTCGGCCAGAAGGATTGAGCTGCCGGCGAAGCAGCCGGGCTCGAATGCGGGGGCGCCGGCGGCCGGGGCGCCGGGCTCGCCGGCGGCGCAGGTCTCGAAGGGCAGCGCGAATATGAACTTCGAGCCCATGCCCAGCTCGGACTCGGCGCGGATCGTCCCGCCCATCATTTCGACTATGCGCTTGGAGATCGCAAGGCCAAGGCCGGTGCCGCCGAACTTGCGCAGCGTGTCGGACTCGGCCTGCTCGAAGGCGCCGAACAGGCGCGACTGGTGCTCGGGCGATATGCCTATGCCGGTGTCGGAGACCTCGGCCAGCAGGTATTTGCCCTCGCCGGGCTGAAGGCCCATTTTCAGGCCCACCGATCCGCCGTCGGGCGTGAACTTCACGGCGTTGATAAGCAGGTTTGTCAGAACCTGCGCCAGGCGCAGCTCGTCGCTGACGATCACGCGGGGGAGCGCCTCGTCTATCTCGACGTTCAGGGTCAGGCACTTTTCCTCGATTTGGACGCTCAGCACGCTGGTCACGTCCCGCGCCATCTTCTCGATCTCGAACGAGCTGTAGTGCAGCTCGAACTTGTCGGCCTCGATTTTCGACATGTCCAGGATTTGGTTGATGATGCCCAGGAGGTAGCTGGCGGCGCCCTCGATTTTGCCCAGGCAGTAGTCCTTGCGCTCGGCGCTGTCGGAGTTTTTCGCGATCGTTATCATGCCGATGATGGCGTTCATAGGGGTGCGTATCTCGTGGCTCATGTTGGAAAGGAAGCTGCTCTTCGCGCGGTTGGCGACGTGCTCCCTCTCGAACGCCGCCTCGAGCTTGTCCAGCATTTCCTTCTGCTCGCGCATGTCGCGCGCGTGGGCGATCGCGACGTTTTTTTCCCCGAGGCGAGCGCGCTCGAAGTGCACCTCGCAGGGGATGGGCTCGCCGCCGAAGGTCTGGTGCATCCACTCGAACTGCGTCCGTCCGGCGCTGAAGACCTCGCGCAGCCTTTTTGGCACCTCGTCGCGGGAAAGGCCGCCGCCGGGCTGGCGCTCGGGGCAAAGTTCGTAGAACCGGTCGATGTACTCCTGCCTGTCGCGCAGCTCCAGAAGCGCCGCGGCGCCGTTGTTGGCCTCCAGGATTTTGCCGGTTTCGTCGAAGACGGCGCAGAGCAGGGGCGAGGAGTCGAGCATGGCCCTGAGCCTCTGGCGCTCGGTGTCCTGGATTTCCTTCAGCTTGAAGTGCTCGCGCAGGTCGCGGCCGTATGCGAGCAGGAGGCTTTTTCCCTCGAGCCTGAGCGGCATGAGGGTGACCTCGGTGGGGCGCGGCTCGCCGCTCAGGGTCTGCTGCATCCAGAACGGGATGAGGAGCTTTTCGCTGGACGGCAGGAGCTTTCTGATGTTCCCGAGGATCACCTCGCGCGAGACCGAGCCGTCGGGCTGGCGCTCCGGCGCGAGCCTGAAAAAATTGTCGATGTATTCCTGCTTGTCGCTGAAGCCGAACAGGTCGGCGGCGCCCTGGTTCGCCTCCAGGACGTTGCCGTTCTCGTCGAAGATGGCGCAGAGCATTGGCGCCGCGTCGAGCATGGCCTGGAGCCTCTGGCGCAGGCCGCGCTCGGCCTTCATCTGCCTGGCCAGCTCGAAGTCCCTGTCCGTCTCGCGCAGGTAGACCATGACGGCGAAGCTGCCGCGGTACTCCACCCGCACGGCGGTGACCTCGCAGGTGAACTCCCTGCCGGACTTCGCGGTGGCCGTCCACTGGCACTTTGCCGAGCCGTCCCTCAGCGCCGCGAGCAGGTGCCTCGCGGCGAATTCATCGGAAGGCTCGCCGTTTGGCTGAAGCGGCGGCGCGTTCGTGGCCATGCTTGAGCGGTTCATCTCGCCCTTCGACTCCATTTCGAACATGGCGACGACGTGCTGGTTGCAGTCGATCACGTCGAAGCTGCTGCTGTAGAAATAGCAGCCTATCGGCGCCATGTCCATCATGACGTGGATGTGGTCGGCGGCCGCGGCCGCGGCTGCGGCCTCGCGCTCCGGCTCGGCGCCTTCGGGGAAGCGCTGGGAGACGAAGGCGCAGACGGTCTTCTCCCCCAGGTACTCGGCGGGGCAAAGCTCGACGCGGCAGTCGATGTGGCGCCCGGACTGCTTCCTGTGCAGCCACTCGAACGAGGCGCCGCCGCGCGCGAAGGCCTGCTTCACGCGCCTGAGCATGAGGGCCTTTGAGGGCCTGCCGTCCGGCTGGCAGTGCGGGGAAAGATCCGCGTAGGCCTTGTGGAATGCCTCTTTTGACGGCGCCCCGAAAAAGTCCAGCGCCGAGAGGCTTACGTCGATGATTTTGCCCTTTGCGCTCCACAGGTACATGCACTCGCCGCCGAAGTTCAGAAGCTCCTGCACTCGGGCCTCCGCCAGGGGCGCCTTTGCCTGATAAGCTTCGCGGCTCTCCGCTGATGCGGCTTTCCATGCCGGCCTAAGATCCATGCCTTTCATTATGGCGCCTTTCAGGCTCGGTTGGCAAGCAAAAAACCGGAGAAAAGCCGCCGCGCGTGGCATCGGCGCCGCGGCGCGGGCGGGGGAGGGGGCCGGGCCCGCCTGCCGGGCTGAAAGCGCCATTCAGGTTCGATTGCGTTTGCGCCGAAACTATACTATCATGGATGCGGGAGAAAAATATCATGGTAGGTAAAGTGCTTGCCCTGCTGGTGCTGATCGCGGCGCTCGTGGCCGGTGGCATTGTCTGGTTCGACCACTTGCATCTTATCGACGCAAGAACCGTCCTGGCGCCGGTTTACGGATTCTTCGGCCTGGAGGGGCGCACCCAGCCGAGGGTCGGCGCGGACGAGTTTGTCAGCCTTGACGCGGAGCGCCTGGCGGTTCAGCTCGAGGCGCTGGACATGCGGGGCATGGAGCTTGACGCCGCGGAGCGCGAGATCGGCTTTCGCATGGTTCAAATCGAGCGGATGGCGCAGGAGCTTGAGGAGCGCCAGAGATTGCTCGACGACAGAGAGAATTCACTCAGAGCTTTGGCCCTGGATGCCGAAAATAGGGTTAGAAACGTCGAGCAAAACTCCAGGTACCTGACCGGGATGCCGCCCGCAAACGCCGTCGGCATAATCTCCGAGATGGAAGACCAGTACATTGTCGACGTATTCCGGATGACTGAGCAAATTGCGCGGGCCGAAGGCGCCCTCTCGCTCGTGTCCGTCTGGCTTTCCATGATGGAGCCGGCGCGGGCCGCCGAAATCCAGCGCAGGATGGTATCCAGCCCGCAGGGCCTGTAGCCCTCGGCAGGGCATTCAGGCCAGGGGCCCAAAGCCCGCAGCCGCCAGCCAGCCTTCCGGAAAATCAACCAGCCGGGCCTTTTGGGCCCGGGCAGGAGGCCCCGGTGGCGATTCACGTTTCCCCCATTGCCGAGCCGGCGCAGGCGCAGCAGCCCGCCTGCGAGGCAGAGGCCCAGAAGCAGGCGCGGGAGCCCCGCGGCGCTCTGGGCGCGTTCGCGAAAATCCTCGCCGGCCTTTTGGGCAGGGGCGAGGGCAAGGGTGCGGCGCATTCGGCCGGGGAGCAGGGCCCTGCGCCCGGCGAGGCCGAGCAGGGCTTTTTGGCGCTTGAGGCGCTTGCCGACGGCGGCGCCCCTGACGGCGCCGAGGCCTCGGCGCTTTCGGCCGCGGAAGCCGGCCTTTCCATTGGCGCAATCCACGAGCAGGAAAAAGGCATTCTCGGCGGCATAGCGGCCGCCTCGGGCGGCGCGCCCCAGCCCGGCGCCGCGCATGCGGACGGCGGGCATGGCCCGGGCGACGGCGCGCGCTTCGCGGCGCAGGCCGGCGGCGCCTACGGGCCCGGCGCTCCGGCGGCTCAGGAAGCGGCGCAAAAAGCCGCGAGGCAGGCGGCGGAGGCCGGGGCTCGGCTCGCGGCGCAGGATGCCGCGCAAAAGGCGGCTCAGCCTGCGGGCGGCGCTGCCGATGCGGCGGCGCCGGAAGCTGCGCAGCAAGCGGCGCCTGAAGCGGCAAAGCTTGCGGCGCAGTCCGGGGCGGCGGGAGCCGCCGCGGCGCGGCAGGGGGAATCCGGCGCGGCGAAGGGGCCTGTGCAGGGGCAGGGGCAAGGGCAGGGCGCTGCCGGCGCGCTTGCGGCTGCCGGCGGCGAAAAGGCCGGCGCCGGGAAGGCCGCCGAGGGCATGGCGGAGCAGGTCGAGGGCTCGGCCGCCGCCAGGCGGCGCAGCCTGATAGCGCAGGCCAGGGAGCTGAGGGGCCAGGCGGCGCAGGCCGAGGCCTCCTACTCGGCCGGCTCCGGCGCAAGCGAGCCGCGAGCCGCGCTTGACGGCGCTGGCAGGGAGGCCGTTCTGGAGGTCAGGATGCCGGCGCATGCCGCGACGTCCTCCGCGTCCTCGGCATGGGAAAGCCGGCCGGCGCAGGCGCTGGAAAGCATGCTGGCGCGCGAGCTTCACCAGCACCTAAACGGCGACATTGTGCGCCAGGCGTCGCTGATCCTGCGCGAGGGCGGCGAGGGCATAATCCGGCTGGCGCTGAGGCCGGAAAGCCTTGGCAATGTAAAGATACGGCTTGAAATGGCCGACAACAAAATAACGGGCTATATCGTCGTTGAGAGCGAGGAGGCCCTGCGGGCATTTGAGCGCGAGATGGCCTCCCTGGAAAAGGAATTCAGGGACGCCGGCTTCGAGGGCGCCGAGCTGAAAATGTCCATGTCGGGCGGCGGCGCCGACGGCCAGTCGGCGGACGGCGATGGCGGCGCCTTTATTCCCGCGAGCCTCGCGGCCTCGCGCTACGACGCCGCTGCCGAGATGACGGAAACTATCCAGTCCGAAGCCGGGATCCTTCAGGGCGCCGGCGCGGTGGACATGCTTGCATAAGACAGGAGAGCTTTTTTTATGATGGATGCTGTAGGGTTTGACGCGAGCGCCGCGTTCAGGATGAGCGCGGGCGAGCAGGCGAGGCTTGGCCAGATGGTGGGCGATATAAACGCGTCCCTCAACGAAGGGCGCAGGCCGCAGCAGGAGCTTGGCAGGGACGACTTCCTCAGGCTTCTGATCACCCAGCTTTCGCACCAGGACCCCATGAACCCCATGGAGGACAGGGAATTCATAGCGCAAATGGCGCAATTCTCCACTCTGGAGCAAATGACAAACATGGCCGCCGACTTTTCCAGGCTGACGGCCATGCTCGCGGGCAGCGAGGCCTCGCAGTCGCTCGGCAGGACGGTCGAGATTGCAGACGGCGACAGGACTATTCAGGGCGTCGTCAGGGCCGTGACCCGGGGGGACCTCCCCCAGGTTTTGGTCAACGGCGCTTACCACAATTGGGCCCAGGTGCAGAAGGTTTTTGACGAATAACGGTAAAGGAGAAATTGCGTTATGATGCGATCATTGTTTTCGGGCGTGTCCGGTCTTCAGAATCACCAGACCAGGATGGACGTAATTGGCAATAACATTGCCAACATCAACACCACCGGGTTCAAGCGGAACCGGGTGAATTTTCAGGACATTCTGTACCAGCAGCTTCAGGGGGCGGCGCGCCCCACCGAGCAGATCGGCGGCGTGAACCCGCGCGAGGTGGGCCTTGGCATGAGCGTGGCCTCTATCGACACGGTGCACACGCAGGGCAGCCTTCAGACCACCGGCATCGGCACAGACCTTGCCATAAGCGGCAACGGCTTTTTCGTGCTTGACAACGCGGGGCAGCAGCTTTTCACCCGCGCCGGCGCTTTCAGCATTGACGCCGCCGGCTACATGGTCAACCCGGCCAACGGCATGAGGGTGCAGGGCTGGATGGCGCAGGAGGTCGAGGGCTTTCACCTGCTGGACGTTTCCCAGCCGGTCGGGCACATCACCATCCCGGTTGGCGACAAGGATCCGGCGCGCGCCACCACGCTCGTCAACTTTGCCTGCAACCTCGACAGGCGCATGCCTGAAATCCCCGGCGACCCGACCGCCAGGCAGGTGATCGAGGGAACCTGGTACACCACTATCAACATCTACGACGCGTTCGGCGAAAGGCACCCCATGCAGCTCAGCTTTTCCAGGGTTCCCGGCGTCCCAAATAGCTGGACCGCCTCGATAGAGATCAACCCCGGCGCCGAGGTTCCGGCCAACGCGACGGTGGGCTTCGGCGACGCGGCCCCCGGCGCCGACGGCGCCACCTCCTTCACGCTGAACTTCGCCAACAACGGCACGCTGCTTAACGCGGTGGACGAGGACGGCAACGTTTCAGGCGACGCCGGCCAGGTGCAGATGTTCGTGGCCTTTGACGTGCCCGGCGCCACGCCGGACGAAGACGGCGCCGCGATCAGGCAGGAGTTCATTCTCGACCTGGGCCAGGTGGGCGGCTACACCCGCTCCGTGACCCAGTTCGCCGAGGCCAGCTCCACCAGGGCCGTGGAGCAGGACGGCCGCACCATGGGCTACCTCGAGAATTTCAGGATTGACCAGAGCGGCGTCGTAACCGGCGTTTTCTCGAACGGCACGAGCAGGTCGCTGGCGCAGGTTGCGGTTGCCACGTTCACCAACCAGGGCGGGCTTGAGAAAACCGGCGACACGACCTTCAGGGAGTCGAACAACTCGGGGATGGCCAACATCGGCGCGGCGGTGACCGCGGGAAAGGGCCGCATAATTTCAGGCGCGCTGGAAATGTCGAACGTGGACATGGCAGACCAGTTCACCGACATGATCGTCACGCAGAGGGGCTTCCAGGCCAATTCAAGGACGATTCAGACCGCCGACCAGCTTTTGCAAGAGGTGCTTACGCTGAAGCGCTAAGGCATCGGGCGATGGCGGCGGCCCCGGCGCGCGGGAGGGCGGGCCAGGGCCGGCCGCTATTTACTAATTGCCAAGCGCAAGGTAAAATTGCGGTATGATAAAGGTTACGAGGCTGGACGGCGCCGAATATTACTTGAACCCTCGCCAGATTGAGTGCATCGAGGTAAACCCCGACACCACTCTGGTGATGCTGTCCGGCAATCGCCATATTTTGCGGGAAGAGGTGGACGACGTTTTGGAAAAAATTGAGACATGCTACAGGCGCGCATGCCCGCCCGTGATTCAGGATTAAGGGGAGTAAGGTATGGACATTTCAACCATAATTGGCATTATAGGCTCTTTTGCCATGGTGCTGTTCGCCTCTTTTGCGGCGGGCGGCAATCCCATATTCCTCTTGAACTTCCCCTCGTTCCTCGTCGTTGTTTTGGGCTCCTACTTCGCCCTGGCGGTGTCCCTTACGATGGCCAACACCCTCGGCATTTTCGGCATCATGAAAAGGGCCTTTAACATACCGTCGTTCAACGAGCGTAACATAATCCAGAAAATGACCGCCTTTTCCGAGAAGGCCCGCCGCGAGGGGCTTTTGGCCCTGGAAGACGAGCTTGAGGATCTTGACGACGAGTTCATGAAGAAAGGCCTGCGCCTGGTGGTTGACGGCACCGAGGAAGGCATCATCCGGGAGCTTATGGAGCTGGAGCTGAGCCAGATGCAGTCGAGGCACACCGAGCGCCAGGGCTGGCTTCTTACGTGGGCGGCCCTGGCGCCGGCCTTCGGGATGATGGGCACGGTCGTCGGCCTTGTAAACATGCTTCAGAACCTAGACGACAGGGCGAGCATAGGCCCCAACATGGCGCTGGCCGTTATAACCACGCTTTACGGCTCGCTTGTGGCGAACGTCGTGGCCGTGCCCTTCTCCACAAAGCTCAAAAGCCAGAGCCTGCAGGAATCCACGGTCAAGGAAATGATAATAGAAGGCGTGCTCTCCATCCAGAAAGGCGACAACACGCGCATCCTGTCGATGAAGCTCATGGCGTACCTGTCGCCCTCCCTGCGCAGGGAGATGGAAAAACAGCTTGATAAGGATTAGAGGCTTATGGCGGCAGTAGTTAGAAAGAGGCGGCGGAGGCCGGAAGGCAAGGGGCTGAACACCGACGGGTGGCTGCTCACTTACTCTGACATGATAACGCTGCTGATGTGCTTTTTCGTTATCTTCTTCAACCCGGACGAGATCACGCAGGAGCAGATCGACGCGATAGCGGCTGCCTGGCGCCCCGGCGGCATCGGGGCGCTGGCCGGCGGCCTTACCCTTTCGTCGGGGCGCAGCGCCGACCTGGGCAACACGATAATGACCCTGCCGTCGATGGAGCGCGGCCGGGTGATGGGCCAGGCGCTGCGCAGGGCCGTCAGCGTCTTTTCCCCGGAAATCCGCTCAAACATGATCCGCGTGACCCAAGACGAGCGCGGCCTGGTCATAACGCTTGCCTCGGACGCTTTTTTTCACCCGGCCAGCGCCAGGATCAACATCGAGCAGACGCGGGACACTTTGCTGCAGCTTGGAAGCTTCCTGGCCTCGCCGGAGCTTGCGGGCAGGACATTCAGGATAGAGGGCCACGCCGACAACGTCCCGGTGGATCCGGCGGGGCCGTGGGACTCAAACTGGGAGCTTTCCGCGATGCGCTCGATCAACGTGCTGCACTACCTTGTCGATCTGGGCATAGACGAGGGCAGGTTCCAGGTCGCCGGCTTTTCGGACACCCGCCCCGTCATGAGCAACGACACGCCGCGCGGCCGCGCCTACAACCGCCGCGTGGACGTGATAATCATCGACGACGGGCACCTGTGACGGCGCCCCGGATCGCGCCGGCGGCGCTTGCCTGGCCGGCCCCGGCGGGCGGCTCCGGCGTCTGCGCCGGCGCGGCGATTTTCCTAAGAAAACCTTTTTGGTTTACCGATACTACAGGTAAGTCGAGCTTGCAGTTCGCGCTGGCGGGCCTTAAGGCCCGGATTTTAAATACAACCGGTTTGGAGGTTTTGTATGTCAGACAATGACGATCTTGACATTGAAGACGGCGGGGCGCCGGAATCAAGCGCAACTTTCAAGAAAAAAAGCGGGCTTGCGGCAATATTGCCGACCATCCTGAAATTCGCCGCGATAGGCATAGCCGCGGTGATCTTCATCACCACCGTCACGGCCATAACCGTCAGGGTCATGCGCCCTGAAGGCAGGGCGCAGACCGTGACCGATCCCATGTCGCCGTTCGTGGGGGCGCTGCCGATGCTGACATGGTTCGACGTTGGGACAATCACCACGCAGACAAGGGACACGCCGCCGCACACGGTGACGGTGGTCATGCACCTTGCCCACGATCCCGGAGACACGGTAACCTCGGGCGAGCTGCACAGCAGGCGAATCCCGCTTCAGGCCTTTGCGAGGAGGTATTTTGCCAGCAGGTTCGCCGAGGAGCTGAGGCCCGAAAACGAGGCTAGGCTCAGGCTGGACATCAGGAACATCATCAACGACCGCTACCTTAACCAGGCCAGGATACGGGACGTTGACTTCGTTAGGCTTGACGTGATGGAAACTTTCTGAGGTATAGTAAAGAAAGAGCCTGCAGGTGTCGATATTTGTGAGGTAGCGGCAAAAAAAAGGCCTGAGGCTGGAGCCCGGCCTGGCTTTGCCCGGCAGGCGAGTTGGGAGGTATTGTTATGATGATGAGTGACGGCGCTCTTTCTCAGGCCGAAATAGACGCACTGTTGTCCGGCGGGGGGGGAGCCCCGTCCGCGGTTGCCCAGAAGGGCATGCCGGATGCTGAAAGGAGAGCCCTGGAGGCGTTTTTTGCCGCAACCACCGGCGCTCAGTCGTCAAACCTTTCAATGATGACAGGGGCGAGCGTCACTCTGTCGGGCCCCAAGCTTACGGCAAACGGGCGCGAGGCCTTTCTCGACCAGCTTCCGGCCACGGTCACGGTCGTAAAGGCGGATTTCAGCTCCGGCTTTCCCGGAGAGCACATGTTCATCATTCCCGAGGAGGGGGCGAAGGCAATAGCCAGCCTGATGAACAAAGAGGAGAACATCCAGCTTGACGCGATGGCCATGTCGGTGATCGGCGAGGTCGTTTCGCAGATGGTTGGGCATCAGATAACGGCGCTTGCGGACAAGACCGGCAACAAGTCGATAGCTTCGATTCCGGCTGAGGCGAGCAACGTGCTGAAAGCGGTTGTTGCGCTGCCTGCGGGCGATTTCGTTACGGCCACGTATCAATTGGATTTAGGAGGGGGGAGTTTTTTCCAGATTTGGGAGGTATTTGGACCTTCGGTCGCATCGGACATTGCCTCGGCATTGTCCCGCGGCCCTGAAAAAAACGCAAGCGCCGCCGCTCCAAGCATGATGCCGAGCGGCATTGGAGGCATGGACATGAGTGGTATGCAGATGGGTATGGGGGGGATGGGAATGGAGGCCGGGGGCGGGGGAATGCCCTATGGCCAAACCAATGTTCAATCCGTCCAGTTCCCCAATTTGATGCCGCACGTGGGGAGCCAGGAGTCTGGCAACATTGGCCTCATCATGGACGTGTACATGGAGATGACGGTCGAGCTGGGCCGCACCCGCAAGCTGATCAAGGAAATCCTTGCCATGGGCGAGGGCACGATCATCGAGCTGGACAAGCTGGCCGGCGAGCCCGTCGACATCCTTGTAAACCATAAGCTGATCGCCAAGGGCGAGGTCGTGGTCATCGACGAAAACTTCGGCGTCCGCGTCACCGAGATTGTGTCGCCGGCCGAGCGGATGAACGGGATGGGCTGAAAGGCTCAGGCTGCGCCGGCTTTCGGCGGCTCGATTGGCGCCGGGGCTTTTGGCCAGGGGAAGCGCTGATTCCGCTGAATTGCGCGGCGGGCCCATAGGCTTTCGCCCCGGTTTTTCGCCGTCTGCGAGCGCTCTCCGCTTGAAACATTTTTGCGGGCGATCTATACTGCGAGAGAGCCTATTTGTGGGGGGGAAGCAAATTGTCTGTTGGCGCATTCCGCGCGTTGTTTGCCGTGGCACTAATGTCATGCCTGTCCCTTTTGCCGGGCTTCGGCGCTTTCGCGCAGGAGGGTCCTGACGCCGGCGGCGCTGCTGCCGGGGCTTACGGCGCCGGCGCGGAGGAAGGCCCTGGCGGCATGGCGCCGGACGGGGGCGCTCCAGCGCCGGACGCGCATGCGCTTGCCGAGCAGGCGATCGTGCTGGGGGAGGGCGCCGCTGCTGGCGCCATGGGGCCGGCGGCGGCCTCGCCTTTGGGCATATTCAGGATAGTTCTGACCCTCGCCGCGGTTGCCGGCGCGATTTACGGCCTTGTCTTTCTTCTCAAAAAGGTTTCGCGCCAGGGAGGCGGCGCCTCGCAGGATCCGTTTCTCAAGGTGCTTGCCACGGCTTCCATCGGGGCGAGCCGCGCCCTGCACGTTGTTTCCCTGGGCTCGCAGGCCTGGCTTGTCGGCTCGGCGGAGCACGGGGTCAGCCTGATCAGCGAGGTGACGGACAGGGAAACCCTGGACGAAATGGCCATGGCAGAATCGCGCAAAAGCGCCGAGTCCCCGGCGGGGCGGCTGCCGGACTTCAAGTCGATGCTGCGCAGGCTGGGAATGCCGGCCGACGCGGCGCCGCCCACCCCGGAAGACATACGCAAGCGAAGCGAAAGGCTTAAGGGGATGTGACATGACGCGCCTGCCTGCCGCGCTAGCGGCGCTTTTTCTGATCCTGCCCGTTTTTGCGCCGGCCCGGGCCGCGGCGCAGGAGGCGCCTTTCCCGTTTGATCCCCCGGGGGGCGTCATGACGCTGCCCCCCCCCCCGCCCCCCCCGGCGATTCCCTTCATTGACCTGACGGTGCGCAGCCCGGAGGACGGGCAGGAAGTGGCCTTCTCGCTCCAGCTCCTTTTGCTGCTGACGGTGCTGTCGCTTGCCCCGAGCATCATCATTCTCATGACGAGCTTCCTGCGCATAAGCATTGTGCTGGACTTTGTGAAGCGGGCGCTTTCGCTCCAGCAGGTTCCGCCGACGCAGGTGCTGATGGGCATTGCGCTTTTTCTCACGATATTCATCATGTGGCCCACATTTTACTCGATTTTCGAAAACTCGATACAGCCGCTGGCGGCGGGGGAAATCTCCGTGGAGGCGGCCTACCGCGAGGCTGAGGCGCCGATGCGCCTTTTCATGTACAGGCAGATGAGCGGCCGGCCGGAAAACATTCGGCTTTTCATGGCGATGCGCGGGCTGGACAGGCCCTACACTTTGGCGGACGTTCCCACGTACGTGCTGATCCCGGCTTTCATTCTCAGCGAGCTGACCGAGGCCTTCAGGATCGGCATTATGCTGTTCATTCCATTCATTGTCATCGACATGGTGGTGGCGAGCGCGCTCATGTCGATGGGCATGATCATGCTTCCCCCGATCATGATTTCGATGCCGTTCAAGCTGATACTGTTTGTTCTGGTTGACGGGTGGTCGCTGCTGACCGAGCAGCTTGTCAGATCGTTTATGTAGGGGGCGCCGATGAGTTTGGGAGAAGCGACGTTCATTGTGCGCCAGGCGGTTTACCACGTAATCATTATTGGCTCCCCCCTGCTGCTCGCCGCGCTTGTGGTGGGGCTTGCGATTGCGATACTGCAGGCAACGACTTCGATTCAGGAGCAGACGCTCACTTTTGTTCCGAAAATATTCGCCATTATGGGCATGCTTTGGCTGCTGGGCGGCCTTGGGTTCAGCGTTCTGGCGGATTACACCACGGAGCTGTTCCAGCGCATTTCGGGAATGGCAAGGTAGGAGAAGTTGGGTGGTAGACGGCGCTGTCATAAACAACATTCTTCACTACGGGCCGGTGTTTCTGCTCATTGCGGTCAGGGCCTTTGCCATGATCCAGACGGCGCCGCTGCTGTCGTCGGAGGCGATTCCCATGGCGGCGAAGTTTGCGCTGGCGGGGCTGGCCGCTTTTGCGGCGCTGCCGACGGCGGAGGTTTTTGCGGTGGAGGGCACGGCGGCAGGGCAGGCGGGCGTGGCCGGGGTGGGCGCGGTTTCCGTGCCGGCGCCGGGGGGGCTGCACCTGCTGACCGACCTGCGCTACGAGCCTTTCAGCCTGCGCTTTCTCCTGCTGGTGATCGGGGAGGCGATGATCGGCATTATCATGGGGTTTTTCCTGACGCTGATTTTCGCGGCGTTTACGACGGCCGGCCAGTTTTTCTCGCTGCAGATGGGCTTCGCGGCCTCGGCGGCCTTCGACCCGCTGGCGCAGGTGGAAAACCCGGTAATCGGCCAGTTTCTTCACCTGGTCGCGATGCTGGTGTTCGTCGTGATAGGCGGCTTCCACGAGCTTTTTCTGGGCGGCTTCTGGCGCTCGGTGCAGAGCCTCAGCGTGATTGGGCTGATCGAGGGAAGGGACTCGGTGGTCAGCATGATGGCGGCGGGCCTTTCGAGCCTGTTCCTGGACGCGATTGTCATTTCGCTGCCTTTGCTGGGGACGCTTTTTCTGGTGTCGCTGACGACGGGCCTCATCTCAAAGGCGGCGCCCCAGATCAACATTCTTTCCGAGGGCTTTCCCATCGCGATCATGGTGGCTTACGTGATGCTGTTCGCGTCGATGCCCTTCATGATCGAGGCCTTTGCCGGCGTGATCAATGCGGCCTTTGCGGCGATTCAGGATCTCTACGCCTCGATAGGGCGGCAAATTTCCGGCGGGGACGGGCTATGGTGACGCGCTCCGGCGCCGGCGGCCTTTGCGCGGCGCCGGAAGCGGCAAAAGCCGCGCCGCCGCCGGCTTCGGCGCAGCCTATGGCGCGGCTTGCGCGGGCTTCTCGGCTTGCGCTGCCGCCTGTGGCGCCGGCTTCGGCGCAGCTTGCGCGGGCTTCTTGGCTTGCGCTGCCGCCTGTGGCGCCGGCTTCGGCGCAGGCGTTTGCGGCGCGGGCGGCGGCCCCCCCCCCCCCCCCC
>Ga0209755_10005517_pt1 | contig 14360 bp, 8 predicted proteins | sample TergutCo191P1_FD_187301 | JGI IMG/M metagenome (GOLD analysis project Ga0209755, IMG submission 187301) | Cornitermes sp. P1 segment gut microbial communities from Petit-Saut dam, French Guiana - Co191P1 (SPAdes) (version 2) | ecosystem: Host-associated > Arthropoda: Insects > Digestive system >... | reverse complement strand
GGGTTATAACCACGGGAATGCGGAAGCGAACCTCGATACCCAGCATGGAAGTCATCTGTTCGTGAATCCGATCCGCATACGAGGCCAGCATTCGGGCCGACGCCTCGGATTCCCTTGGAAAAATTATGTCGAAATATTCCGTGCGGATAAGCCGAAAAGACGTAAGCGGCCTGAAAAGCGACGACTGGGCCTCGGCGTAAACCGAGACCAAGACAAGCAACGCAAGGAACGTGCCAAGACGCATGTTCATTAAAACCTCCCCAGATGAAACACCTGATACCCTACTTTTTCCCTATCGCCTCAAAGCCGACGTAGGGCACAAGGGCCTGGGGTATCCGCACGGAGCCGTCCGCCTGCTGGAAATTTTCCAGTATGGCGATAATCGCACGGGAGACGGCAATGGCCGTACCGTTAAGCATGTGGACAAATTTGTTTTTCCCATCGTCATCCTTGTAACGCACGTTAAGCCGCCTGGCCTGGTAGTCGGTGCAGTTGGAAGTCGATGTAACCTCGCCCCAATCGCCATCCCCCCTTCCGGGCATCCACGCCTCAAGATCCCATTTGCGGTATGCCGGAGCGCCAAGGTCGCCAGTGCAGGTATCGACCACACGGAACGGTATTTCCAGACCGGCAAAAATCTCTTCCTCTATGTTGCGGAGTTCCTCGTGGAAGCGTTCGGATTCCTCTGGCAGACAGTACGCGAACATTTCCAGCTTGGTGAACTGGTGCACCCGGTACAGGCCCTTGGAAAACTGGCCAGCCGCACCGGCCTCGCGCCGGAAGCAGTGGGAAAGGCCGGCCATGCGCAACGGCAGTTTGTCCTTCGCAAGAATCGTGTCGGCATGGTAACCGCCAAGGGTGATTTCGGCGGTACCCACAAGGCATGAGTCCTCGCCGTCCAGCAGGTACACGTTGGATTCCGCACCCCGGGGATTGAAGCCTATGCCCTCCAGAATTTCGGTACGGGCAATGTCCGGCGTGATAAACGGGGTAAAGCCTTTTTTGTGCAGAATGTCCAGGGCATAGCGGACAAGCCCAAGTTCCAGAAAAACGCCCTCGTTTTTCAGGTAGTAAAACTTGGTGCCCGACACCTTGGTGCCGGCGTCGAAATCCACGATGTCGAGATCCTGCCCGAGTTTGACGTGATCGGCCGGCTCAAAGTCGAAGCCGGGAATCTCCCCCACCCTTTTTACCTCAAGGTTGTCCTTGTCCTCTTTGCCGACGGGCGCATCCGGGTGGGCCATGTTGGGAACCTCCCTGGCCTTTTCGTCAAGCTCCTTTTCCACGGCGGCAAGTTCCGCCTCGGCCCCGGCGATCTCCTCCTTCAGCTTCTTCCCTTCCTCGATGAGGGCGTTACGCTGTTCCTGTTCCATTTTGCCCTTCATCGATGCGGCGTTGGCATTCCGCTTCTGCTGAAGGGCCTGCAAGCCCGTGGAAAGCCCGGTTCGTTTGGCGTAAAGTTGCACCACGGCATCGGCATCGGCGGTCATATGGCGGTTGGCGATGTTGCGCTTTACCGCGTCAAGGTTTTCGGCAATGAATTTGTAATCAAGCATGGGTTTAGTTTAACGGGGGAGAGCGGTTAGTGGCTAGTGGGTACGCACCCTATCCCCATAAACCATAGATCGCCCTGCCCAGTCCGCAAGAACGACTGAACTGCTGTTCGGTGAACCGTGGTTCATCGAACTATGGGGGCGTTTTTTCCCATTTCCTAGCCAGCTTCCCCATTTTCCTTACGTGCAATTTCCAGTCGTCAAGCAGTTTTTCGGGCATCCGTGGAACGGCGTTGCAGCCGCAGGACAGTACCCATTTCAACACCTTGTCGTACTGGGTACTTGTGAATTCTATTCTAACACCGCCGTCAATCTCGGTAATTTTCTGGTTCGCCGCCCATTGCCGCTCGCTTGCGAATATCACCGCCTCGCCGTAACAGTCCACGGCAAAACGCCTTTTTTCCTGCCCTATGAAAACGCCGAAGTAGCTGTCCCCCGTAAACTCGGCGTAGCGGAAATTCGCCGGCAGGACAAAGGCGCTGGTTGTGCGCTCGGCGTTTGCCATTCTTGAAAGCGAAAAAATACGTGTCGCCTTGCGCTCCTCGGCAAAACCGTAGAGGTACCACACCCCGGAATCGAAGAGAAGCTGATAGGGGCGCACGCGCCTTCTCTGGTATTCGGCATCCCAGGTCCCCCTGTAGTCAAAAGTGATGACACGGTTTCCCTTCAAGCTTACGACAAGGGTTTTCCAAACAAGGGGGTCAAGCTTGGCGGAGGCGATTTTTGGGACCACGATACGGTTTTCCAGCCAATCCCGGTCTCCCCCGGAAGCCGCCGGAGTACCGGCCGAGGTCATGGGGGTCATGATGGTTTCCAGCAGGTGGTTGGACGCATCGTAGAAGGGGGTGTCCCGATACAGCGAAAGGATGCTTTTCGCCATCCCCAAAGCCATAAAGTCTTCGGCGCTGGCGAACACCCCAGGCAGCCGAAAGGTGTTTTCCGAGTAATAATAGCCGCGCTTGTAGGCGTCGTATTCAATCGGGGCCTTGAGCCGATCCCGCATGAACTCAAGGTCGCGGCTTACCGTGGCGATACTGACGCTCTTGCATTCGCCGGAAGCCTCGGCCCGTTCCAGGGACTCAACCAGGTCATTGGTGTTCGGGTACTTTCCCGAGGCAATCTCCCTGTCGATAATGTACAGCCTTTCCAGTGCCGGCAGCGGCACGGATTTTCTTGGCGTTTTTTTCTCCGTCTTCATGCATTCATTATATCACAACCGCCGCCTGGGTTCGGTTATTGGGCCAGCCAGCCCCAGCCAAATCATGAACCTGCTTTTCAGGTTTTTGTCACCGATTTCCGGGGGTACGTATTTAGCGATTTCATCTCTGCGGTCGGCGGCATAGGCCACCTTAGCTGAACGCAGGCCAGTAACCGCAGGCATAAAGCGCTGTCGTAAGTGCGTTAGGTATATTTTTGTTCACGGCGCAGTTTTTTCCGTCGCAAAATCGACATTCTATAATTAGCAACCTCCTTTATGGTATTTTGCCTGATTGCCGCTACCGTGCGGTTATGGTAAACCACCTGCGGACACTACAGCCCATCTTATCGCTGCCCCCGTTTGTATGGGGATATTGCGACTATCACTTGTGCCGTCGCCAAGTTGACCAAAGTCATTGTTTCCCCACACCCATAGCGTTCCATCGGTTCTCAAGGCCACGGTGTGGGCAATACCAACTGATGCGGATGCCCAATTTGTTGCCGTCCCTATTTGGATGGGACTGCTACGATTGGTTGTCGTGTCGTCTCCAAGCTGACCATGCCCATTATTTCCCCACGTCCACAAGGTGCCGTTTGCCCTTATGGCCACAGTATGTGCAATACCAGCGGACACACCAGACCAGTTTGTATCTTCCCCTATCCTGACAGGGGTACTGCGGTTGGTTATTGTTGCATCGCCAAACTGGCCAAACTGATTGCTCCCCCATGCCCACAACGTGCCGTCCGCTCTTGTTGCCATGGTATGCATCCAGCTCGCGGATACGAGTGCCCAGTCCGTGCCTGTCCCTATCCGCACTGGCGTGTTGCGATCGGTTGTCGTGCCATCGCCAAGTTGACCAAATTCGTTATTTCCCCATGCCCACAACGTTCCATCGGTTCTCAAGGCTATGGTGTGAGTAGCCCCTGCGGACACGGCCGCCCAGTTTGTATTTGCCCCTATTCGTACTGGGGTATTGCGAGTCTCTACCGTACCATCGCCAAGCTGTCCAAAATCATTGTTTCCCCATGCCCAAAGTGTGCCATCGGTTCTGAGTGTCATAGTGTGGGCGGCTCCTGCTGATACGTAACGCCACCCACCTCTTCTAATAAAGCCCCCTATCCTAACGGGTCTGCTGCTGCCATCCGCCCTGCCATTGCCAAGTTGGCCAGAGTTGTTATATCCCCACGCCCACAACGTCCTATTCGTTCTAATGGCCACTGTGTGGGTTGTGCCGGTGGATACGGAGGCCCAGTTTGTATCCGTCCCTATTTGGGTTATGGCAGTACGACCGGTTGTCGTGCCGTCGCCAAGCTGGCCGTGCTGGTTATCCCCCCAAGCCCAGAGCGTACCGTCATTTCCAACGGCCACGGTGTACCCCCTGCCTGGATTGATCCTGCCCCCGCCGACAACATCGCCTCTCCCATGGGCGAATACGGCCGACACCAAAAACAGGCCCAAAAAGACCGAAATGATCGATATGTTCAAGAGTTTCACTTTTCATTCCTCCCAGACAAAACACAGTGTAAAAACATAACCCAAATCTTCAAGTGCTTTCCCACTCTCATCATGCTATCTCCTCTTCCATCGTGATTGCGTACCATGCATTTAGGGTTGTCCAAAAACCTCCGTTGTTAACACCCGTATATTGTGCTAAAGGGAACCGCCGATTCCGCTATTTGTTTGGCGGTTCCCTTACGGCATAACCTGAACAGGAGCGTGGCGCTCATTTGTCGTGTCATCGCCAAGCTGGCCTTGGACATTACTTCCCCAAGACCAAAGTACGCCATCCGCTCCAATGGCTATCGTATGCGCTCCCCCCGCAGACGCAGATGCCAAGCCTGTTGCCGTTTCTATTCGCACAGGAGCGTGGCGTTCTATTATGGTACCATCACCAAGCTGGCCGCTCGCATTGCTTCCCCAAGACCAAAGCGAGCCGTCCATTCGTTTTGCTACTGTGTGAAACCCGAATACGTAGACGTAGGCCCAGTTTGTATACGCACCTAATTGAGTAGGGACATGACGGTTGTCCATATCGCCCAAACCAAGCCTGCCCTGCCCGTTATTTCCCCAAGCCCAAAGCGTGCCGTCCGTTCTGATTGCCGCGGTATGATACCTTCCCGCAGACACGGAGACCCAGTTATAATCCGCGCCTATTTGAACAGGGATCGGGCGATTGGATATAGTGCCATCGCCAAGCCGGCCTTGCCCGTTATTTCCCCAAGCCCACAACGTGCCGTCCGTTCTGATTGCCGCTGTATGGTACCTTCCCGCGGACACACAGGCCCAGTTATAATCCGCACCTATCCGAACGGGAGCTAGGCGATGGTTGGCCAGATCTCCATAGCCAAGCCTGCCAAAACCGTTGTCTCCCCAAGCCCATAGCGAGCCGTCTTCCCTAATGGCCATGGTATGCGCAAAGCCTGCGGATACGTAAACCCAGTTTGCACCCAGCCCTATTCGAACTGGCACGTCGCGACTGGTTGTCGTGTCATCGCCAAGCTGGCCAAACCCATTACTCCCCCAAGCCCATAGCGAGCCGTCTTCCCTAACGGCTATGGTATGATCCGTTCCCGCAGACGCAAGCACCCAATCCGTGCCCGTCCCTATTCGGGTTGGAATATGACGGCTGGTTGTCGTGCCGTCTCCAAGCTGGCCTTGCGCGTTGTTTCCCCAAGCCCATAGCGAGCCGTCCGCTCGAATGGCAACGCTATGCGTCCCACCTGCGGACACCGATTTAAACGGCGGAGCGTTAACCGCGATTGGCCTAGCGTCGCTTTCAATTCCGGGCTTGGCGATGGAAACTTCTATGTTTCCAGCCCTATCAACCGTGACCGCCAACGACCACGATACCCCACTGCCCGTCAACGCGCCCCTGGTTACGGAGCCAGTTCCATCAACAAGCGTGATGTTGCCCCCAGCCAGGTCTACAGGCCCGTCGAATTCAAAACCTATCGAAGCCGTGTATTGGTCACCCACAGCGGCCGCGATCCAGGCGACGGGCGGCCTGGAAACCGCAACCGCTGCCCTGCCGCCTTCGATTCCGTGCCGACTGACCGAAACATAGACGTTCCCATCCCCAAGGCTTCTAACGGTAACAGGCAACGACCATGACGTTCCCGTACCTGTCAACACGCCATACTCAACATAGCCGGTTCCGCGATCAACGCCAATATCGCTTGTGGTCAAGCCTGAAACCGGCTCGCTAAAGACAAAATCTATCGCGGTCGTGTCCGTGACGCTGTTGGCGGTCGCGGTCCAAGTAATGGGCGGCCTAAAAACGGCTACCAGCGCCGAGCGGCCGTCAATTCCAGGCCGCATGATCGAAACCTCTATGTCGCCAACACTTGCAACCGCAATCGGCAGCGTCCATACTGTTCCCATGCCTCCCAAAGCCGCACTTCTGGTTACGACACCACTTTCGTTGTTGACAATAATTTCGCCATCGGCAAGCGAGACGGGAACGCCGAAAACAAAGTCTATCGCAGTAGTGTTTGCCGCGCTGTTTGCGGTCGCAGTCCAGGTAATCGGGTGAACCTCCACAGCCTGCGGGCGGCTGTCTATTCCAGGAGCGGTTATCGAAATATAAACGGTTCCTGGGCTTGTTACCGCGACTGGCAATGTCCACGATGTCCCCGCGCCCTCCAACACCGCAGCCTCCGCGGATCCGCTTCCGGCATCAACCATAAACCCATCTGCGGCAAGCGAGACGGGAACGCCGAAAACAAAGTTTATCGCGGTTGTGTTTGCCGCGTCATTTGCGACCGCGGTCCAGGTAATTGGATGAACTGCGATAGTCCGTGGGCGGCTGTCAATCCCAGGCCTGGCTATCGAAACCTCTATTGCCGCGGCGTTTGCCACTTCAAGCGCAAGTGACCAAGATGCGCCGCTACCCGTCAAAGTTCCACTTGTCACGGAATCGGCATCGCCGTCAATCAAAACCTCGTCGATTCGCAGTTCCGAAACGGGAATGCCGAAATTAAAATTGATGGCTGTAGTGTTTGCCGCATTATTTGGGACCGCACTCCAGGTAATGGGATGAACCGCCACGGTTTCGGCTCTGTACTCGATTCCATCGACAATAATCGAAACGTAAATCGTTCCAGGACTTATAACCACAACAGGCAATCTCTGCGATGTTCCCTCGCCCTCCAATACTCCATACTCAACGACACCGCTCCCAGGATCAATCCTAAACCCATCCGCGGGGAGCGAAACAGGAACGATAAACTCAAAATCTATGGCGGTTGTGTTCGCGGGGCTGTTTGCGCGGGCGATCCAGGTAACGGTATTGTCAACCGCAATAGTTCTGCGCTCGCTTTCTATTCCGGGCTTGGCAATCCAAACCAGCACGTCCCCAGCTTCAGCGACAGCGATCTCCAGCGACCATGCCGTCCCGTTGCCAGTCAAACTTTGCGGTGTTACCGCGCCAGTCCCGTTGCCAATCATGATGTGGTCAGGTGTAAGCCCCGAAACCGGATGGCGAAACTCAAAGTTGATCGCGGTTGTGAACGTGGCGTTGTCCACGGTTGCCACATACGCAATATCCTGCCTAAACTGCGTTTCCGGAAAGCCCAGCAATGAGCCTCGCGCATCGGAGAGCCTTAACTCGTTGTCCAAAAGCGCGAAGCTTGCTCTTCCTACCCTTATACCTGCCACAAACGTAGTAATGGTATTTTCGCCTATCATTATTCTGCCAAGCGAAAGGGTTCTGACACCCTCGCCTGTCGAGGGTGCGAAACGCCCGTCGGCCATAAACTCGTGCATAAGCGGGGCGGACTCGCGGTTTTCCCCGTACCACCTACCAATAAACCCTGCGGGAATACCGCCGTCAAACACCACCGTTCCTGGCCTAATTTCTCGCCCCATAAGCGAAATAAAATTGGGAATAATAATAGCCGCAAGGATAATAACTATCGCGATTTTTTTTATTTTTTCCCTTTTTTCCCAGTTTGGCAGTGTGGGAAACATGCTCCTACTTCGCATATGCCCTGTCCACGTCCTGTTTTATGCCGTTATACTCAACTGCGAACTTTTTGATTCGCGCCTTGATCGCGGAAACATCCTTGATGCCCGCCTTTTCAAGAATCATCTCCTCCAACCTTAAAAATCCCCTAAAGTCATCTGTGTTGAATTGTTCCCTGGCCACTTTTCTCATGTCCATGCTAACTTCTTTCGGCGCATCCGCCAGAACCCTGATCGCATCCTTGATTTCAGCCTTTTCCAGAAACAGCTTCTCCACCCTCAAAAATTCCTCCATATCCCCGGAGTCGAATAGTTCCTTGGCCTCTTTTAGTGCCTCTGCGTCCCCTTCTCTTTGCGCTTTTCTTAACATCCTGAACGAGTGCTTGGTGCCGCTATCTTCAAGTAGCAGTTTCTCCAACCTTAAAAACGTCTTGAAGTCTTTGGCAGGGAATTGCTTTCTGGCCACTTTTTTCATGATCGTTTTTTTCTGGGCACTCGTTAGCACCCTAAGCGCATCCGCGGCATTCACGGCCACCGTGTCGTCCTTTGTTATTTCGTAGGGAACCTCCTGCATATAGCGGATGGCGTCATCGAATGTCTTCACCTCTTTTGCGCCTTTTCTTTTGTCGTAATAGGTGATGACGTTTATCACCTTGTCCATCTTTTTTATGTTCGCGTTAAAGAAATCGCGATCTTTTGGCCCCTGCTTTGCGAGATCAAACCTCATGCAAAAGAGTACAATGTCAACGCTGGCATGTTCCAGCACGGCAAGAGCGCGCTTGGTGTCAAGCTTGAACTCACTCTCGAGTGTAATGTCTTCCTTTGTTGTCTCGCCGTTTTCTGGCGCGTCATCTTTTGGCTCGGAAGCGTTTGTTTCCTTTTTGCCCACGCCATGTTCTATGGCGCCAGGGGTGTCAACGAAAACTATGTTGGGATTGGCGAAATAAGAGCGAAACGGCCCCTCGACTTTTATCTCGCTGGTCTTAGGGTTCACATAGCTTTCGTTTTTGGACAAAAACTCCAATTGTTTCTTGACGCCTCCCTGCCTCCAGGACATGGTATCCCGCACCTTTTCCCCTGAAACGTAGACTACCGTTACAGCATAGGATGGATCCGTATCGCCCGACTCTTTGTGGTGGAGCTCGGTGCCAAACTTGGTTGTCCCCGGCAGGCTGTGCATGGGAAGAATGTCAAGGCCAAGCAGCACGTTGATCAACGTCGATTTCCCGCGGCTTGGGCAGCCGAAAACTCCAACCTTTAACGGGCTTTCGCCAGACAAAAGGGACATGTACCTGAGTATCTCCTCTTTTCGTTTCTCAAGGCGCGATTGGGCATCGAATATAACGCGGGGCGATTCAATGCCCGACTTCTCGTTTTTCGCTATTCTGTTCTTCACATTTCGCAGAGCCGTGCCAACTGCCCGGTCAAGGTGCTTAAGCCGCTTTATATATTTCCTTCTGCGAAAACGCTGAACTCGCTCTGCGAGGGGGGCCAATGCTCGCTTCACGAAATTCCCACCCCCCAGTCATTCGACAGCGATCTTAAGCTTGCAGAAAGCTCTTGAAGCTTCTGCTGCTCCTGTTCGAGTTTTTTTCGCTGCTGCTCCCCACCCAGCTTCTTAACTTTCTCGATGGTGTCATCCAAATCATCGGTCATTTTGTCAAGTGATGTGTCTAAGTGACCCCTGAAATCGGACAACACAGTCTCAAGCATTTCGTCGGACGATTTTTTGATTGATTCGCCGGTGTCCCGCAACTGCTCATCGACTATCTTGGAGATATTTTTCGTCGCCAAATTTTTTGCAAGATTAGTACCCAACTGAAGGGCAAGTTTGACGGTGATAGCTCCAACCAGTATAGGACCTATCCCTGTAGCCAGAGAAGAAAGCAATGCGCTTTGGGCAACGGGAACCGCACTTGCTGCTGTTGTGACCTGGCCAAAACCAAACGTGCCTTGAAACCAAGCTCCCATACGACCAGCATTGGCAACCGCTCCTGTGGCCGCTCCCGTGGCACTTGCGAGCCCTGATAATGCCGTCGTTATTGACGTTACCCCAGTGTTAACCAATGACGCTCCAAAAGCCATGCCGCCACCCGTGAGGCCGCCACTTACCAAAGTCCCTAGTTCGGCCCCTAAGTTGTTTTTGGGATAAGACCGATTGTAAATGGCGATATCTTCGTTATAGTCTTGCTCTAACTCATCCGCAAACTTTTTGACAATGTCTTCAAGCTTACTCTGAAGATCTTCAAGTTCGGGCTCAATCTGCCCGCCGATTATGGATTGCACCTTTCTTGTCATTTTTGAAGAAATGCCGATTAGTGTCAACAGGTTTTCCCTTTCCACCGACAGGCTGTTTTCAATACTCGGAGCCTTGCTTGAAAGCCTTGTGACAAACCGCCCTACCGCTGTTTTCCATTCCCGCTCCAGTTTTTTGAAGTTTTTCCCGAACGTGGACTTTAAAGCCTGGATGGCATCTTCCAGCTTCTTTTTTTTCTCTTCCAGCTCAGACGATTGGAGCTTGAAGTCTTCCATGCTTTCGTTTATGCGGCCTAAGTCATTCGCAAGGTGGTCTTCCAGTTCCTTGCAGGTGGCTCTTATGCGATCCGCAGCCGTGGACTTATTGCGCAGCTTGTTGTCGAGAGCATCTTCCAGCTTTTGCATGCCCCACTGTCGCTTTATATTTATGACCTCCGTGTCTTTATAGGACTTGCCTTCCGCATACGCGTCCATAACCTGTTTAGCCGCAACCTGAAAAATTTGGGCCCCGCCGCCTTTGGATATTGCCGCGGCCACTTTTTTCACCTCCGCGACTATGTCTGCCAACTGTTCCTGTTGCTCATCATCGTCTTCGTCCACGTCGTCAATTTTTGTGACCACGTACATAAGCTTGTCCGTATCCGCCTTTCGCAATTTTGCCAAAAATTCCCTTTCGCAATCTTCGAGCGGGTTGTCGACGGAGATCGGGCATAGTATAACGTCAACCTCTGGCATGATTTCTTGGGCCAGATAATCCTGGTCCTGCAAAGCGCCCATGCCTGGCGTGTCCACGAAAACCCCTCTTGTTTCGATGAGCGGATAGTTACCGTACACCTCTATGTGTTTTATTGTCCGGGCATTTTCCATGCTGAAACCGCGGGTTTCCATATCAACGTATCTGGAAATCTCCGATGTCTCTATTCGCTCGTAGTTCTCGTTGTCAAATCGGACAATGGCTTCTGGCTTGCCCTTGTTTTCTGGGTTTTGATCAGCATCTATGTATTTCACGACCGCCGCCGTGGTTGCCTCCATGCGAACCGGCGCCAGCGTGGATGAGCCAAGCAAAGCGTTCAGCAGGGTTGACTTGCCCCTGCTGACATAGCCGATTAGCGCAATCTGGTAGCGGCCACGCTGCACCGCTTCCTTTTTGGCACCAAAATACTCCGCAAGACCCTTGTTGTCATGCTGGCCAAGAAAATTGGTATACCCGTCTATGATTGAGCAAAGCCTTTCTTTTGCCGCTTTCAACTCCACGCTGTTTCCCATGCCTAACCTCCGCTATTCGCTGTCTTACGCCCAGTCCCAAAGCAGACGGGGCCGCCGATTCAAAACACCTATGCTCGATTTGCCGCGTTATCCAGCCTCTTTTGGAAATCCTCCAGTTCGGACAACCTGCCGCTGTTCCTAAAAGTATCCGCCGTGGCAATTTTATCGTCAAAGTATTTCCTGCCATCCCTGTCCATCAGGCTTTCAACCTTGTCCGATTCGCCCAGCAGTGCGGCAAAATACGCATCAATCTGGATCCGCACATCGTCGTCGATTCTGGGCCACTCTTTGTTTATCCTTTCCTGCAATTTTGCCTTGAAAATCGACGTCGCCACGTTTCCCAGCGCATTTTGCAGTTCCGCAAAGACTTTGTTTATAACCGGGCTTAATGCGAAAATCATAAAGAGCGTGGGGATGGAACCGATGGCGGCGAAAATCCCTTGCGTGGTTCTGGTGATAAGCGTGTAGGCAAGCAAGCCCATCGTCGCAAACTGGGGCGGAACCCTGAACTTGTCCCAGCGCACCAGCCCACCCGTGTGCAACGGCCCTGCCTGCCTAGGCACGGGAAGATCGTTGCCTTTAAACGGCATGGTCAAGGCCAGCTCGTTCAGGTTGCCGCGAATCTGCCTTTCCGTTTCCTTGTAGCTGTGCAAAAGAAAATTCTGAATTTTGATTTGCGCATCGCCAAGCAGGTAGTCCATGCTGTTCAGTTGCCCGTCGTTTGCGCTTTGGATATTGCCGCTGACTTGGGCTTTGATCTGCACAAGCAAGTCTGCCCACTGGTTTTTCACGCTTTCCCTTTTGAACTTGATTTCGCGCCTGTTTGCCTGGAGCACTTTTTTGACATTGCCCTCGAACTCGTCCTTCCACCAGGCCAGCGCTTCGCCCTTTATTTCCTGGCGCTTGGCGTCATCCTGCTCCCTACCGAAGTCCGCGGTTTCCCTGCACAGATCGCGAAGGTAAGCCGAGGTGTTTTTTAGCCGCTGCTTGACGCTCGCGGATCTGGCTCTTGGCAGGCCCGTCCGCAGGTAATTTACAAGGGCGTCGCGGAACTGGTTGAAATCGTCGTCCACAAATTCCAATTTGTCGGTATTCGAAAGGGGGTAAACGTTCGCCCGAATCCCCCACTTGTCAAGCCACGCCTTGCGCTTCGCGATACGGGTCTCCCGCTCTTCCTGCGAGAGTTTGTCCATTTTGTTCAATGCCACAAGAAGCCTGTCCGCCTTGCCAGCCTCCTGCAATTCCCGCACGAATCGGTCGTCGTTGACATCCTCGGGGTAGTGGTCAACCACAAGAACGACAGCGTCCGCGACTTTCATCATCTCCCTGGTCAGCTCCGCGGTTTCCTCCGAGGCGTACAGCCCAGGGCTGTCTATCAAAACGGCCCCGTGTTTCAGAATATCCTCGTTGATATTGGCGACAACGCACGAAACGGGTGGATCGTCCGGAATTCCCTTTACATTTTCCAGGGGGATTTGATACAAGTCATCCAACGCATCATGATAATATGCCGCCTCCTCCCTGCCTTCCACGTACATAAGCTGTGTAAGGGTCTTTGTGGTCTCGCCCATGCCGACTTTCAGGATTTTCCGCCCCAAGAGCTTGTTGAGCAGCGCGGATTTTCCCTTCGTAAAGTGCCCGACAAACAGCACTGTAAACGCTTCGTCGTTGAGCTGATCGATAACCCCTCTTGTCTTTTCTTTAGCTTCCACTGTTCCAATGGTCGTTGCCGCACTCTTGATTAACTCGATGTCATCCAGCTTGATTTCGTAACCTAAATGCTCTGCAACCGAAACCTTCAAAGGCGGAAAGTCCTCCCTTTCCGCAGGGCCATATGGCTCAATGGGCAGTTTTTCCTTCAGCCAATTGTGTGCCACAAACCCGCCTGCCGCCACCTTTTTGGCCCCTGCTATAGCCAAAGGAGCCCCAATGGCTACCGCCAATGCCGTTTTCTTTAGTATGATTGGAGCCGCGGCCGCCACCGCCGCTCCCACTGCCACCAATGCCGCTGGTACTGGCATATTGATCCCCCCTTGTTTTGCGTTTCGCTTGTGGATTACGCAATCATTTTGGTATTGTCATGCGGCTGCTCAAAATTTTGAAACCGCCTGCTTCCAAAAACAGCCGCAACGATTAGTAGTATACACTAAACTGTAAAAATTTGTCAACACAATACGCGGTAAAACCAACGACAAGCGAACCCTACAAAACAAAACCGTGCGTAAACTCACGGTTTTTGTCAAAATGGGCGAAGCTGCTTAACGTTTGTTGCGGTTTTCTACCCTTCGTTCCCGGTGCCGCAATGCTTTAAAGCACCCCGCGCGGCAAGCCGGCAACAACAGACACCCAACAAAAACTACGAGGACAGCGGCTTGGGAATAATTTTTCGTTTAATGCCGGGCAATGACCCGATTAGCAGTATGGCCAGGCATATCAGGAAAAGCACGAAGGCTATGGTACTTATTGCGCTCAGTACAATCGAACGAAAAGTCGTTCGTAGAGCCGTATCAGCCTCCGCAAACCATTCGAGGGCACGTTCAACGATGTATGTTTCGCGCATAACCACAAACTCGGCATAAGTCCGTCCCGCTTCGGGATCAAATTCCGTTTGCCACAGGTCCCTGTTTTCCCATGGGGGAAGAAGCGGTACTGTCGGTTGAAGCATCTCCGCCAGGACCCCAAGCAGCAAACAAGCGAGCATAACGCCCCCCAGTCTCATCCCTTTCCTTTTCGCTTCCATGGCTTTCCTCCTAAAACAATTCGGGATCGTTCGCAGGCCGGCTGCACCGGATATCCCAATCGGCTAAGTTGTTTTTGTGCCCTAAGAATAAGGGAGCAGTCTATCACGGAATGCTAGACCTATGAAAAAATTTGCTTTGACCCTATGGTGGTACAGACTTGACCCGGTGTGCGGAATGCCGTTGTCAGCTTGGCGGGCGACTAGGGGGTTCTTGCCACAATGGCCTTGAGGTAATAGTTGAATTTGCGAAGCAGCTCGCTAGTGCAGCATGAACCCCAAAAGCGTTGAATTTTTCGTGGCATCCCGCCATAATCAAAGGCAGGAGGGGCACATGCTGAAACCCAACATCAAGTACAAAGTGACGCTGACCGAGGAGGAGCGCGAG
>Ga0209755_10005516_pt1 | contig 14362 bp, 5 predicted proteins | sample TergutCo191P1_FD_187301 | JGI IMG/M metagenome (GOLD analysis project Ga0209755, IMG submission 187301) | Cornitermes sp. P1 segment gut microbial communities from Petit-Saut dam, French Guiana - Co191P1 (SPAdes) (version 2) | ecosystem: Host-associated > Arthropoda: Insects > Digestive system >... | reverse complement strand
TGGTCTATCCCTGCCGTCCGATCGGTAATCCGGCCATCGGTCAGCAGGGATAGTAATTTCCATGTTTGGGGCAGCACTTTGGGATTTGACAATAATATATCACACCCCAAAATGAAGTGTGTGTACAAGAATTGAATTCTTTATTACATCTCTCATAAAATCTATTACGAATGTATTAACTAGAGAAATTTCACAACGAGCAATGCTGTAATAACGGGGGATTTGTGCATAATAACTAAAAAATTAACCGCCGCCGCTCATCTCTGCTATTAGTGCGTCAATTTCTGACTGACTGAGCAATCTGCCGGAGTCGTCGCCGCCGCCGCCGGATGGGCCGTCCGAATTACCAACGGGTTGATAATCTTTAATTTCCTGAGGAATATCGTCGGTATCAAATTCAAACACGCTAAGCTCACTGTCACTGATAGCAATGGTGCTTTCCTTTCCGTCCTGAGGCAGACCTTTAAAAAACCAAAACAGAATAGGTAAAACATGCTCCGAAACAACCAGCAGCATAGTCTTGACTTTGAAAATCTTAACCATATTGTTCATGTAGGGAATAACGCGGTTTGCCGTTTCTCTGACGGTCTCTCCGTTTGGCGTTGGCGCGTTGTGGAACCAACTGCTGAGTGCAAACATATCTACTTCATCAACAGATGAGCCCTCATAGTCGCCAAAATCACGCTCAAAAAGCTTCATGCCTTTAACGATTTTGGACTCCTCAACCCCTATAGCGGGAGCGATAATGGCGGCAGTTTCGTTGGTGCGAAGCTGAGGAGCGACTAACATCATGTCAATGCCCTTGCCACTCAGCTTGCTTATGGCGTTTTGCACCTGCTCTTTCCCTGCGTCGGTTAAAGGAGGGTCGCTTTTCCCTATAAGAACGCGCTGCAAATCAAGGTCGGTCTGACCATGTAAGATAACATAAGCTTTCATTGAACAGTGTACCCCCTGAGTTTGAACTCTCAATATTATACACAATAAGCAAAGTAAAAACAACAAAAAAATATTAACACTTATCAAAATAGCTTACGATAAGCAGTTTTTTGTTGTAAGCAGCAAGCGAGGAATCTGTATTTTTAGCAATTTCGTCGCTCAGACAAGGGAACATAAATGTTCCAAACTCGCTTTGGAAATCGAAAAATACAGATTCCTCGTTATCTCCGCTGCTTACGACAAAATTACTTGACAACATTTTCCCCGCGTGTGATACTGGCAACATGAAGAAATTGCACGTAATGAAATTAAATGAAAATGCGATAATTCCCGAGCGTCAAACCGATGGGAGCGTCGGCTATGACATAGCTGCGTGTCTCGGCGAGGAAGTCACGATAAACGCAGGAGAAACGAAAAAAATAGGCTCAGGTATTGCAATCGCGCTCGACGAGGGTTACGCTGCGTTTATCTACGCCAGAAGCGGTCTCGGCATAAACAAAGGCATAGTCCCCGCAAACTGCGTTGGCGTAATAGACTCGGACTATCGCGGCGAAATAATAGTCGGGCTGAGAAACTTTTCGAATGAGCCGTTTAAAATAAATCATGGCGACCGCATAGCGCAAATGGTCATAACAAAATGTGAGACCCCCGAAATATCACTCAGCGAAACCCTCGATAAAACTGACCGCAACACAGGCGGCTTCGGCTCAACAGGCTCAAAATAAGACAGACACATGGCACACCCATAGACATTAGAAACCCACCGACCCGAGAGGCATAGTCCAAGGAGACACTACCATGACAATCAAACACGCAAAATATTTTTCGGAAAGCGGAGACTTTGTACACGGCGATATAGTGATAGACGGAGAGTTTTTCACAGGCAGAGCGGCAAGCTCGGACGACACTGATATAATCAACGCGGAGGGACTGACAGCAATCCCCGGATTGGTTGACATTCACCTGCATGGCTGTGTGGGAAAAGATTTTTCGGATTCAGACGAAGAAGGCATTAGAGAAATGCTGAGATTTGAAGCTTCGCAGGGAACAACCGCCGTTTGTCCGTCAACATTGACACTGCCCGAGGAGCAGTTGTCTGAGGCGTGTAAGCGGATTTCTTCTGCATCGGACGAAAAAGGCGCAACGGTTGTCGGCATACATCTTGAAGGCCCGTTTTTATCGTATAATAAACGGGGAGCGCAAAACCCCGATTACTTACGAATCCCCGAAATTCAAATGATAGAAAAACTGAATAAAAATTCAAAAAACATGGTCAAGCTCATAGCGATGGCACCGGAGCTTGACGGAGCTTTGGATGTGATTAGTGACCTCAGTAAAAAGGGGATACGAGTATCGTTGGCGCATACGGAAGCAAGTTACGAAACCGCTATGAAGGGCTTTGAGAGCGGTGCAAGGCAAGTAACTCACCTGTACAACGGAATGTTACCGCTTCATCACAGAGAGCCGGGGCTTATTGGTGCCGCCGCGGACTTTAAGCTCTGCACTCCCGAGCTTATATGCGACGGGGAACACATTCACCCAAGCGTTGTGCGCGCAACATTTTCTATGTTTTCCGATGATAGAATTATAATGATTAGCGACAGCATGATGGCGACGGGCATGGCTGACGGCATATGGGATCTCGGCGGTCTTGAAGTTGAGGTCCGAGGCAACCGCGCCTCACTGGCGAGTAACGGCTCCATAGCAGGCTCGGTCACGACACTTTTCGGGTGCTTGAAAGTTGCGGTAAAGGATATGGACATACCGCTGGAAAGTGTCGTAAAATGCTGCACTGTCAACCCCGCAAAGGCAATCGGAGCATACGATAAACACGGGAGCATAGCTCCCGGAAAATACGCAGACCTAATTTTGCTCGATAACGACCTAAACATAAAAAGCATAATCCTGAGAGGAAAAAAGATAAATGTTTAGCAGATGATTGGCTGGTTTGCGTGTAGTTCACAAATATTTAATAAACAAGCCCAAATGTAGAAAATTGTGTAGAAAAACATACCCGAAAGTTGTAAATTTTCACACTTAGCAGACCAAAACGTGCTGATTGTCATATTGGTCTGTTTTCCTTGTGGTTGCAATCTTAATCGGGCTGTGATATGCTCTGCCCGCAAGCAAGACGACAGCTGGGCTGCTTCAGAAAGGAGCAGCGATGGAAATATCAACAATACTGGCACTCGCGCAAATCTTCGTGTCCATAGTGGCGTTGGTAGTAACCATAGTTATTTCTCGTAAAAACGAGAAATAACCGCCACTAACGTAACGGCTCTTCCTCTTGACTTAAAATCATCTATTGGGAGCAGCCGCCGGTAGCACGGCAAGCTGTCCGATTGCTTGTATTGTAACATACGACACTACAGTTTGTCAAGCGAAATCATACGGTGAATTACCTTGACAACACAGTTGTAATATGGTACTAAATGGGTATAGAATACATTGAGAGGGGAAGCGGCATTGAACATTTCACCCACATATTCAGTTGTAATACCTGCATTTAACGAACAGGAAGTCATAGCCGAGACTTATAAAAGGCTAACGGGCGTGATGAAAAGCATGGGCGAGCCTTATGAACTTATTTTTGTCAATGACGGCAGCCGTGACAACACGGCAAACCTCATAGCGGAGTTTTGTGACAGTGACCCATGCGTGAGGCTGATAAACTTTTCCCGAAATTTCGGACACATGGCGGCCATCTCGGCAGGCATGGAAAACTCCCGCGGACAGGCGATATTCATAATAGATGCAGACTTGCAAGACCCACCCGAGGTTTTCCCGCAGATGGCGGAAAAGTGGCGTGAGGGTTATCATGTGGCATACGGAAAACGCACAAAACGCAAGGGCGAATCGGTGTTCAAGCGACTCAGTGCAAAGATATTTTACAAATTCATTCGCCAAATGACATCAATCGACATGCCGCCCGACACGGGAGAATTTCGGCTTATAGACAGAAAAGTATGCGACGCGATAAACAAACTGCCCGAAAAAAGCCGCTACATCAGAGGGTTGGTCAGTTGGGTAGGATTTAAGCAAACCGAAGTTCAGTACGTACGCGAAGAACGCTTTGCGGGAGTAACAAAATACCCGCTTCGAAAGATGATAACATTCGCCGTGGACGCAATAACTTCTTTTTCACACAAACCGCTGAAACTCGCTACAATGACAGGTTTTTTCATCTCTCTGATGAGTTTCATCTATTTGCTGTTCGTTTTTTATCAAGTATTTTTCACAGACCGGACCATTACAGGCTGGGCTTCAACGATGGCTATAATACTCTTTACACAGGGCATAGTGCTTATGTTGCTGGGGCTGATGGGCGAATACATAGGACGAATCTACTCAGAACTCCAAAACCGCCCATTGTATATCATACAAGAGATAATCGAAAAATGAAGCAAATGAACATTAACCTGCCGTGTGAAGTTAAGTACATCATTCAAATGCTTGAAACGAGCGGACATAAAGCGTATGCAGTCGGTGGCTGTGTGCGCGATTCTGTTTTGGGAAAAGAGCCAAAGGATTGGGATATCTGCACTTCCGCACTTCCGGAAGAAACGAAAAAGTGCTTTGAAAAGAGCAGCGGACGTATATTTGAAACAGGGCTTCACCATGGCACGGTCTCACTGTTGCAAAACGGAAAAACCTTTGAAATCACAACGTTTCGCACAGATGGAACATATTCGGACAACAGACGACCCGACACGGTAAATTTTATTAAAGACCTAAAATCAGACCTGAGCCGCCGTGACTTTACGATAAATGCGCTGGCATATCACCCGAAGGAAGGTCTTATAGACTATTTCGGGGGCACCGAGGACATAAAAAGCAAACAAATCCGCTGTGTGGGCGACGCAGATGCACGCTTTAGGGAAGATGCGCTGAGAATAATGCGGGCATTGAGGTTTTCGTCCGTGCTGGGCTTTGAAATAGAAAAGAACACACTTGAAGCACTCGTGCGAAATCGCAAATTGCTCGAAAATATAGCCGCCGAACGAATACATGTCGAGCTTGACGGGCTGCTTGTCGGTAAAAATGTGAAAAATGTCCTCACATTGCACTACAAAGTGATAGAAATAATAATCCCTGAAATTGCAGCACTTGTGGGGTTTGACCAGAAAAGCAGGTACCATGACCTTGATGTATGGTCGCACACAGTCAAAGCAGTCGCAAACGTAGAGGGCGCAAGGGATAACAGGATTTTAAAACTGACAATGTTGCTTCACGACATAGCAAAACCCGAATGTTATACCGAAAAAGAGGGTGCAGGACACTTTTACGGACACCCACAGGCAGGTTCAGAGGTGGCACGTAAGATTCTGAATAGGTTAAAATACGACAAAAAAACGATAAAAACAATCACAAAACTTGTGCAATATCACGACACAGAAATTAAGCCGTCCGCTAAAGCAGTCAGAAGATGGCTTAATAAGCTGGGGATAGAGCAAATGCAAATGTTGATTAGTGTGAAAGCGGCTGATGCGTCAGCGAAATCAAGTGAACGCTTGATGACGCAAGTCAAGGAAATTGAAGAAATCACCCGCATTTTGGACGAAGTGATAAAAAGCGGAAGCTGCTTCTCACTTAAAGACCTTTCGGTAAACGGAAAAGACATGATAGATTGCGGAATTTCTGAGGGTGCAGAAGTGGGGAAAGCCTTGCAACAGCTGCTCGAGCTGGTGATTGATGAGAAGCTGCCGAACGAGAGGGAAGCTCTGCTTCACCACGTACACACGTTTTCAACTGTTTGCACACAATTTAAACACACAACTGACAAAAATCAACAAAAACAACGAACCTTAATCAACCCTCACGAGAGTTGTTCACAAATACGTCACAAATCCAGTAAAATGCAGGAAAAACTTTAGCTACAGAAAGTTCACGAAATGGTCACAAAGTAGTGGAAAATAAATGTCACAAATACGCAAAAAATGAGTTAAATACTCTACAAAAATGTGACAAAATTTTTTAGCTTTTTTTCTATTCGCATTCTAATTGTATATAAACATAGCCTAAAACCCTTGTGAGAGCTAGGATTTTAGGCATAAACCCATGTCGTCAAAATGCACAAACGATATATCAGGATTTGGGGCTTTAAAAGGGGTTTAAAACTTGTAAATTAGGCATTTTTATGCTATAGTTATCCAACGACAAGACAGCAGGAAACTCGCAAATAAATCAACCGGATTTCCCTTACAGTGGCAAAACTGTTGAAGAACTTGCATAAGCCCGCCAAAATAATATTCACAGGAAGAGAGAGGTAAATTGTGATTAACAATGCAATCTTTTCACGATTTATATCATTTGTCTTATCTGCGATTATTTTTTTCACCGCACCATCGCAGACTATTTTGGCGAGCAGATTTTTTGGCGTAGCCCTTGATATTCCTGCGACGCACCACGAAGTAGAGATTGGGATTCCCGAGCCGGGTTATACCGATGATGCGGCAACTCCGGATACGGGAGACTACACTCCGAGCGATGAAGATGAAGAAGGACCATATACGCCGGACTACGGAGACGTACCGGCATATGAGCCTGCCCCGCCAACGCAGGTGCCACCACCTACGCCCGATGACGGCCTTGAAGTCGGGGGACCCGCTCCCCCCAGTTATGAGGACGATGATGAAGAATATGACGATGAAGAACCCGGCGATGAAGATGGGCAAGCGCCGGGTCTCGCTGCGCTTACAGAGGATATTTACTGGATTGAAGGCTTTGCTTTAATGCACTTGGAAAGCCATATGTGGGTTGAGCTTCCGCCTGTTTGGATGCCGATTGAACCCATTGAGCCGATTTACGTCGGATATGGCAAAAGCCATGCTGACCTGGTGTCGGAAGACGGTCTTTTGCCTGTTCTTGTTCCGTACAGATATGGGGTAGGCGGTGAAAGAATTCCGGTTTGGGTTCCGGATGGCGAGCCGAGGGAATGGTATGAGCCCGTTAATTTCATTCCGCTGGTAATTACACTTGACTGGTTCTCTGAGACCTTTGAAGATGGTCGCGTGACCGGTGAAGAGCATGAATTTGAAGTGCATAACATATGGGGAACAATCTCTAACGCAATTGCTACTCCGTTTGCCGAATCTTTTGTCGACATGAGTGATCACCTCTCCGCGTTCGGCGTAACCCGCCTTCTGAGTCCGAGGGCGATCGACTGGTTGGGTCTCTTTGACCCTGACTTTGAGCTTATAATTGACCCTGAACTTGATGACTTGGCGGATGTTATCACAATTCCCGATTTGATTCCTAACCCGTTTGTTCCGTTTTGGCTCATGGATGTCGCCAACGAAAACCTGACGATTACGGTCAATAGCCTAACACCGATAATCACTCTGCGTAGTGTTGAGGATGACAGCCCGATTGAAGAGTTGGAAGTGCCTTTCGGCACACCCCGAGACGAAATAACGCAAGAACTGCTTGACCAAGAAGTGCAGGTTTGGGTTGTCAATATCGAGGGAGTAAACGACGTTGACGAATTTGCCGCACAGTACGGCATAGTGATTTTCGACGGAGAAAATGACCCGCCTCCGCTTGATTTGCAAGTAATATGGCGCAGCCGAAGTCCGTTTAGAGATTATGCACGTAATTTCCAAGATGACTTTTCGTATGAGTTTTTTGCAGAACCACAAGAGACTGCAGCACTTGCGGGAATCCCCAACGAATTTGGGTTGGTACTTGAAGAATCTATCACCGGGGTGGTAGCTACAGAAACTCCACGCATCGAAATCACGGGCTTTAAAGAGCTTGCGCCTGACCCGATTGCGGTTAACACTTTCGTATCGTTTGAGGCACTGCTTTCAGATTTGCTTGGCATGTTCGATGAAGTCATCGCGCAAATCGATTCCGATAATGTCCACGAATACCATGAGTTCTACGGAGATACTGTCACGCTTAAAATCACTGCATGGACTCCCTGCCCGTATTTTATCCCCACAGATGGAGACAACACACGCAGATTTGTGGCAAGCGTTAATATTCCGTATATTTTTGAAGAACTCGATCCTAGTATACTGATGCCGACAATAGAGGTCAATATTCCTCTGTTCACGATAAACGATGTTACATTACCCTCACCGCCGAACTTCACAGACCCTGAAGCAACCCCCGGTCCGTTCCTTTATGGCACAACTTTTGAAACTGTAAGTGAAGTGTTAAGAAACTTGGTCACATTGCAGATATATGCCACAGGTATAGCCCCTAATAATGACCCTATGACGTGGGATGGAGGTTTATTACCGCCCGGCGCAATGGTAACTTGGGCTCCCGCAGGATTTGTTGCACCTCTATCCGCAAGCGGTGGCAGAATGGCTGTCGGAACACACACATTCACGGCGACCATAACCAACTTGCCTGATAACTTCACACTGCTAAGCACTATCGAAATGCCTCCGGTTACTGTGGGAATAAATCCTGCATCTGTGATTAGCGTAGAGTTGCCGGTCGGTTACGAGGCTGCAGTTCCTGTCCCGTTCGGCACGACTGAAATATCTCTGCGCAGCACGGACACTACTACGGCATATTTGCCAAACAGGTTGCGTGCACTTATCGACGTTGCGGGCGGAGGAAGTGAGCCTGTTGACGTCGTTGTACCCCCATCAGCATGGATATCAACTCCTGCTTTTAACAACGGCGCAACCTCCGGCGTTTTCGTATTCAGCATTAACCCCGATGCGACGCTTGACTGGGGCATACATACACCGCCGCTTAATCCGGTCCTGCCAACAGTTACCGTAACAGTGGGGCAGCCCACTTTCACAGTTGTTAGCTGGGGTCATGAGGGCAACACGTTTATACGTAACAACGAGCCATTAGAGCCGCAATTTCTGCGGTTCGGCGCAGCATTGTCTGACGCAACTTTGCCTACACATATTCGCGCAACAGCTGAGCTCCGCCGCCCGGACAACACAACTGTTGTCCGTACAGAGTCAATAGATATTCTGATAGACGAATTGCTTGACATAGCAGACATAGACACGCTCGCGCTCACACCGGGAGCGCATCCGTTTGTACCAAGTCTCGTATCAAGTGATAACGTTGTCATCACAGCAGAAGCAGGAACCCCACCGAGTTTTGTAATTACAGTAAATCAACCTGTGTATGTAATAACACACCTGACAGCACAGGTAGCCGGAGCGAGAAATGCACCATACGGCGCGCTGCGCACCGACATAATCACAAACGAAATGCCCGTTATTGTGGCGCATGCGATTGTACCGAATCCGCGAGGTGGGGACCCGATTGGCTTACCGGCGCAGATTATCCTCAACGGAAACTACGTGACCTGGGAAAACGACTACTTGGGCTGGGAATATGACAGCGATGCACAAGACCACAGGACTCGAACACCGGGCATAATAGAGTTCACTCCGAGACTGACGGGAACACAAATCACATTGCCCGTGGGCGGAGAGCCCGCAACAATGCTTAGCACAGCTATTGCAGGAACTGAACGCCAAGTGGCATTTCCAACAGATATAGCAGATGATTTCACAGTTGCTGTGACAGTTGATAACCCCGTATTCACCATCGTTGGCTATAAAAATCTTCGTGAAACAATCTTTGATGGACAAAGAGATGCACTCTTCGGCAAGCCATTAACCGAAGTGCTTGTAGACTTAAGAAATAATGTCCACATATTTGCAAATGTTCAAATTCGCGGCGGCTATGACCAGGCAGTGCTCGGCACATTTGACTTCCGTATAGGCAGTGATGAATATGTGATTTGCGTTGAAAACGGTCGCAGATATTGGTTCAGCAGTGCTATAGAGTGGCAACCACCGACTGACCCCGAGTTTGACCCTGTCAGAGAAGACGATTACAGCTTCACATTCGTGAGCAACGTACAGCTTCCGTCGCCCATACCGATTGATCCGCCTGTGGCACCGAATGTCTTAACAGGCACAGCTGTGGTGCAATCGGGTGTAAACTCGCCAAATGTTGATGTCACAATTCAATACGCAACCTTCACAATCGTTGATGTGACTTTGCACCCGTCCGAAACAAGTTTAGAGCAGGGAAGTCTGCCTTACGGTACAGCAAAGAGAGATCTCGGTCTGCCGGGTAGGGTTGTTCTGGTCGGATACGCACTTGACCCATTGGGCAACCGGATTGAGGGCACGGACGGTCCGATTATGGAAACGCGAGAAATAATCTTCAATCACGAATATCAACCTGAGGCACTCCGGTGGGTATCACCGAATTTCAACAGACGTGATATAGGTGATCATGATTTCACATTCACCGTGACAGAAGAGGCACTGTATGCAGCGGGAATCTACAGATTCAGAATGCCGACACCCCTCGAAGAGGATGTACAAAACATCGAAACAACTGACCTCACCGTAGAAGTCACAAGGGAAATTCGCAGACCGACATTCGAAATCCTCAGCTTCGAACCACTTCCATATCCGTGGAACAGTATAGAAAACAATGTCTCACGCAGAGAACTCGCATACGGTTGGTTACGCAGTGACCTGGGATTCCCGACGACACTGACGGCAAACGCTGTTATCAACCTGCCGAGAGGCGAAACCGATGCAGAGCCACCGACGAGAATCCCGAGTCCTCCGTTGACAATGACAATCGGTGCAAATGCTGACAACACAGACACAATTAGCTATACGACCCGCACATACGAAACAATAGAGATTCCGACATTTGTGCAAATGGGCGAGTGGCTTGATTACGATGAAAACAATCGCTTCGGCGACAATCCCGAAGGTCTCGGTTTGCCGGGAACATTCGGCTTTAACCTGAACATTTCAGCAGGCACAATCCCGGACTTATATCCTGCAACTCCCGCCGTAATTTTACCTGAGACAAACGAAATGCCAAGCCTCAGCGTAGTAATCGCAGGCCCGGTCTACACGATCGTGGGCTTTGAGCCGATACCGTCGATACCAACCGACATAGCAGAAAACCAAATAACCGTTGACTTCGGTACGCCTTTTGAAAGCATACCGTTCCCGTCAAACCTACAAGCAAGAGTCCACGTATACGGCCCGCCGCCTGCGAATACGCTTATCAGAACATATGGTGTAGAGGCTTCAGACGATGGCCCGCGCACTATTCCGGCAAACTTCTTAAGCTGGGCATGGTACACCGAATATCCACACGTCACCTACAACGCAAATCTACCGGGCAACTACATCCGTCGTGCAACAGGTCCTACCACTGCAATGAACGACAGCGACTACACCATAACAGGTGCAGTACCGCTGCCATCCATCACGGTAACAGTCCGCACGCCTGTAAGAACCATCACAGCATTTGACCAATTTGACGGACATCTCCAATCTGCGCCTATAAGCGTTGATATAAGCGATTTCGCTGACTTTGAGGCGTTGCGTACGTATCTGCTCAGCGACCGTGATACGGTTTGGGCTGATATAGACGTAGAAAACGTATACCCATCAGCACCGTTTTACGCAGACAGAGTTAGCTTCAACATAACAGGCTGGCAGCTGGACTCATCGTTCATACCGCCCGGTTTCAGCAATTTGCGCAGATTTATTTCAACTGTAAATATACCGGTAGATAACCCGGAAAACCCTGCGGCGGCTGAGTATTTCGCGCGTGCCACAGGTCTTGAAAACCCTGCGATTTACGTCTACATAGAAGGACTCGGCATTGATGTAGAGAGTGTTACGGATAGCTGGATGGCTAACCTCAATGCGCGTCGAGTGTCATTAGCAAATGTAGACTTTGGCAGACCTTTCAGCGATTTGGGACTACCCACTACGATTTCAGCAAACGTGCTACCGTTTAATATCTCGGGAGCACCCGCTCTCGCTCCTTCTCAGCTCCCGCACGAAATCGAAATCACGTGGCGGCGCGTAGACGGAGAAATGCCGACAAACCTCACAACCCTGACGGAAAGCTACATCTTCGAACCGGTATTGGTGCTGCCCGGCGTATACAATGTCAACACGCCCACTACGATACAGCTTGTGGACTTACGTGTAACAGTAAACGTACGCACACCTGAAATAGACATCAGGTTAAACGAAGTGCCTCAGCGTAGTGTGAGATACGGAACTCCGGGTGCAGAGATACTTTCAGAAGTGACCCCGGACAGACTTTCAGAGAGTCTCCCACCGACTGTTAGTGTTGAAGTTCGTGAAATCCGCAATGTTCACCACAGCCATGTGCTGCACGTCGGAGAAAACAACAACAACCAGCTTATCGGACGCGGCGACAATGAAAACCTCAACGAAGCTCTTGACCTGCCTGTCAGCTGGGTTCGCTCCGCTGACTTCGGAGATGATAGTGTTGTTCCGATTATTGACTACGCACGCGGAGACTACGTATTTACAGCACCGTCGCCGACGGAGATTGGTGTAGTAACCATCAGCACAATAACCCCTGCCCCGTACCCGGCACCTGCGCCGCCTGACCCTGCCACTCCGATAATAGCAAACATAAATACCTACACACCGAGCAGAACCATCACAGGTTTTGACCCACAGCAGTTTGAGCTATATGAACACTATCCGTTTACAACCCTCGGAAATTTGACTGCCGCTATTCTGGCAGAACACGGAAATGTCACGGCAAATCTCAATGTAGTAGACATACACCCGTCACATCCACTTGCCCAGCCAACAGCCGTATTTCCGATTTCTGCCTGGACACTGGCACCTGAATACGGTTCCACATTAGGGGGCGTACATAGATTCGTGGCGACCGTAAATTTCAGCGGTAATAATGAGTTCCTGAACACAAACCTTGTCCCGGTCGGCACGGTAGCTTTGCCGATTGTTTATGTCGAAGTCGGCGGTTTGAGTCGAGATATATTAGAAAACTCCGCAGACTGGATGAACACTCAGCTTTTAGCGGAGCGAAACAGGTTGACAAATCTGGGTGTACCATACGGCACACTGTTCCGTAACCATGGAACAAGCCTGAACCTGCCCGCCACTGTTGATGTTGTGGTCGCAGCAGAAAATATATCACCCGGAGTTCTCCAAAACGAACACCGCGCAACAGAAATAATATCCATTCCTGTCATATGGGAACTCGTCGGTGCGACTGATGTCAACTACGACACGCTCAGAGTCAGAAATGAAACACCAAATCACTACACTTTCGAGCCTGTGTTTGATCTGCCTGAGAACGTCATCATAGATGCAACTCTTCGAGCGCAACTGCAAGAAGACATGCGGATAAGAGTGCGCGTGTTGCCGCCGACCTATCTGATTACAGAAGTCAGAACGCCTGTCGGCTTTGCATATCCGCCGATTTCTCCGGATGGACTGCAGTACGGCACAACCAATCAATACCTACGCAATCTGCGTGAAACATTCCCCCTTGCAGGTGTGAATACATCTCACGAGCAAACGACACAGCCGCTAAGAATAACCACAGTAGTTATCGCACCTGACGATGTGCGCTTGACCGACAACATGCCGACCCTATTACCGAGTGGTACAACGGTATTTTGGGAACATGAAAACGAAGCTGTGTTTGCAGCAGCAACCGGCAGAGCGGCTGTAGGTCGCCACACATTCACGGCGAGAATCAGCGATTTGCCGAACAACTTCATAATTGACCCGGCAGTAGTAGCAATGCCTGTGGTAACACGTGAAATCCCCGTAGACATTAGTCTTGCACAAATAGATGGCATACCGTTCCTGTTTGGTGACGCGGAGGACAACTACGAAATATACGTAGACTTCGGCACGCCGAGAGGCGACTTCTTGCCTGACGAACTACGCGTGTGGCTAAAGGTCCTTGATGAAAACGGAGACGAAGTGTCAGAATATCGCGATGTTACTGTGGACGATTGGGTGCAAGAACCCGGTCCCGCATACGGCGACGCAAACGCCCCCGACGGCACACGCCTCGGAGACTTCAGTTTCCGTCCGGTAATCTCTGATGCAACATGGATTTACTTCGATATAGCACCATTTAGGGATCCATCATATCCGACAGAAAACCGTATAGACTGGACAGTTGACGTTACAGTTCGCAGACCTGAAATAGACATCAGGTTAAACGAAGTGCCTCAGCGTAGTGTGAGATACGGAACTCCGGGTGCAGAGATACTTTCAGAAGTGACCCCGGACAGACTTTCAGAGAGTCTCCCACCGACTGTTAGTGTTGAAGTTCGTGAAATCCGCAATGTTCACCACAGCCATGTGCTGCACGTCGGAGAAAACAACAACAACCAGCTTATCGGACGCGGCGACAATGAAAACCTCAACGAAGCTCTTGACCTGCCTGTCAGCTGGGTTCGCTCCGCTGACTTCGGAGATGATAGTGTTGTTCCGATTATTGACTACGCACGCGGAGACTACGTATTTACAGCACCGTCGCCGACGGAGATTGGTGTAGTAACCATCAGCACAATAACCCCTGCCCCGTACCCGGCACCTGCGCCGCCTGACCCTGCCACTCCGATAATAGCAAACATAAA
>Ga0209755_10005515_pt1 | contig 14363 bp, 19 predicted proteins | sample TergutCo191P1_FD_187301 | JGI IMG/M metagenome (GOLD analysis project Ga0209755, IMG submission 187301) | Cornitermes sp. P1 segment gut microbial communities from Petit-Saut dam, French Guiana - Co191P1 (SPAdes) (version 2) | ecosystem: Host-associated > Arthropoda: Insects > Digestive system... | reverse complement strand
CCCACGCCGCCGAGACCTCCGGGCTGGAGTCCATGGCCCACGCCGCGAAGTCGCCGGGCTTGCCGTATCGCGCCGGGTTGCGCAGGTGCGCGAGCACCCGCGCGAGGTACTCCTCGTCGGTCTCCGCGTCCGCGCCGCCGGAGATGCCCGGCTCGACGACCGTGGCCTCCGAATCCACGCCGGCGGGAATCGACGACGTTATTGACAGCGTTTCGCCGGCCGCCAGATTCGCCCGGCTGCCCGGATTCTGCGCCCTGACCCCGATGATCGCCTTGCCGTCCGCGTCCAGCGGATACGAGCGCTCGGTGTGGTAGCGCTCGCCGGACGCGGCGGCGTAAACCACGCCGGCGGGAATCGCCATGCCCGGCGCCCCGGTCGCCTCCGCCTTCCCCGATGCGCTCGCCGCGTGCAGGGGCGGCACCCGCATAGACCAGTGCTGCCGCAGATACTCGCCCTCGGCGGTGTCCGGGAAAATCTGGCGCGAGAGAAACTCAAGGTCGCCAAGAAGCTGGTGGTAAATTCCCGCGTCCACCGTCGCGAACACCTTCAGCAGGCTTTGCCTGAGCGTTCTGTCCAGCGGGCGGAACAGGCTTGAATAGTTCGCGTTTATGCGGGCGGTAAGAGCCGCCAGCGAGTCCCTCCTAAACGGCATTCCATACCTCCTTGACCTGCGCCAGCGTGCCGTCGGGTCGCGTTATCGTCACGACGTAATCGATCCTGTTTTTTCCGTTGCACTCCGCCCTGCACGCGACGGAGCGGGCCAGGCCGTCGTCAACCAGCCATTGCAGCGCCTCGCGCGCCATGCGCTCGACAGTCCCCGCGGTCAGGCCGTCAACCTTGCCCGCCTGCTTCAGCAGCCAAAGCTCGCTGCCGAAATCCGGATCGGCGTGCCACGTCCCCTTGTCGGTGCCGAGGCACATGCCCGCAAGCTCCTCTATCGAAGCCCACCGTTCTATAAGCGCGCTCATGTCAGGCTCCCCGTCCCCGGCGCGGTAGTGGAACCCGGCCCCGCCGGAGTCCCGACCGGAATGCCGGCGTTGACGGTAACCGTGGCCGTGCGTATATGCGCCGTTATTATGCCCGCCATAAATTCCGCGAACTCCTCCTCGCTCATCGGCGAAACCCTCGTCAGGTTGTACAGAGCCAGGAGCGCGTTTTTTAGGGCATCCTCGGACATTGCCATTACGCGTCCTCCTTCAAAAGATTCCTGACGACGGTTTTGTAAAGCTCCAGCCTGGCCTGCGAAGCCGGGTTGATCGCGTGCGCGGTGGGCGAGCCGGAAGTGGCGAGAGCCTTAACCTCGTCGATCATGCCTATAATCACTTCGCATAAATTTGTAAGGCTGTTGCCAAAATAGAACCTGCCGCTTTTGCCGACGACCGCGACGTCGCCGCCGTCGGCCGCGCCGATCTCGACGCCGCCGGCCTCGCGCAGGACTACCCGCGCCCCGTCGCCGGTGTAAAGCGCGACGTCGCCCTCGGCAAGCTCGGGAGGCTCCACGCCCTCGCCGGGCAGCAGCGGCAAAATCTCAAAGCCGCCGACGTTCCCGCCCTGGCACAGCACGAGCGCCCTGCCGCCCTTGGACTTGGCGAAAAACCCGTAGGGGAACGCCTCCTTTTTTTCGACGACCCTGTTGTTGTGGGTCTGAACCTGAATCCTGCCGTCGTCGTAGCGCCTGCGGAATTCGCCCGCCTGGAACAGGTTGCGCAGCCTGGCTCCAAGCTCCCTTAGCTGCGCGGTCATAGGTACGCCTCCCTGTTCACCAGCGTTATCGACGTCCGCATTGACCGCGCGTCCGCCTCGTGCTCGACCTCCGCTATCAAAAGGTTTTGCGAAAGGTTTAGCGACGGCATCCTTACCGGTATCAGAAAGTTGGGCGACCAGAAGACCTCCCTCTGCGCGGTGTCGCCAAGCTCCAGCAGCTGCGCGTCGGACAGCCCCCAGCCTGAGACGGCAACGGTGGTGCGGTTTTCCCTGCGGCGGTGCATCTCGGTTTCCGCGCGGCGCCGCAGCTTCTCTTCGTAAATCCCCGTGTCGGCAGGATCGATGGTGTCGGCAAGATCGATGGTGAGGATGCGGTTTGTATTGCAGGTGTCGTCAAAAACAATCGCCTCGGCGAAATGTCCGGTCACGACGTACTTGCGAAACTGCTCCGCGCCGTTTTGCCGCCACTCGATGCTTTTGACGTTTTTGCCCTCGGTTATGCGGAAGCCCTCGGAACGGGCCGTGCCGCTCGGCTGCCATATGTACATCCCGCCCGCCTCGTTGCTGGTAAGCAGGAAGCCCTGCGAGCCGGCCTCGGCCTGGAGCTTCGCCCAGGGGCTTTCATTCTGCCATGCGAAAAACCCGATTGCCGAGGTGGGATCGGGCTGGTCTTCCGGAAACCAATTGCATCTTATATCGAACTTCGCGCAAATTTCCTTTACGGCTTCCGCGAAGGTCATAGGTACGCCGTTCGTCGGCCAGAAGGCATCCGTCCACGTCGAATCTATTATGTCCCGCGCGGGGCTGCGCCCGATAACCGTCAGCATGTGGGCCGTCGGCTCGGCGGTCGCGGTTACCTCGTCAACCATTACGGTCGCGACCAGCCGCCTTCCGCCGGAGTCGGTTATCAGCGGGTTTTCCAGCCGCGCCTGAAGCCTGTCGTGCTTGCGAACCTTCGCCCGCTCGCCGGCGGGAATTTCAAGCTCCATCGTGTGGCAGATGTCGTCAAGGGTTTTTCGTATTTTTACCCGCCGCCACAGAAGCTCCGCGCCCCTTGTGCGGTTCGTTATAATGACCTTAGACATATGTCACGTCCCCCTCCACCACAAACGAATCGGCTATGCTATTCAGCCGGCGCAGCACGGCCTCGCCGCAGCCAAGGTAATGCGCCAGGCTCAGAAGCGGTGCGGCTTCGGCTAGGCGGCGCGTGGCCTCGGAGCTTAGGCTCCGCATTGACAGCAGTTTTGACAATGCCGCCCGCACGTCCGCGAGCGCGGCGTGGACTTCCGGGTTTTCCATGTCGATGCTTTGCGCCAGCCGCTCAAGCAGGAGCCAGTAGCCGGCGGCAGGCCGCGAATCGCGCGCCCGTAAAGGGCGGCGCTGTTTTTTATCTCGGCGATCCCGCCGATTATCGACGCGGCCCCGCTGAACATCGCCATGGACAGATCGCGCGGGATGCGGACGCCCTGGTTGACCAGGCCGAGTATCCCCATGACCCCGCCCGTCGCCATATTGAGGATTCGCATCGGGCCTTGGAGCCGCCCCGTGATTGCCAGCAGTGCGCCGGTTATGCGCCCGAAGCCGGAGCGCAGCGTCGAAAGGTCGAGCCTGCGACCGCTCAGCCTGGCCTCGAATTCGAGCGCCGCCGCCTCGCGCGCGCTTTCCGCCGCGGCCCGAAGCTCGACGGCCGCGCTTTCCCCGGCGTCCAGATCCAGCGAGCGCGTCTCTGCGCTCACGCCCGCGCGCGTGAACGGTATTGACACCCTGCACTGCCCCTGCTCGTCGCTGCTTTCGGACGCTTCGTAGCCGGCGCCAACCACTACCGGGAAGCGCCCCCAGAACGGCAGGTCGAGGATGCCGGGGCGGTCGTCGTCGGTGGGGATTCGCAGGGCCTCGACAAGCGCGTTTCTGCGGTCGATGTATTGCTCGCCGCGCAGGAAGCCGTCGATCCTCAGCTCCTGCGGCCTTTCGTTCAGGCGCTGGTTGGACCACAGGCCGCCGAAGGGGTACTCGGCGGTTTCCTTTGACTGCCCGCCGGTGAAGCTGAATCGCTCCAGAACGAACGGGATTGCATCCCCGCCCGGCGGCTGGTAGCTCGCGAAACGCAGGACCTCGTTTGGGTTTTCGCCCTCCCCCTCGCGGCGCCTTGCCCGCATCCATCTGCCGGGGTGCGGGGTTGGCAGGGACGCGTCGAACCTGTCGCCTTCGCTCACAGCATGGCCCTCGCTTCCGCCGCGCTGCCGACGGCGAACTTGTACGGGGTGGTGTTGCGCCCGACCGTCTGCCGCAGGCGGTAGCCGTCGTCCTCGATGCGCAGCTCGCTGCGAAGGACGATCTCGCCCTCCACGGCCACGGGCTGCGGCGCTTCCGCGGCCGCGGGGAGCATTACCGAGCGCGCCTCGTCGCGCGCCCTGCGGTCTACCAAATACGCGGGAGGCCGCGCGTCGCCGGCGACGGCCGGCCGGGAAACGCCCGCCCGCATCGCGTTAAGCCCGCTCGCGGAATAGGGACGCGCCGCCGCGTTGGGCGGCCCTGCGGAATACGCGAGGCCGGCTGGCGAATCGCCTTCGGCTCCGGATGCGGACGCGCCGCCTATTGCGGCGCCCGCCGCCCTGCCCGCCCTGCCGCCGAGCCAGCCCACTCCGGCGCCTATCAGCCCGCCAGCGACCAGCCCCACGACGTTGCCCACGCCCGGCACCACCGTCCCCAGCGCCGCCCCGAGCTTGGCTCCGGCCAGCGCGCCGGCCTTTATCCCGACGGCTGTTCCGATTGCCCCTCCCGCCGCGTACCCGGCGATTGAGCCCGCCGCCTCGCCTATGGCGCCGCCCCTGGCCTCGGCGCGCTCGCGCTCGGACATGTACTCGTCCATCGCGATCTCGGCCAACTCGGCGCGCGCGTCCATCACGACAAAAGGCGCGGCCAGCAGCGCCGACATCCCGCCGCCCTTCATGGCCATCGACCTTCCCGCCGTGGAGACGAGCGCCGCGGACGGCGGCGCCGCGCCCGGCCTGACCGCCGGGGGCGCGGGGCCGGGGGCAACGGGGCGGGGCGGCGCGGCGACGGGGGCGGGTATGCCGGGACGGGCCGGCGGCGCGATCTGCGGAGGTCGCGGGGAGCGCGGGAGCCGCGCAGGAAGCGGGATGCGATTGCGGCGGGGAAGCCGCGGCGCCCTTCTTCGCGCCGGACTCCTCCTCCTTCGCCTCCCCGCATCCATGCCCATTCCGCCTCCGCCCATGTTGGTCACAAACACCGGCAGCGGCGACCTTGCGGCGGCGCCGCCAAGCCCCGCCCCGCCAAGCCCTTGGGCCGCCGAGCCGCCCCTCAGGTTTTTAAGCCCGGCCAAAAAGGACACCACGGACGCGGACAGCTTTATCCCGGCGATCCCGGCCAGGGCTATGCCGACCCCCACGACCGCCCTGCGCATCCCGTCCGGGTTTTCGTTCAGCAATGTCGCGAGCCGCTCTATCGGCCTCATCAAGGTGGAGTTGGCGAAGTCTAGGGTCGCCGAGATCGGCTATGCGCGCTGCGATGGAGTCGAAATGGTTTTCGTGCTGGGAGAACGCCAGCATGGAAGCCTCGCCGAAGCCGAACGCCTGCTCGAAGCCCTCGAAGTTGCTTATCCCGCGCCGCTCGGCGAACTCCGAAAGCTCCCGCGCCACGTCAAGGAAATTCTTTATTCCCCCTTCGGCGCCGACCTCGAATCCCGTCCAGCCGCGTATGGCCCGCTGCACGTCAGCGTCGCCCAGGTCGCGCAGGGCGGAGCGGAGCTGGTAGTGTGCCTGCGAGGCTCGGTTCGTTCCGGTCGCAAGCATGTTCATGGCGACGAACATGTCCACGATGCCGTCAACCCCGGCGGTTCCGCTCTCCTCCAGCAGGGCGCGGACGTACCTGACGAAATCGGGAACGTTCACGTTCCCAAGCTCGCCGGAGATCGCCACGATCTCGTTCATCTTTTCGACAAGCGTATCGGCGTCGGCGCCCCGGCTGAAAAACAGTCCGAGGAGATCCCCGGCCTCCGCCCCGCTCAGGCCGATTCCCTGGATCATGTCGGCCATGAACGGAAGGGTCTCGTATATGTCGTCCAGCGAAACCGCGCCGTTGGCGGCGACCTGGGCGAAGGCGACCAGCTCGTTCTGCGCGACGCCGGAATCGACGGCCACTTGAAGGAGCCGCCTGCGAAACTCGTCCGCCGCGTCGCCGAACACGCCGGCGCTGGTGGCAATTCGCGCCACCGCGTCCTGAAACCCGATGCCCTCCCTCGCCAGCGCCGCGCCCGCCACCCCGATGCCGACGGAGGCGAGCGTGCCCTTCAGCCCGGTGAACGCCCTGTTGGCGCCGGCGGCGGCTTCCGCCGCATTGCGGCGGAAGCCCTGCATGGCGACGCCGGCGCGCCCGATTGCGCGGGAAAACTGGTCGTTTAGCGCGAGCCGCAGCCCGGCCCTGATTTCTCCTCCCGCCATCTATCCCATGCCCCTCATGCTTTTGTAGACGTCAATCGCCGCCGCGTGCCACTCCTTCAGCTCCGCCCACGTGAAATTCATAACCGCGTCGAAGCCGATTGACGGCATGGCCTGCATAAGCTCGCAGGCTATCCGTCGGAGGTCCCTCCTGAATTCGGCGGCTTCGCAGCCGCCGGCGTAGGGTCGCCGCCCTCCCCCTCCTTTTTGTCAAGAAGATTCACATGCCCCATGAAGCGCATGTTTGTCAGGGACAGCGCCACGCATATGTCCGCCCAATCCTCCGGCACGATCCGCAGGAGCGCCGATTCCGGCACCCCGGTCATCGACGAGAGCATGGCAACCGCGTAGCCCACGCTTTCGGGATGGCGCCCGTCCGTGCGCAGCGCGTCCTTCAGAACCGGCGGCTGCAGGACGAGCTCGCTGAACTCGGCCTCGCCCTTGCGTATCGGGACGCGCAGGCGGAAGACGATGGGCTCAAAGGGATCGGCCTCGACGTATTTTTTCATGCTTTCCATGCCGCCCCCCTATCCCAGCCTCGGGCTTTTTCCCGAGTTGTATGTGATGCGGATTTCCGCGTCGCCAAGCTCCGCCGGCTCCGTGACCCAGGCGTTGGGCATCATGTACTGCATCCCCCCGGTCGTGAAGATCGTCAGGGTGTCCTGCCCCGCCTCGGAGAACTCCTCGACCCCTATCGCGCCGGTCGCGTTAAGGCTGAGCGTCAGCACCGCCTGCGTCTGCGCCTCGGTGAACCCGGTGTTTTCGGGAACCTCGCCCGCGTGGGGCGTGCGCCGCTTCCCCGCGGGCTGGAACGTCGAGTTGCCCTCGCGCAGGGGAAGCTCCCCCAGCGCCGCCGAAACGACCCTGTGAACTCTTTCCAGTTTCATTGTCAATACCTCCTACGTGAACTGAAGCAGGCCCGCGCCGATGTAGAACTGACCTATAAGGTCGGGCTGGTGGATGTATTCAAGCCGCGTCTTGCTGCCCGGCATGATCTCGACGGCCAGCGTGTCCCTGTAGTTGTCGAAGTTCTGGCACCACCGCCGCTGCGTGATGAAAACGTCCTGATAAAGCTCGCACAGAAACGACCTGAAGATTCCGGCGGTCATCACCTTCGCGCCGCTGCCGAAATTCTCCTCCGTGCTTGCAAGCTTCCACCGTCCGAAGCGCCGCGCGGCCTCGGCGTTGATGTGCGTCCGCACCGCGTCCACGGTCTCCGGAACCTGAATGTCAAGAAAGCTCGTGTCGCGCCCGCCGTCGGCGTTTTCGGTGTAGGTCGTTACAAGACGCTCCACGCGCACGTTTCCCATCGCGTCGGTTCGGTACGTCGCGATCCCCGCCGTCAAAAGAGCCTGGCGCGATTCTATGTCGTAGCTTAGCCCGGACGACAGTCCGGGGACGGCGAGGCCGTTGGTATTGGCGGCGGGATCGTCCGCGAGAATGCGGCAGGCCGCAGCGCACCACCGCGCCGCCCACTCGCCGGGAAGCTGCGGGTTGTCCATGCGCGGCACCAGGCAGATGTGCGGGTTGTTGACGGTCGCGGCGGCCGCCAGCGCCGCTTCCTTGTCGCCGGTTATGGCGATAAAAGCCCGCCCGCCAATCTGCCGGAGCGCGGTGAAGCGATCCGTCAGTTCCGCCGCAAGCGCGGCGATATTGTTTTGCCCGGCGAAGTCGCTGACGACGTAGTTGTAGCGGACGTTGCCAAGATTTTTCAGCAGCGGCCCGATGTTGGCCGTCTGGGTTCCGCGCGAGGAAGCCCCCGCGCTTACAGATACGCCGACCGCCTCGCTCTCGATGGATACGCCGATCGCGTCGCCCCAAGACCCCGGCACGGTCGCGCGCACGGAGAACGCGCCGTTGCCCCCGATGGAAACTTCCGCCTCTATCGGCAGCCACATCTCGCCGTTGATCCTCGCGACGATGGCCGCGGCTATTTCCGCCGCGCCTGCGCCTGGCGCGACCGCCGCCGCGTCGATCCGCGCGCCGCACACCGTGATGGCGACCGCGCCCTGCTGCGCGGAGTCGGCCTCGACCGAGAATTCCGCCTGCCACGGGGTCGCCGCCGCCGGCGCGTCCACGGGAAGCGCCCAGCACTCCTCGACCCTGTTTATAGAAAGAAACGCGCGGGCGAGAATCGCGGCCGGGCTGCCCGCGCCCAGAAGCGCCGCCGCGCGCCCGTCGGACAGCACGCGGACGGGCTTGCCCGCGGGCGCCGTCCCCGCGCCGCTTTTGTAGGCGATGACGAGCGCCCTCTTGATCTCGCCGGGGCTTCCGGCGAGCGAGGGATCGACCTCCTGAAACATTCCGGGCACAAGAAGCGCCGCCGGAATCTGCGTGAACGGTACTGCCATTATCTCTCCTCCGTGTTTTTTTACGCCCGCTGCCCGACGATTGCCGTGCCGTGGACGCTTTCCAGCTCCCCGAGGTCGTCGGGAATCTCTCTTATGAATGCGCGGTCGCCCAGGGCAAGCTCCCACTTGACCGCCCACATGGTTACGTTGATCGTGTCCAGCGCCCCCGTGTACAGGCATTCGGCCTGAATCGCCGTGTCCTTTATGTACGCGTTGAAGTCCGCATTTCTTATCGCGGGTATCAGCGCCGAAATTATTTTAAGCGCGCCGTCATAGAGCAGGTCCTCGCTGGACGCGCGGTGCAGCACCCAGCTTACGAAGGACAGGCTGTTTTTGTGCGTCCCGTCCTCCGCCCTGACCAGGCTCGTCAGTATCGCCGGCGCCCGCTGCGCGTCCCGCTTTATCGTCGCCTCCGTGAACACGCCGGGGTGCGCCTCAACCGTCAGGTTGGGAAAGACCGGCAGCAGGGCCGCCCTTATCTGCCCGACCGCGGAATCCCGCGCCGCAAGGTAGCTCATGAAACCCTCCTCGAAAGAAACCCGCTCGCCAGCTCCGCTATCTCGGCGGCGTCCGCCTGCGATACGCCTAGGTACGGGCGCGCCGGGATTGTCGCTTTTCTTAGCGTTCCGTAGCCCGGAACGGCCAGCGCCTTCGCCCTTCTGGGCGTTATGGTCGCGCCGAACTGGTGGACGGCGGCGTACTCCATCGTCGCTCCGACCAGCGCGGACCACGCGCCGCCCTCGACCTCGTGGGTCACGCTGCGGCGCAGGTTCCCGCTGACGTTCAGCAGCGTCCCGCGCCCGATCCCCTCCTCGTCGTAATAGTTCCGCGTCAGCCGGGCAAGGGCTTTCCACGAATCCCCCTCCGGGCTTCGCTGCGCGTCGAAGCGGTTGCCTGTCTGCTCCTCGGCCTGCGCGCCGACGGCCCGCATGAGCTGCCCCCGTTCCTGCGATCCCAGCGCGGCCTTCGCGAGCATTTCTTTTACCCTGTCCACCTCGCGCAGGTCGAGGCTGACCTCCGCCGCCGCCACTAGAAAAGCCCTCCTTTCTTGAAAAACCTATCGTCGGGTATGCCGCCGGCGCCGGCTGCCACGACCTCCGACTCCTGGTAGCCAGGCCCCTCCAGCCCGCCCTGGCGCTCGCGGTTTATCTTTTCGAGCAGCGCGACGCTTTCCTTGTATTTGTTCCGCGCGTTTTCGCTGCCGGTGAAAACGTCCGTCAGGCGGTCGAGCGCGATGTCCGCGCAGATCGCCTCCAGCGCGTCGGCGAACTGCGGGATTACCGGCCGCGCGATCTCGCCGTCGCCGTCGAGCAGCCAGGGCAGGTGCGAGACGATGACGCCGGTGGCATGGCGCAGGGCGGTGTCTATCCGCGCCGCGTCGGGCTCGCCGTCCGCGTCGAGCGGAAGGATGACGGTCTTCGGCTGCATCGCGGCGAACCGCGCCGCGCGGATCATCGGCTTCATTCCGGGTTATCCCTTCGGCTCCTTGATGGCAACCCAGGGATCGCGGCGCAGCCTCGCGAGCTGGCCCTCCGTCACCTCGAACGTCCGCTCCTTCTGCGACAGCGCAAGCCCAGCGCAGCGGTAGTTCGCGTTCGGGGTCTTGTGCCTGGCAATGACGGCGGTTTTTTTCTCCGCCTCGGCTGCCGCGTCCGCTCTGGCTTTCGCTTCCGCGTCGGCCTTGGCTTCCGCCTCGGTCGCCGCGTTCGCCTCGGCATCGGCCTTCGCCCTGGCCTCGGCTTCCGCCCTGACTCTGGCTTCATCTTCCTTCTTTTTGTCCGACACGATCGGCCTCCTACAGGTGCGGAACCACCACAAGTTCCGCCGTTTTATAGTTGGGGTTCGACTCGCCCCCGTTGATGAGTTCCCTGGAAAGAATCGCCCGCGCCGCCGACTCGTTGGTCGGGTCAACGATCAGGTGCGTCGGCACGATGCCCAGCGGGTCGCCGCCGTCGCGCTTGAAGGTCTGCATCCTCAGCCTGGCCGTCTCGTAGTTGGCCGTCGTGAGCGCCGCCTTCGATCCCACCGCCTGCTGCCACAGACCGTAGCCCCAGCTTCCCCGGTAGCGGATGCCGTAGAGGTACTGGTCCTTCATGAACACGTTGTCGTTGCGCGTGTCGGTGATCTCCTCGAACTCAGGCGCCGTGCGCCGCTGCGTGATGAACGGCTTGAGGCTCCCCGAAAGGCACAGCAGCGCCCAGGGCTTGCCCGTCCCCGCGCCTATGATGTTCGATACGTCCGCCGGATCGCCCGAGCCGTCCGTGTTCGGGTGCACCGGGTGGCTGTCGCTGAAGAACGGCTGCCCGTCGAAGCACAGGTTCTCAAAGCCGTCGGCGATGAGCTTCGCCATGTGGCGGTTCATGAACCGCGCGTACTCGTCCGCCATGTGCCTCGCCATCGCGCGGTACATGCCCAGGTTGTCGTCCTCGATGTGCGTCCTGGCCACGCCCAGGGTGGACTCCCACTTCTCGTTGTCGATCTGGTAGGCGTGCTCGGACATGTTGCGGATGACCCTGTCGCCGACCCACTCCCGCATCTGCGGGAACGCGCCCAGCCAGCCGTAGGTGTTGCTCGCGGTGTTGGACGGAATCAGCGTGGACAGCAGCTTCCACACGGGATCCGCGTCAAGCTCCGACATCCGCCTCTTGAATTCCTCGCGCAGGGCCGTCCTCAGCGCGTTGAGTGCCGCGTTTGTTATGATCATTTCTTGCCCCCTTTGATGTCCCGGTACTCCTCGGCGGTGTAGCCCATAGCCTTCGCAAGCGAGGCCTCCTCCGCGTTGAGCGCGGCGGTTTCGCCGGCCGGCGGCGGCGCGCCCTCCGGTGCCTGGGTTTCCGTCCCGATGATCTCCGGGGTTTTCTCGAAGACGCTTTTCAGCTTTTCGACCCCTTCCTCGGTGGCGCACAGGGCGAGGTATTCCTCCCTGCTCGCGGGCGCGATCTTCCGCGCCCTGATGGCCCCGTCCACCACCGCCTCGGCCTCGGCCTTCAGCCGCGCCGCGTTAAGCTCGGCGATCTGTTTCTCGGCGGCGACGGCTCGCGTTTCCATCGCGTTCAGGTCCGCCCTGGGCGCGTAGGCCGTCAGGTCAACCCTGGCCGCGTCCGTCTGCGTCTGGGGCGCTCCCTGTCCCGCGGCGTTCAGCGCCTTCGCGGCGGCCAGGACTTCCGCCTCCGTCGCCGTCTCGGGCAGGCCCAGTGCGGCGCACAGTTCCTTCTTCATTAATGCCTCCGTGTCAGTGTTATTGTTAAAAAAATTGTTTTCTGAATTAAGCGCGGGCAGGTCGAGGTTCGGCGAGTTGGTAAGCGCGGCCCGCAGCACCGCGGTTATCTCGCCGCGGTCGTCGTGCAGGAACACCGGCGATATGAAGCTGTACTCCCTGTTCAGCACCGCCTTCGCCCCGCGCTTCGTCCACTCCACGTCCGCCCGCATCGACCCGTCGGCCTCGGTGCGGAGGTTGGTCATCCAGCCCATCGCCGGGGACGCTCCGCCCTTGGGCGCGGAAAGGTCGGTCGAGTGGTTCTCGTCTATGACAAGGCGCGACAGCCGCGCCATGGAGTTGAGCGCGACCTTTCGGGGGTTGCCGTTTTTCCACTTGCGCCCGTCCCTGCCGAGGATCGGGGATCCGGCGGGGACAAGCTCGATGGTTGTCGGCAACGCGCCGTTTTCGAAATTGAGCGACAAAAAAAGGCTGCTGGTTCTTTCCATGCCGACAGCCTACCCGGGGAAAGGGGCCCTTTTGCGCTAACCCCCGTTATTCCCTTCCGACAGCTCCATGAACGGGAGGTAGGGCATCGTCGGCCGCAGCCTCTCAGCCCGCCCCTCCCTCCACAGCGCGTAGCCGTGGCTGAATGTTATGCCGTACTCCCGGGCGAGGTCGGTCATCGTCGTTCCGTCGGCGCCGAGGCGGGCGTGGATCTCCAGCGCTATGGCCTTGCGGAAAGCCTTCCGCTCAAGCGGGAAGTACTGCTGCGTGCCGCCGTAAAGCCGCATGATCTTGCCCAGCACCTCGTCCGCCGCGCCGTCGCCAACCGCGTCGGCCAGTATCCCGCGCAGGCTCTCCGCGGATTTCCCGTCCTCCTTTTTCGACGGGATGTAGGCCATCAGCCCGCCGTAGTGGCGGCAAAGCGCGCGGACCGCCCGCTGCGCCGTCTCCGACGTCACCTTTCCCCCGGCGCAGGACAGGATCAGGTCCTCCACCAGCCCCCTGTCAGCCCTTCCCATCCCCGCCCCCCGGCGCAAGCGCCTCCGACGTGTCGGGATCGTAGCCCGCCTTCGCCATCATGTCGCGCAGCGCCAAAATCACGCCGCGGGCGCTGTCCGCGGTCAGGAAGCGCAGCGACTTGACCTTTGCAATCCTGCTGACAAAAATCCGCAGCGCGTTGTCGCTCTTGTTCCGCGCGCACTTCGCCCACATCCCCTTGATGTACTCAAGCTGCGCCATGCTTGCCATGCCTTTCTCCTCCGGCCGTGCGCGCCGCGCCTCGATGGGAAAGCCGTGCCTCCGCATCGCGCGCAGCGCGGCCTCGAGCTGCCGGACGGTCATGGCCGCGCATGAATTTTTGCCGGCAATCCCGTCAAGAAACGCGCGGTACGCGTCCTCCGTCAGCCCCATCTTTTGCTTGCCGATGTGCACAAGCTGTATCAGCTTGTTGCGCCTGTTTTCCGCAGTCACTGGCCCCTCCTTGGCTTGCCCGTGAAGGCCCCGCCCCACGTGGGGCTTGGGCGCTATCCCCGTTTGTCGAGTATTCTCTCGAAGTCCTGCTTCTGGGCCGATTTAAGGCCGTGTTTCCGCATTTCCGAGAAAACGGACTTCGCCGCGAAATCCCCCACCGCCATGCCGGGAAACTTTATCGAAAGGTACGCTTCCACCTCCCGCCAGCCGCTCACCCGCATTGTGTAGGTCTTTGCCTCGCCCGCGTCGGGAGCGTGGTAAAGCTCGCACATCCGTATCCGCATGAGCATGGCGGGGCTTATGCCCATCTGCTCCGCCTCGCCCCTCATCGCCTCGATCACCCGATCCGGCACCTTGGTCTGTATCTGCGTCATTTTCCCCCTCCCTAGATTTTGTCGGCTTCGTTGCCATAAGGCCGCGTCCAGTCAACCTTGCCCATGTTTTCCCCTCCCCTAAAGCGCGTTCACCACTTCCGCGTCAACCGCGGATGCGCCCAGCTCGGCGGCCGAGTTCATCGCCCGCCTTGCCCAGTTGTTCACCAGCAGCGGGTACGCCACCGAGTACACGACGTTGGTGCGGGTCTGCCGCCGCAGCTTGGCGGCCAGGGCCTCGCAGCCCTCGTCGGTGATGACCGCCCCGCGCTCCCTGCCCAGCCGCCCGAACTTGATGTCCAGGTACGCGGCGATCTCCTCGCCGCTTCCCAGCGGCGCGATCTCCAGCACCTCCATGCGCCTGATGACCTCGCGGGCCTCCCAGTTCCTGCTTTCGTCCAGCTTCGCCTTCAGCTCGACCTGCCCGACCAGGACAATCGACAAAAGTTTTTTGAAGCCGTCCTCCATCTCCCAGAAGCGCTTCAGGTATTTCAGCGTGCGCACGTCCAGGTCGTGAGCCTCCTCGATCATTAGGACGTGGCTGTACCCGCTGCGGCTTGAGTTCGTCAGAATCTTTTCGACCTGCCGCGCCTTCGCCTCCAGCGTCCGCCGCGGCGCCTCCGTCGAGCAGTCCGCGATTATCGCGTCGCAGATGGAGCCCGTGGTCAGCCGCGTCTTGTCCACGCACCGCGGCGCGATCACCCGCACCTTGGCGCCCTCCGCCGCCATGCGGTCGATGGCGTAGCGCCGCAGCGTCGTCTTGCCGCTGCCGCTCTCCCCGACCAGCGCGACCATCCCGCCCGCCTTC
>Ga0209755_10005514_pt1 | contig 14364 bp, 6 predicted proteins | sample TergutCo191P1_FD_187301 | JGI IMG/M metagenome (GOLD analysis project Ga0209755, IMG submission 187301) | Cornitermes sp. P1 segment gut microbial communities from Petit-Saut dam, French Guiana - Co191P1 (SPAdes) (version 2) | ecosystem: Host-associated > Arthropoda: Insects > Digestive system >... | reverse complement strand
TAAATCTCCCACTTTTTCATTTGCAAGCGGAGTGCTTGCGTGTGGAATGAAGGGTCCGATTCCCACCATGTGGGGGTCTAGTTCTTTTATAAACAAGATATCTTCCACAAGATGCTCAAGAGTCTGTCCCGGCGTACCGACCATAAACCCGCAGCCCACCTGGTAGCCTATTTCTTTCAAATCATACAGGCATTTTTTTCTTTGCTCTAACATCATGTTCTGCGGATGCAAAGTGCCATAATGCAACTCGTCTGCTGTCTCATGCCGCAAAAGATATCTGTCTGCTCCGGCATCAAATAGGTCCCGATAGCTCACATAGCTTCGCTCACCTGCGGAAAGTGTGATAGCACAGTCAGGATAAAGTTCTTTAATTGTTTTAACAATTTCTATAAGCACATCATCGGTATAGTAGTTATCCTCGCCACCTTGTAATACAAAAGTTCGAAAGCCCAGTCTATATCCCAGATTACAGCAGGCAACTATTTGCTCCATGCTCAACCGATAACGTAGTGCCTCTTTGTTGCTATACCTAAGTCCGCAATAGTAGCAATCGCGTTTGCAAAAATTTGTAAACTCAATTAGACCTCGAATGAACACTTGCTTACCATATACCTGCCTGCTAACTACTTGTGCACGTTCCTGTAGATAGGCATCCTCACATGATAAAAGCTGCTTAAACTCGTCTCTTGTCAATATTCGCCTTTGCTCTAGTCTATTTACTAATTCCCTCATTGCGAATACACCGTTTTCGTGCTCACACCGCTGATTCTGCCAATTTTTCCGGATAGCGCACTTATTTTGTCATGTGGCGCATCTATAACAACACTAATTATACTAATCTTGCGCTCCCTATAAGGAAGACCCATGCGTCCGACTATAAAGTCTGCATAGTCATGTAATATGCTATTAACCTTGGCAGCACTTTCTAAATCCTCCACAATAATAGATATAATGGCAATTCTAGTTTCCATGTGATATCCTCCAAAAATAAAATGCACACCCCGAAAGGTGCACATAAAGTTCTCAAATGAAGCAATCACTCTGCTTATCATAGAGCAAATACAAGAGAAACAGCACCTTTTGCTTCGAGCTGGAACAAAAGTCCCACGGTCTTAGCCTCAGGAATAATATGAATGCATTATAACACAAAGATGGTGAGTTTTGTCAAGATTTGTTATTGACAGATTTTTTATAAAACGGAGTGCTATTATGGGTCTTATCTCCCTGCATATGTGACAATTGTGTGACATCAGAGGAATATATTAATATATGGGAAGTGCAGCTCACAAAAAGGTAGGGTGGACACTATGAGAAAGTTAGTTATGGGACTTATACTGATAACCTTGCTTCCATTAACAGGGTGCTCTGATACCCCATCATTGCAAGGTAATGATTTATACATAGACCATCAAGAATCACAACAAAGCGTTCATACTGAAATCATGCTCCAATCCGTGGACGAATACGAATCCAAAACCAACCGAGAGACCCTTGAAGCAGAAGTGGTTGCGCTAATTAATGAGACACGTGCTCAATACAGTGCCGGACAGGTTGAGTATAGCCCAATACTTACCGAAGCGGCAAGAATTCGCGCACAAGAGCTCACATTGGAACTTTCCCATACCAGACCTAGTGGAGAAGGATTTCAAACGGCCTTAGATGAACAAAAGATAATTTACAGATTGGCCGGTGAAAACATTGCAGCAGGGCAAAATACAGCAGAAGAGGTGGTAAGTGCATGGATGAACTCCGAAACCCACAAAGCCAGCATCTTATACGGCAGGTTTGATACAATAGGCGTTGGACTCATTGAAAACGCAGATGGCCGACATTATTGGGCACTATTGTTTGTAGAAATGCTAAGTAGACCGCAATAGAAGAAGCGATGCGCTTTAGTGCGCGACAGTAGTATGGCATAGTGAAATTTTAGCCTTATAGAGGAGACAAACAAAACTAAATGTTTGGAGGGCTAGGTCATGAAATCGTTCAGAAAACTTACCGCAGTAGCTTTGGTATTAACCCTTTTAATGGGAATAGTTATGATATCAGCTCAAGCCGCCGAACCGCAAATGGTTATACTAATTGACCAAACGGGCACCGACGGAGACAATAATATAAGAATTTCCGATAACGAGACGTTAAAACCGGGCGAGGTTCTCACAAGAAAATCGGTGCAGGATTTGGGAGATGGCACGTTCGAGATTACGCTTGAAGCAATAGGTCGCCGCTTTGAACAAATGACAGAAATTGAAGCACCGGTTCAATATGATGTTGTGTTTGTTCTTGACTACTCAACCAGTATGGACGACAACAACAAATATAATAATATGAGAACAGCAGCAGCCGACACTATCAATAAGATTGTTGAACGAAACACTGCTGAATATTACAACAGAGTAGCTGTTGTAAAATATGCTAATGGAGCCAGCACTCTGATAAATTGGACTAAAAACACTGTTACAGCCCAAACTTTAGTCAGTGCCAGAGAAGCTCGTACAAACATAATGTCCGGAATGGATCAGGCTTATAAGTTACTTTCCGCAAGAACCGGAGCAGACGCTAACAGACCGGCAATCATCGTCCTAATGACTGACGGACAGCCCAATGGCTACTATGACGATGTATCAAATACAAACAACACCACAACAACCAATCAAAAAACCTCAGGCTCTACTGCTGATGCAAATGTAACAAGTGTCGTTAAGACAATCCAAAACATGGCTTATATCAAGGCTCTGATGTCGGGCACCATCATGGTAAACGGTGACGCACATGAGAAGCTTGCAATCTATACAGTAGGATTTGACTTAATGAGCTTTGTCGGAGCTCAAAGAGCATATGCATATGCTGTAATGAACCCTGATCTCAGCACAACACTCAGCCCTACTACAAGCACAGTCCAAGCTCAACACACAGGCTCAACCGCAACAACCAACAGGACTGCATATATTACAGCAATGAATAATATCCGTGCACAACTCAGCGGGCATACTAACCCCGTATCAGCTACACAGGATGCCGGCTCAAACTTAAACGAAATTGCAAATGCATTCACAAGAATTATTGAAACAATAACATATGACGACCCATTAAACGGAAACATAACTCTATTTGACCAAATAGACAGCACATTCAATGTTGACATGAAATCTTTCATTAGAAATGGCACAGCAGTATCCAATAGCAACCTCGCTGCATATGGAATTTCACTAAACAACGGCGAGCTCAGATGGAACTTCCGCCTCGCATCATTTTATGACAGCAGCACAGGTGCAGTGGCGGTCGGCGACAATTTCATCAGCACACTGCAATTTGTAGTTTCCGCCAAAGTCGGAGCAGAATATCTTGAACATACGTTATATACAAACACATCAAGCTATAACGACAATACATCATCAAGCAAAAACAGAGCAGAGTTCACGCCCCTTGACATAAACCCATTTTATCGCAATGTTAACGGCGGCAAAGTCACACAGCCATTACGAGCAACCGGCTGGGTAACACTGATTCACACCTACGAAATGCCAGAAATTGAGATATCCCTTGGCAAATTATTTGAAGCAAACAGCGCAAATGGTTCTAAACTTCCGCAGACTATAGATTCTTTTGAGTTCTCATTGGCTTTGGCAGATGATACAGTAGTTGCAACCCTCAATCTAACAAATGCAGAGAACACCGATTCCGGCATCTTCACTTGGACCAGCGGAGCAACATTTGACGCCGTTGAAAATCAGATACTTTACCTCACCGAGAGTCTGCCGACAGCAAACTGGAGGGGTCTGATTAACGGACAAGATCTCACCATAGGTAAAGTAGCTTTTGCCAAAGTCAACTCTGACGCAACAGTTACATATCTTCAAAATAACAGTAACTCCGTTACAAACATCTTCAATCAGGATCCTGAACCTGTAACTATCTTCCTACGAAAATTCTTTGTAGGTGACCTAAATTCTTTCGAACAGTTACATCCGTTCGATACGAGCACAGAAACACACTCAGATGCCTGCTACGAAGCAGTTCCCAGAGATTGTGAAGGCTGTGAAAACTGCATGATTGCTGTCGATGAAGAGCAAGTTCTACTACCGAAAGTTTATGCAGACGACAAAAATCCCAGCATTGATTCAGAATCTCCCGCCCCCTCGCTTGACGCTGAACGTGAAACAGAAGATGACTCAGATGCAATTGTCGGTGACAATATTGATACAACCACAGATGAGGGCAACAAAGTTACAAGCGATGACAGCAGCAATGACACAGACGGTACCAATGCAAGTGATGAGACTGCTATAGACGAAGGCACATTTGTAGGGGCAGAGTTTTACGTAAACACCCAATGCTATGAATGGGTTTTGAGAGAAAACTGTGGCTGTGAAGCAAGCAAAAGCGCAAATGAGTGGTACGCATTTTCATTTACACTCATAAACAAAAATGGTACAGTAATTCAAGAAGCCACCATCTCATTATCCTCTGAAGAAATCATATCTCTTATGAATAACGAAGACCTCTTTGAACAAATTAGATTCCAAGTTCCTGTAAGTGAACTTAAAAATGGTCCATTTGAAATCATTGAGACAAACAGCAACCACACAGGTTGGACCGTGGCAAGTCCCATCTACGGTATTGAGGTCCCTGAACTCGGAGGTGCAAATATAAACCCACTCATTTATGAAATGACAAACACATTCGGCGGATTCTTTGTTCCCGAGATCAGTTTTGGCAAAGAGGTAATTGATGCATGGTGCGGTGAGAAAGCAGAAAATTATATAGGAACCTTTGACTTTAGCATTAGAGGAACAGGAGACTTTGCCACACTCAGCGATACCGCAACAGTAACTGCACAAGCAGGTTTCGGACATTGGATCGACAGGTACACACAATATCTTAACGCAACAGGCTCCATAGTCGTTACAGAAAACAATCCAAATATCGAAGGCATGGATTATGACAGATCAGAAGTAGTATTCACATTTGACGAAGGACAGCTTATATCCGTTACAAAAGATGCTAGAGAAATCGGTGAAGAAAGCAATGTAGTTTTTTCCAACAACTACCAAGAACCAAGATATCCGCAACTTGAACTCACAAAGCTGACAACTAACGACTCCCCGAATGAGCTATTTACTTTCGTGTTTGAGGTTGAAGGCGGCTCAGAGATAGCTGATATCAAAATGGGTGCCGGTTCGAAAATCATTGATTTGGACACAAACTTTACCGGCACAATTAAAGTTAGTGAACTAGACTCAAAAGTGATTGGTTGGACATACGACACCAGAGAAATTACACTCACATACAAGGACGGATTATTAGTTATAGACAGCCCTGAAGGCGAAATCAGTGCAGGTCTTGTAGGTACAGCTACTTTCATAAACGTATATGAAAAACCTGAAGTAACTCACCCACCTGTAGTTCCTGCAATCACCGATGACCCTGAAGATGGCAATAATCCCGGCGATGGAGATGACCCGGGCGATGGCAATAATCCGGAAAATGGCGCAGAGCCTGAAGACAGTGCTCCAGTATATAACCAAAATATCATACCACAATCTACAAGTTCTGATGTTCCCCTGCCCGTTGAACCATTTACATTGGACGATCCGTCCGTTCCACTTTCAGAGTTGTTCATAGAAGATACTGATGTTCCACTTTCAGAATTCCTCCCTGTAAAAGAGTTTGAACTTGTGGACATTGATGACTCAAATGACACAGAGATAATCATAACTGACGACTCCGTACCGCTGGGCATGATGCCACAAACAGGATTGAGCGACCACACCGATAGTCTGATCCTAGGACTAATAACCTCACTATTGGTAACCTTTGGTCTTGGTGGATTAATAACTCGCATAAAACGCAACGAAAACGACGATGAGTAGCTCCTCAGCAATTATGTGTAGAGCGGTATAAAACAAAATAGAGTAAATTGTAAAAATTTATGGGGCGACTTTTAAGTCGCCCCACAGATTTTATTCTTATAACTGTGCTTCATATCCTACTGTCGCCAATACGACATATCTAAAAGCCCAATGTGTATTAGGTACATCCCTAAAGATCGCTACACCTTCAATCATATCATCTGTAACAGATCCGCCGAGAGCATATCTCACCAGAGCCGTTACCATTTCAAATCTGGTAGCTGTGGCATTCGGTCTGAAAGTGCCATTGGGGAACCCTTCAAAGACTCCGGCATATACCGCCTTGAGCACATATTCACTCTGAGAATGTCCCTCGATATCACTAAAAATGTTATCAGCTCCTTCTGTCCAGCCTTCAGCTCTAGAAAGCATAGCCGCCATTTCAGCACGTGTCAGTTCATTTCCAGGTAGAAATGTTGCTGCTCCACCGTCAATTATTCCCGCTGTTACTGCCCATTCAATTGCATCAAACGACCATCTACCGGGTGCAACATCCGTAAATGACTGCCTTGTCGATGATGCCTCAGGCAGTCTGCCTGGGTTATTAAGTCTAAATAAGATTTTTATAAATTCTTCCCTGCTTATTTGGTTTTCACCGCGGAATGTATGATCCGGAAAACCTTCTATAAATGCAGCAAAGCTGCTTAGCCCTGCCAGAGGAACTTCGTCATCTGTGATTTGGGTTGCGGGAGGTGCTTGTGGTGCAGGTGTAGGTGCAGGTTGAGCCACAGCTCCGCCGCCTCCACCGGAACCTCCACCCGTCTGCTGTGCTACTACCAGTGCTGCAATAGCCTCACGCAGTGCAGTATTTGCTGCGTCTATCTGTGCCTGGGTTGCATCTAAGTCAGCAAGCACAATGTTTGCCGCTGTCAAAGCATTTTGCAGAGCAGCCCAAGTCGCGGGTGTGTATCTCACTCTGACGCGGGCAGATGCATCAGCAATTGCTGCAGATAGTTCATCTATGTTCACGCCACCGCCAATAGCTCTAAAAATTTCTACAAAACGATTAACATCGTCAATCATTCTTTGGATCGAAGGAAACCCACCAACTGTGGTATACCATTCCGTATTTGGAAGACCACCAATTATAAAGCCATTTCTATACGCACTTGTCTGTTGAATATGGGGATTTGCCGTGAGTTGTGCAAAAGCAGGCCCATATCCGGTTGCCCCATCGGTGCTGTCAACAAAGAAGATAACATCAGGATTTACATCCAAGAGTATCTGTGCTTGAATCTCAAAGAGGCTTACACCCGCTTCCGCTGCCATAGCACTCATTTGCGCAGGGGTGTAAGGCCAGCCTGTTGGCAGTGCCGCTGAAAACCCAAATTCGTCATAGATAAAGCTCCACCTAGTGTTGTATCCAAAGGCAGAACCCATGCCGGCTGTACCTGTCACTCTGAAAATAACAGCATTTAGACCTTCTCCTTGTACAAAGTCTTTTATTTCGTCAAGCTGCTCCTCAATTCCGGCAAATTGTGATCGAAGTGCGTCTGCTGCATTTGGAAAAATTCTTGCTAAGATGTCAACATTAACTCTCATGTCTGTTCTTAGATTAGCAGCTGCCATATTTACTGTCATGTGAGCAACTGCCATATCCGGCTCTACTGCAAGCAACGCATCCCAAAGAGCTTGCTCTTGCTGTGCGCGTGTACCAAAACCAAAATCAGGGGTCGCCGCACTAAAACGCGGCTGTGCGACACCTGTGTAGTAACGACACATTCCGAAAGAACGCGCTCCTGTCATAAACAGTTGAGGCGCTACAGAAACCAGTGGTGCTACATCGTGCATGAACAGAGTTCCGGAAGGAACAGGGGTGGCGCTACCAAAGTCACGCCACCCAAGATTATCCAGATTACGCTGAGCAAATCCGATTTTTTCGATTCCGAGAGTATCCAGGCCAACACCCATCATAAGTGCAAGGATACCATCATCAAATACCGCTACACGTGTTGGGTTTTCTACTGTTATAACAACATCTCCGCGAAAATCATAAAATGCCACATAGCCTTCCGGAACTACCACATTTGGAATACCTTCAGCGCGTGGCGGTGCAGGCGGGGGAATTGCGCCTCCGCCGCCACCTGCACCGGCAAGTGCTGTGACGGGAAGTGAGATAATTAAAACCATAATGGTCAAGGTTAGCGCGAGCTTTGCAAATTTCTTCAAAATAAAGTCACTCCATTCAATTTTTTCAATTCGGTTAGTCTCCGCTAACTCCCGTATTTACTTATACTACCCCAAAAGTTTTTTGTCAACTGTTTTTTATTTGAAATTTTTTTAAAATTTTTCTTGACAAGATTGTGTACGTATGATATTTTTCAATCAGTTAGTCTCCGCTAACTCCATTAACTTAATTATCTTACACCCTTCACTATACTCATGCTCACAAACTGTCAGCATGATAGGTGGGTGAGAATAAAAATGGAGGTTTGTCTTGTTATGCAAGCAGTTAGACAAGTTTTTTTCAAGTTTACTGCCATCATGCTGGTTTTGTTTTTGCTAATGTCCATCGGTAGCATTGCAGTTTATGCCGGCGGAGGGGGCGGAGGCGGCGGTGGAAAAGATGGTGGTTCACCTGCTGAGCCTGCACCCGAGCCTGAGCCGGATTCTACTCCCGAACCTGAGCCGGATCCGGAACCCAATCCCCCCGGCGTAAGTGATAGCAATAATCATCACGATAGCGATGACTCTACCGATGATAGACCTGCAGGGAATGTCCCTGCAAGGGATACACCTGCAAGAGATGTTCCTGTCGAAAATGCACCAGCGGAGGACGCTCCTGTAAGAGGTGCACCTATTAGGGATGGAGTCGCCGTAACTTCTGTGCAAATTCAGTTAACTGTCGGTGCACTGACATATTCCAGAGACGGAAATGTTGGAAGGATGGACGTACCGCCTATTGTCTATAATGCCAGAACGATGGTTCCTTTACGCTTTTTCTCCAATGTTTTTGGTGCACAGATTGATTGGGATGCCAACACCAGAACAGTCACAATTAACCACCAAGAAGAGGAGCTTTCCTTTATTGTCGGTGAACCTGCACCCGGAATGGACGTGCCTGCTATGATTACGGATGGCCGAACACTCGTGCCTCTAAGATTTATCAGCGAATTCTTCGGTGCCAATGTTGAGTGGGTTGCAGAAACACAAACCATAGCAGTGACAATGTAATACATAGATAACTTCATGAATTCATTCTTGTGGTATGTGAGCGGTGCTGCGACGGTAATGACTGTCGGCATCGCTCATACCATTAAATCGTAAAAGAAGGGCGCAACATGAGAACTTCTCAAAAACTTATAGGACTTTTCTTGCTTGCAGCTATGCTTCTCTTAACAGCTTGCGGAGTAGAGCATGCTATAGCGAAGGATTTTCATACATCGTATTCCCCAAAAGAAATGGCCAAAGCGATCATAGCCTCGCAAACAAGTATCGCAACCATGCACCCGCTGACCTCGGATGATGAGTTTTTCTGGAACTATATCTCCGAAAGATATCTCATTGACATCACAGAAGTAGAAATATTAGACGGAATAATTTTATATGCAGGTGGTGTAATTGTAGATGAGATTGCCGTTTTTTTGCTCGCAGACGAATCGGATGCGCCTACCGTAAAAGAGTTACTTTTAGAATATGCGCAGCGTCGTAGAATTATATTTTCTTCCTATGCCCCTATACAGGCAGGAATTTTGGCAAACAGCATAGTAACTATTAAAGGAAATCATGTGGTTCTTATAATAACAGAAGACCCTCACGGAGCAGAGGCAACCTTTTTGTCCCTTTTTAGTGACAACCCCGCATATATGCCTGTAGACAGCCGAAGATTCCATTATGCAGTGAATTTACACGAAGATGTTGTGGATCCGGTGATGAGTGAAGAAACCCTACCGGAAAGTGCAGATGATAAAATCATGCAACAGGAGGAAGCCCACTCTGCTGATGTTGCCATATTAGAAACACAAAACTCAGATGAAATTTCTGACTACAGTGTAGATGAACCAATTTTTCAAGTAGAAAATCCCTCCCTAATCCAACCTTCTTTACAAGAGGAAGTCACTTTGTTCCATGAGCCTTCTATATATGAAAATTCTGATTTATTAGAAGACCCTTCCGATGGGTCAGTACTATCTCGGAAAGATCCGTCCAATTTGACAGCAATGTTCCCGGAAGACACTGCGCCCATACAAAGCACGGCCGCTTCATCTTCAGACACATACGACCATGCATCTATTTTGCGCGCATGGACCAGTGGCGACACTTCTCAATTAACTCCGCTAAACAGAAGAATATTGCAAGAGGCACGAGGTGTGATAAATACAGTAATCACAGATAACATGGATGAGCTTGATAAGAAATTTGCAATACTTCGCTGGATTATAACATGGTCTGTGTATGACCCCGAATTCCTAAGCAATTCTCCAACAGCTCAACCAAATCCAAACAATGACAATCCATACGGATTATTTGTTGATCAGCTGGCTATTTGTTTCGGATTTACTCATACATTCCAACTATTTATGGATTTGTTAGACATAGAATGTATCACTGTACATGGATATGACTTTACCGGCGGCAGACATGTTTGGAATTTAGTCCACATTGACGGAATTTGGACTGCCATAGATGTGACCTTGGAAGTGACTTTACATAATCCTCTTGGTGTAGGTATTGAACATGTGCCAGAGAGTATAAATCACCGACACGTAAATCTTAGTTGTGACCATTTGTGGGATGTTCGAAAGCACCGTTGGGATAGAGATGCATTTCCGATAGCAATAGGAAGAGATTAAATACGATTTTGCATATGGCCTTTAATTGGCCGTAGAGAATATTTGCCCTGAATTTTTCAAATGTATTGGGAAAACCCCTATGCAGATGAAAAATTCGGGGCATATTTATCTATATATGAGTGCAAAAATCACAGAAAATTGTCGATAAAATGATAAAATCCAATTGTTATTTTAGGGCTAGTATACCATAACCAATTATGAACAAATCATTAATTTTTCACCGACAAACACTCCTTTCCTTAACCTGCGGATGCTTTTATTTACATATAAAAGCTCTAATTCTGTTCATATGTGACTATTCTGTGACCGCTAAAGTCTATATTTATATATATGGAAAATTCAGCTCAGCAAAAACGATAACGTAATTGTTTTTAGAGCGAAAGGTGGGAATCACAATGAAAGCTAGATTTACTATTAAGCACAAAAAGCTATTGGCTATATTACTCTCACTGCTGATAGTTGTTGGAATTACGCCCATCTATGCCAGTTCCGAAACAGCGGAAACCGCTGAAGATGGCTCTGTTGTAATTGACATGGAACAAACGAGGGTCGCAGACACTGCATCTGAAGACTCTTCTACCGGCGCATGGAAAACCTATAATCTGCCCATTCCGGACGATGCATTAATTGCTCAGGGGCAGGTTCTATCAAACAAGTTTGTTGAGGTGCTTGATGCGTCTACCGGACATTTTAAAATCACCCTCGAAGCAATCGGACGAAGATTTGATACAGAAACAGTCGCCGAAGTTCCCGTTGGGTACGATATTGTATTTGTACTTGACTATTCCGGTAGTATGTTTTACAACAGGGATACAGGAACTCAGTTTTCTAACAACAGCACCCTGCTGTCAAACGCTTACAGTAACATATCAAGTTTTTTATCAAGCACCAATGGTCAACTAACTAGGTTGTACGCACTCATTCGCGCAACACAAAATAGTGCTAAAAGCCTACTTGAAAACAATATCTACAATCCTGACAATACACTAAACCAAGGAAACAGAGTCGCCGTTGTCGGATATGGCACAACATCTGCAATATTATCCGGAAACAAATCTACAAACGCTCCCTGGATTAACAACCGGAATAGCATAACAGATGCTCTATTTACTTCACCATTTAGCGCCTCACAGTACACAAACATCATGTCCGGTATGAACATGGCTCAACAAATATTGGCTGCCAGATCCGGTAGTCAAATGGACAGACCTGCTGTAATAATACTTATGACAGATGGTCAACCAAACAGGTTTTATGCACAAGGTATAAATAGCAATCTGGCTTATAATGACACACAGTGGGCATCACTGACAGACGATAGATTAATTTCGCTTTTCCCCTTTCCCGAAAGTGTCGCTAACAGAATAAGCGATACCGACTTACAAGCTCAGTTACTACTGACTCAAACACAAGTAAGAGCTCTGTCAAACGAAGCAAGGGCACAGTTATTAAACACCATAAGAAACATGCCTGTTTTAAACCTACTGTTCGACGATTTTTCATTAACAGGAACAAATAAAATGGCTCTAACGGATACCACAACCACTTCAATCGCCTGCACGAGAACTGTATACTCAACAATAATGAACATGGTCTCCATAAAAAACTATTGGAACGGACCATATGGCACACAGGTAGCTCCTGGCACTGACATTCCAAGATTGCAGCTTTTTACAATTGGATATGCATTGGAAAAAGTCTCCTCCGGCACTAATAGTGTAGATGAGAACAGCGGCGACATTAACGCTCAAATTGCTCTTGCATTTGCCACGATGAACCCAAGTCTCGAAAATCTGGGTTTGCTGGATGGTTCTGACATTCCGGGTTCTTATAAAACAGATATCGCAAAAACCAATATGTATAATCTGAGAAACAAGTTTAACAAATACAATTCAACGCAACTAGGCATATACACCGGCACATCAATTACTGCCACAGCTAAACCTACAACTACTGCAACCACTGCCGAAACAAAAACTCTATACGGATTCCCGCCAAATCCTGTTGAAAATTTTATAGCCTCCGGTGTAAACGATACCGAACTTCTGAGAGCATTTATAAAAATTATAGAATCTATCAATAATCATGATCCTCTAAACGGAAACATACTCTTTAACGATGTAATCGACCCCGCATTTGTCATAGTTGACAATACTTACAGAGTTAACAATGGCGAGAAAACACAGATGCCCTCAACTGTTTCAGTTACAAGCGGACGTCTTGAATGGAATGTTCAGTATCTAAGCACCTTGCCTCCACTAATAGACAATAGCAGTAACCCAGGTCAAATAGGAAGCACACCGCGCTCAACTCTTTCTTTCGAAGTAATTTTTAATACTGCACTCTTAGACGAAAGTAACCTATACAAAACTTTCTTCACAAACACCAAAAACTACAATAACGAAAATAACCCCAACTTTTCAAACTTCACGCCTCTTAGCGATAATCCATTCTATTCAGCCGGGGGCAAAGGCTACTCCTATATAAATTCCCAAGGCTCTGTAATAACCCCTCTCATAGCTACCGGCATAGTTGAGCTGACTTTATTACCTCCGGACGAGCCACTAAAACAGGAGATGAGTGTTACATTATTAAAATTCTTTACAGGAGATGCTACGCTATTTATGCAGCACTCCGCAGCCTCTTCAAACGGACTTACATCCGCAGCCACTTCAGATGGACTAGTTGTTGATTTTCCTTCCGATAGCTTAGTAGTTGTGGGTGAAAATAGTACCGCTGAGGAAATTGCGCAAAACATTTTGGACCTACGCAATGTCTGCTTGTGCTCTCCGGGTGAAACACTCACATATTCATTTGTTTTCGAACTGGTTAACAAAAACACTGGTGAAGTTGTTGACTTCAGGACTGTAACTCTGTCTACTTGTGAAATCTATATGTTGATGACTACAGGCCTATCTCCATACATTGTTCCATTTACACTAGATCCTGCTGAGCATCTTGAACAGGAGTTCTTCATTAGAGAACAAGCATTTAACTATGATGGTTGGTCTGCCTTAGTCTATGAGACCACTCCTTTTGAATTCACATTACTACGGAGCCTCAATGCTTCTAATATCACGCAAGCTCTGGTCAACCGTTACGAAAATGAATTAACTCCCGAATTCTCTTTTTCAAAAGAAGTACAACTATATGGCTCTGATGGAGAAATAACAAATGTCCTTGATGGACAAACGCTCACATTCATTCTGGAAGGAGATTTTAATGGTCACACTTTCCAAAAGCCAATATCAGTTGAAATCGAAGCAGGTCTTGGCGGCGCAACAGTAATATTCACAGGGAGTATGTTTACCAACGCTACCGGAACTATCACCGTACGTGAGCTAGGCGGAGCTGAAGCAATATTAAAAAATGATGTGGAGATTCTCATATTCTATGACAATAATGAATTTACATTCAATATTGCCGGTGGCAGAGCAATCTCATATACGGACGCATTGTTTGTAAATACAGTCAAGATAGTTCCACCCCCTGCCCCCCCTGAAACAACCGAGCCTCCTGAAACTCCGGAAACTCCTGATCTACCGGGCACCACAACTCCAAGACGAAGACACCAAGGTGGTGGCTCTTCATACATACCACCCACCACAATCACTCCGGTTGAAGACCCCATTGCGGACGAGCCGGAAGAGGAGCTAGAA
>Ga0209755_10005513_pt1 | contig 14368 bp, 14 predicted proteins | sample TergutCo191P1_FD_187301 | JGI IMG/M metagenome (GOLD analysis project Ga0209755, IMG submission 187301) | Cornitermes sp. P1 segment gut microbial communities from Petit-Saut dam, French Guiana - Co191P1 (SPAdes) (version 2) | ecosystem: Host-associated > Arthropoda: Insects > Digestive system... | reverse complement strand
ATTTTTTATATGACGCTTTACAGGTTTCTTCATCCGCTCCGAAAGGGACTTCCAGTTTTTCAAAATCCGCTCTTAATTCTTCAGGCGGCATATTAGGGTCATGCGTTGCCGATGAACCGTAAGCAGAATATTTTGACTGAGAGGAACCTGAGCCGCTGTTAGACGCATTATCTGTTTTTCGAGATTCTCTGTTGTTTAAAAAATCGTCTAACTCTTCAAAAGCGGCATTAACATCAGGATCACCGCTTGTGTTAGGCGATCTGAATTGCCTTGAAGTTTGTTCGCCGAAATCATTTAGATAACTGTTGATGATACTGCCTAATCTGTCAAAAATTCCCATTTTTGTTTTTCTCTTTTTATTTTATAAGTGTCGCAAGCATTACAGCTTTTATCGTATGCTTGCGGTTTTCCGCTTGATCCCATGCCTTGCTTTGTTTTCCGTCAATTACATCGGCGGTTACTTCTTCGCCTTTTACTGCAGGAAGGCAGTGAAGGAAGATGCTTTCTTTTTTTCCTGTCATGTCCATCATCTGTTGGTTCACCTGATAAGAACTTAATAAGCGCAGCCTCTCATCGCGTTTATCTTCTTCGCCCATTGAAATCCAAACATCAGTGTAGATTGCATCCGCGCCTTTTACAGCTTTTATATCAGATGTGACTTTTATTAGAGAGCCGGATTTTATAGCAAGCGGCGCTACCTTGTTGCGTAATTCATCATCAGGATTTAGTTCTGAAGGCGTTACCGCTGTAAAATGTATACCGAGTTTGGCGCATATTATCATAAGCGATCTTGCCACATTATTGCGGCCGTCCCCGACATAGCAAAGTGTTTTTCCTTTTACATCCGCGAAGCTTTCTTCCAGAGTTAAAATATCGGCAAGAACTTGAGTCGGGTGGTAGAGGTCTGTCAGTCCGTTATAGACAGGCACTCCTGAATATTTTGCAAGTATCTGCGCCGTTTCCTGTTTGAAACCGCGGAATTGAATTGCGTCAAACATTCTTCCTAAAACACGCGCTGTATCTTCAAGAGATTCTTTTCCGCCTAATTGTATGTCATCTTTTGATAAAAAAACCGGATACCCGCCTTCTTCGCCGAAAGCGGTTTCAAAAGAGCATCTTGTACGTGTTGACCTTTTTTCAAATAACAGAGCGAGCGTCTTGCCTGTAAAACGCCGGTAAACTTTACCTTTATGAGCTTGTATTTTGACTTTCTTTGCCAGTTTTAATAAATGTAGAATTTCTTCCGTTGTAAAATCCAGCAATGTGAGTAAAGATCTTCCATAAAGTGAAACAGACACCATAAACCTCCTTGTCGGCAATCAGCCTTTCCATTAAATTTTATAACAGATAGAATATTATCAGATATTATAGTATAATATTAAATATATTTAAAGTAAGCGAATGAGGGGTGCTTTACATGAAAATTATACCTAATCGGCCTATATATATTCAAGTAATTTTTACTATATTTGTTTTTGCCGCAATGGTTTTTTTAAGTTATTTTTATATGCGCGATATTGTTCATAAAAGTTTGGTTCGTAATGCAGAGAGTGTTTTTAATTTCGCTCAAACACAGCTTGAAGCCGATCTTCTTGAACCAAGGCTCATGCTAAGCGGTTTTTCGCAAACTGTACGCGGTATGTTATTACGCGGCGATACTGCCGATGATATTAAAGAATATATCCGCGACATTGCCAATTATTTTCATTCCAGCGGATCGCGTATTATGAGTTCAATAATTCTGTTCGGACAATTTGAATCTTTCGGCGAAGAGCCGGTTTTTCTCAGCAACGGACTTTTTAAAGATGATTATTACCCTCCCGGCCGTCCATGGTTTAAGTTAGCTGAAACTAACTGCGGTTTTATTGTAGAGACATCTCCTTATGACAGTATTTTATCCGGAAATAAAGTTATTACATTTTCACGTTGTATTCATGATGAAAAAGATAAACGCATGGCGATAGTCGGTATGGAAATAAATATTGATAATATCGGTATGAATGTTATGAAAATCGCCGCAGAAAACGGCGGTTACGGTATTTTAATCAGTCAGGATTTCAGAATAATAACTCACGCAAATCCTAATTATGAAGATGTCGCTGTTATAGATTTAGATATTCCGCTTTCAGGTTTTATTAATGATTTTATTGCGGGAAATGATATTACAGAACGCCGTCTTGAAAATTGGAAGGGGGAAACCACTGTTGCGTTTTTTAGAAAACTTGTAAACGACTGGTATCTTGGTATTTTAATACCGGAGGTTCCCTTCTATCATAGTTTAACAAGTGTAGCCACTATCTTGAGTGTTTTAGGCTGTATTTTTGCTCTAGCCCTTATTATGATTTTAATCCGCATTGATTCTGCGAGAAATAAATCTGACATGGAGAACAGGCACAAGAGCGCTTTCTTAGCGAATATGAGCCATGAGATTCGCACGCCTATGAATGCAATAATTGGTATGACTACAATCGGAAAATCCACAAACGATATAAGCCGCAAAGATCATTGTTTTTCTAAAATTGAAAATGCTTCGAATCATCTGTTAGGTGTAATTAATGATATTCTTGATATGTCAAAAATAGAAGCGAATAAATTTGAGTTATCCCCTGCTGAATTTAATTTTGAAAAAATGCTGCAGCGTGTTGTAAATGTTGTAAATTTCCGTATTGATGAAAAGAGACAAAAATTTACGGTTCATATCGATCAAAATATTCCAAAAACATTAATAGGAGATGATCAAAGGATAGCGCAGGTTGTTACAAATCTTCTTGGCAATGCAATTAAATTTACACCCGAAAAAGGCTCTATTCATCTTGATGCGCGTTTTGTAAATGAAGAAAACGATTTATGCAATATCCAATTTTCAGTTACTGATACAGGGATAGGTATAAACCCGTCTGAACAGACACGTATATTCAGCTCCTTTGAACAGGCGGAATCAAGCACGACACGGAAATACGGAGGGACAGGTTTAGGGCTTGCGATTTCTAAAAGTATAGTAGAACTTATGGGCGGCAGAATTTGGATGTTATCTGAAATTAATAAAGGTTCTACCTTTTCATTTATTATTCCTTTAAAACGAGGCAATAAGGAATATTTAGGATTGTTATCCCCTGATGTAAATCTTAACAATGTCCGAATTATGGTTGTAGATGATGATAAAGATATTTTGGATTATTTCAAAGAAATATGCAATGAATTTAAAATTAACTGCAGCACCGCTATAAGCGGTGAAGAAGCGATAAAACTTGTTGAGAAAAACGGCCGTTATCATATTTATTTTGTGGATTGGAAGATGCCTGGAATGGACGGAATAAAATTGACATCAGAATTAAAAAAACATAATGAATCAATAAACTCTTTTGTTATAATGATAACCGCCGCTGAATGGACAACAATTGAAAAAGAAGCAAGGGATGCCGGTGTAGACAAGTTTCTTGCCAAACCGCTGTTTCCGTCTCATATCGCTGATATTTTAAATGAAGTCCTCGGTATTAATAAGAAAAAAGAAAACGAGGAACCGTTAAATATTATTGGTCTTTTTTCAGGACGGCGTATTTTGCTTGTAGAAGATGTGGAAATAAACCGTGATATAGTTATTGAATTATTAAGGCCGACAAATATAGATATAGAATGCGCTGAAAACGGCAAGGAAGCAGTGCGTATATTCAGCGAAGCGCCTAAAAAATTCGATTTAATTTTAATGGATGTTCAAATGCCTGAAATGGACGGTTATGAAGCGACACGGAAAATAAGAGCGTTAAATTCTCCTGAAGCTCAGACGGTACGCATTATAGCAATGACGGCTAACGTATTCCGTGAAGATATAGAAAGATGCCTTGAAGCCGGAATGGATAACCATCTTGGCAAACCGCTGGATTTCTTGGATGTAATAGAAAAATTGCGCCATTATTTACCGAAAAACAAGGCGTAATTAATAGAGTTGATCGAAAACTTCAGTTTCTGAACAAATCCCAAAGTATAAAGTTCAATTTTCTATTTTACTTTAAAACTTAATCTCTGGATAGGGGAAGGCCCGTATTTTAAAACAGCTTCGCGGTGGGAAGCTGTAGGGTAGCCCTTATGTTTTTCGTAACCGTATTCCGGGTAAAGCAATGCCATTTTTTCCATGTAATCATCACGCTCTGTTTTAGCAAGGATCGAAGCTGCCATCACTTCGTATACTTTTGCGTCCGCTTTTACCATTGCTGTGCAGGGAATGTTTATGTCAGGAACATAAATGCCGTCGATAACCGACGTTAAATCTTCACCTAACAAAATGGAATTTAGAGAAGCTCTTTTTAACAGGTCTTCAAATGCCCGCTTCATCGCTAAAAGGGATGCTTGTAAAATATTTATGCTGTCAATCTCTGTGTGGGAAGCCCAACCTAAACCGAAGCAATACGCTTCTTCATAAATGATGCGGCGCGCTTTTTTGCGTTTCGCTTCTGTCAGTTTTTTGGAATCGTTTAATAAATCTACAGGGAAACCTTCTTTTAAGATAACAGCCGCGGCGTATACAGGTCCTGCAAGGGGGCCTCTTCCAGCTTCATCTATTCCGCAAATCATGTTTGTGCAAACTTTGTTTGTGCAAACATGATTTGTATAAATGCTGTCCGCCATTATTACTTATTTTCTTTAAATATTTCAAAGATTTCGCGCAGTTCAGGATCGCTGTAATTATAATTTTCTTCCAGTTCTGCTTGTGTAAGCCCTATAAGTTCATGGCTCATGTAATGTATCCAGATTTCTTCATCGTTAACGGATAAATCAAATTTTCTGCACCAGTAATCAGGATGATAGATGAGCTGTTCTTCCTTATCTGTAAAATTTTTATAATCGTGAACCGCAATTTTTAAATCTTTGCGCGGTATTCCTTTATCGATAATAATTTTAGCAAGGTGGTTTATTGTTTTGCCTGAATCAAAGATGTCGTCTACAAGAAGAACCTTATCCCCTACGCGAAGATAATCAGGCGAGTAAGTCCAGCCGTCAACTTTTACCTTGTCCGCTTTCGCAACATCTGTGTATGAACGCGCTACAACCGCGGCATAATAAACAGGACGCGCTCCCTTATGAAAAATTTTAAAATATTCGCTGATTATGTTTCCAAGATATGCGCCGCCTCTCAGAGAAACATAAATTACATCGGGAATAAATCCGTCTTTATAAATTCTGTGTGCAAGTTTCAGCGCATTGTCACGCTCAACATCGAATTGAAGAAATTCCTTTTTCATAAATTACTCCTTAGGCGGTTTTAAAAAACCAAAAACGCTGCCGCATAAACCGCCTACTATATGCGCAAACTGAGAAATATTATCTGCCTGAAATGATTCTAAAATTTGAACGCCTAAATATAAAATTAAAACAAGAATAAAGGTAACAGGAATTTCCCCATGAGAAAAATTTGTAAATGACGATAAAAGTATCATCATAAAAACAATACCGGAAGCTCCCATAAGAGCGCTTTTAAAAAGTATTATATTTAAAACGCCTGTAACAAAAGCTGTTATAAGCATCATTAATAAAAGATTCTTTGAACTGTATTTTGCTTCAAGCATAGGGCCGATTAAAAGTATAAGGGTAAAATTGCTGATTAAATGCGTCCAATCCGCATGACCGAAAACATGGGTTATAATAGATAAAATATTTCTTAGGCTTTTAATGCTGAAATGATCCCTTCCCGGAACCATGAATAAATATTCTGCCAAATTTGGGAATAATGTACGGGATAATAATAAAATAGCCGCGCATAACAAAGTGAAAGTTAAAACTACAGGCGCATTATATTTTAATCTCATTTTTCACTCTCTTTATATATCAATATCTATCTGTATAGGGCAATGATCAGAGCCTTGAATTTCATTTCTGATAATAGATGATTTTACACCGGAAATAAAGTTTTTATCAACACAATGATAATCGATTCTCCACCCTATATTATTTACACGCGATGAACTTCTGTAAGACCACCATGTATAACAGCTTTTTTCTCCGGGATGAAAATGACGGAAGGTATCAATATGCCCTGCCGCTAGAAATTTATCCATCCATGCGCGTTCTTCTGGAAGATAGCCTGCGCTGTTTTCATTTTGTTTAGGGTGTGCAAGATCGATAGCTGTGTGCGCCACATTAAAATCGCCGCATAATAAAAAATGCCGTCCTTTTTTTACGATGGAATTGCAAAGTGAAAGCATCGCATCGTTAAATGCAAGTTTATAATCAAGCCGTTTGCGTTCATCCTGCGAATTGGGAAAGTATGCCGCTATCAATGAAAAATCTTTGTATTCCGCGATTAAAACTCGCCCTTCATCGTCAAACTCAGGCTTTCCTAAAATATGAACATCCAGAGGTTTTTCTTTTGTATAAATTGCAACACCTGAATATCCTCTTTTTTTCGCGCTTGCCCAATAAGAATGATAACTTGCAAACTCTGTTTGTGCAAATTCTGTTTGTGCAAACTTTGTTGTATAAGACGGGTTTAAAAATGTTGATGAAAGCTGCCCCGGCTCTGCTTTTGTTTCGTTAAGGCATAAAATATCAGGTTCTTCTTTTTTTAACCAATCAAAAAAACCTTTCTTTTCTATAGCGCGTATACCGTTTACATTCCAGGAAATAATCCGTTTTTGCATAAAGTATTATATCACTAGATTACTTTTTTTTCTATCCATTTATTGCTCAGCCATCTTTTTATAAAGAAAATTCCACGGAAAAGGAAATCCGCGCCCATCGCTAAATAAACCGCGATAGGGCCAAGCCCTATCGTATAAGCCATAAAGAAAGCGGAGCATACCCTTATTAACCACATTGTACAAGCTGCGACAACCATAACATATTTTGCATCCCCTGCGGCTTTCAGCGCGTTTGGAAGCACAAAAGAAGGGCACCAGAATAATGTAGAAGTAATACAGTGAACCCTTAAAAAGGTTCTGCACATTTCATGCGCTTCTGATGATAAATGAAAAACGCTTATTATAGGATTCATAAATATATAAATATTTATGTTAATTATAAGATAGGTAAGATACGAGAGTATCATAATTTTTTTTGTGTATTTTTTTGCTGCAAGATAATCGCCTGCGCCTATACATTGACCTACGACTATTAAAAGCCCCATACCAAATCCGCTTCCGGGCATAAATGCGATGGAATTGATAGTTGCACCTACCGCGTTAGCCGCAATTGCAGCGGTTCCGAAAACTGTAAAAATGCGCGTAATTAATATTTTTCCGACTTGAAACATAGAAGACTCTAAACCGCTTGGAATTCCTATGTTTAAAATCCGCTTAATCATAGTGCCTTCCAGTTTTACTTTTGTTATTCCATGTAAATTGATGAGTCTTGTTTTGTCTTTTATTAAAAGATAAATTAATATAACTGCAACAACGGCGCGTCCTATAAATGTTGAGATTGCCGCTCCTGCAACGCCTAATTTAAAAACATAAATAAAAAGCGCGTTCCCTCCTATGTTAAAAATGTTTAATAATATAACGGAACGCATCGGGATTTTTGAATTGCCCATACTTCGGAACATCGCGGCTGCGGCGGTATAAAGCGCAAGAAAAGGATATGAAAGAGCGATAAATAAAAAGTAAATATCAGCGGCAGCCATTACATCATCTGCTATATTGCCGAAAATTGTTTTCAGCATGAACCGGCGTGTAAAAAGAGTGAATATCATTAATATTACAGAAATAATTATACCGATATATACGAGCTGTCTTGCGGCGCAGCTTGCGTTCTTTTCTTCTTTTCGTCCAAGGTACTGGCTTGCCACAACAGAACCGCCTGTCGCTATCGCGTTAAAGGCGGTAATAATTAAAAAGTTTATAGTTTCAACCAGCGAAATTCCCGACACGGCGTATTCCCCGACAGAACTGACCATGAGCATATCTACCATTCCAATCATTACAACAAGGAGTTGCTCTACAATAAGAGGCCAGAATAAAGTGAACAGGCGTTTGTTATTCCAATCCACTGGGGTAAAGGTAACAGGCGTATCAATAGGGGAACTGTGTATTACAGGTTCGTTAGATGCAATTGAGGCAGATTTACCATCGCTGCTGTTTAAATTATTTTTTTCCAAGATTGTTAATCCTATTATCTTCGTTATTTAATAATGTATCAATATTTTTACCGGCAGATCGTAAAAGTTCAGCAAAAATTTTCCTTATTAATTTTTGTGTAGGCGCGTCAATATTGCTTAAAGATTTGATTATCCGGCAAGCGGAGGGGAACCATGAAACCTCAAGATCATAAAGCGACTTTATATCTGCCGAACTTAACACATGATACATTGCCTCTATAAATTGTTCTTTTCCGGTATTATCCAAATGTTCCAGCCATTCCCGTAAAGTATCGTTTATATATTTACTGCTGATTGCCAATTTTTCAACATGAACAAGATCGTTATGTGTCACTTCCCATGAATAAAGATCGTGCTGCATAAGGCCGTTCTGGGAACTTTTAATGATTATGTTATCATAACCGTGTTCCAGCACCATTCCGATTATTGATTCCTGCGGCACATAAGAGCGGATACGGTCTTTAATCGCATTAAAGCCTTCGCTTGAAATTATATTTTTATGAAACCCCGGAGCATCGTTACTGAAAATCTCAACTATGCGGCTTTGCACTTTTTTACTGCAATTAGCGGCGGCGTAAATAGCAAGGTTTCCTCCCTTTGAATGTCCGCATAAATGCAAAGGCCCTTTTATTTTTAACGCCATATTTTCAAGATAGTTTACCGCTTCAAGCTGTGCAGGGATTGCATCTTTAAAACTCATATTAAAATTTTCTTTCCATCCTATAATTGAGCTGTCTGTCCCGCGGTATATTATATAATTGTTATTTTCTTCTCGTCCTGCAAAGCCTTTTTGCGCCGAATCAATATGGATGCTGATCGCGGCAAATTGAGTTTCACGGTTTGTATCGATATGGTTTACATAACCGAAAAGAAAGCATTTTCCAAAACGCCGTGATTTTGCCAAGGCGTTTATTAACTTTGGATCATCCTTAAAAAAAGATGTTAATTGTATTCCTTCAGAGCCGTTCAATTTTTCATTGTACTGCCTAATTGCAAGATCGATGCAGATTCCGTCATTATCATCAAGACCCGGAACTATATTATCTAAAGTAAGATATGCTAACTGTGAAAAAATTATATTATCAACAGGATTAAAATGAGATGTGTTAAAATCTAAATCGCCTCTCCAAAATAAGTAATCAAAAATATTAGCCATAAATGTATTTTATTATATAACCCAATATTTTTAAAGCCGTCATATTACCTTTGCCTCTCTTGACATTTCTTTTAAATTACCTTATTTTAAGAATATCGGCGCCGTACCCAAGTGGTAAGGGAGCGGTCTGCAAAACCGTTATGCATCGGTTCAAATCCGATCGGCGCCTTCTAAATTATGGAAGAATCTGCTGCGAATATTTCTAATCATATCTCCAGTATTATTTTTCTTATAGTATTACTAGGTTTTTCATGTTTTTTTTCAGCGTGTGAAATGGCTTTTTCGTCGCTTAACCGCATTAAATTAAAAAGTATGGCTGCAAAAAGCAAAAGGGCGCGGCTTACTCTTAAAATGATTGAAAAATATGACAAGATACTTTCGAGTGTTCTTATAGGGAATAATGCTGTAAATGTCGCTTCTTCCGCTCTGGCAACTGCTGTTTTTATCAGTCTTTTAGGACCGTCAGGTGTAAGTATCGCTACGCTTGTTATGACTGTCCTTCTGATGCTGTTTTGCGATATTTCGCCGAAAGTATTGGCAAAGGAAATACCTGAGTTAACCGCTTTGCGGAATGCACCTCTTTTAAATATTTTTATGATTATTCTTACCCCGATTACTTATTTAACTACAGCTTGGAAAAAATTATTAATGATACTTTTTCCGGTTAAAATTGATCGCGGCACCACCGAATATGAGCTTTTAACTTATGTTGAAGAGGTTCGTCAGGAAGGCGTTATAAATATTCATGAAGAAAAGATGATCCGCCAGGTAATCGGATTGGATGATCTTAAAGTGTCTGGAATATTCACACCGCGTGTTGATGTTGTTTCAGTTTCGAGTAACAGTACCTTAGAAGAAATTGATAAAATATTTATAGAGACAGGTTTTTCCCGTCTGCCTGTTTATCAAGATACTATCGATAATATAATCGGTATTCTTTTATTAAAGAGTTTTTATCATGAGGTGATGAAAGGAGAAAAAAAACTTTCAGAAGTAATAAAACCTGTTGTTTTTATTACAAAGTCAATTAAAATCCCAAAGCTTCTTAGAACCTTGCAAAAAAAACAATCGCACATGGCTGTTGTCGTAGATGAGCACGGCGGTACTTTAGGCATTGTTACTATCGAGGATATAGTTGAAGAGTTAGTAGGTGAAATCTGGGATGAACATGATGAAGTGGTAGTACCTGTAAAAAAAGACAGCGAAGGCAATTGGACTGTGCTTGCAAGTTTAAGTTTTAAAGATATGCTGACAGCGATTAATAAGCAGCGCATACCTCTTGAAACAAAAGTAAACGAAGATAATCATGAAGAAAATCAAGAAAATAATAAAGAAGAAATTCCCGATACCACTATTGCAAACTGGATTATGGAAAGTCTCGGCAGGCTGCCGCAAACAGGCGAGATGGTAATTTGGAACTATTTAGCGATAAAAGTATCAAAAGTTATAAAGCACAGAGTTATGGAAGTAAAAGTTCATTTACTTCCTGAAAAAATTTCCTAATCTTAAAAAATTTATTAATATATAGGAAAAAATTATGAAAAAAAGTTTATTTATTTTATTTGTTTCTTTTTTAATTTTCAGTGTATACGGAGTTAGTAATCTTTTTGCAGGGCCGATACAGGAAGGCGCGGGTTTTGCTGATGCAAATGAAGGAAGAAACGGAGAACTTGTCCTGCTTCATACAAATGATTTACACGGAAACCTTTTGCCTAACAACGGCAGAGGCGGTTTTGCAGAAATTTCCGCTTTTGTAAAATCTGTAAGAGCAATTAATCCCAATGTAATTTTGCTTGATGCAGGGGATTTTAACACAGGAAGCGCTCTATCCAATATGTACAATGCAGAGCCGAATATCCGCGGTTTTAACATTATGGCTTACGATGCGGTTACTTTTGGAAATCATGAGTTTGACGGCACGCAGGAAAAACTTGACACCCAAATCGCTCTTGCAAACTTTCCTTTTGTTTCGTCTAACATAAAAAAAAGTGACGGCTCATTTCTTGGCGGCAATCAATATATAGTAAAGCGCTACGGAAATATCTCTGTAGGTGTTTTCGGTCTTACAACATTGCGTACCCGTTTAATAGCAAGCCCTGACAGTTCGTTAACATTTATCAATGAACTTGAAGCGGCTCGTACGGCAGTTGATATTTTGCGTAACACAGAAAAAGTTGATATAGTAATCGCTCTTGTCCACATGGGCGACGTGCAGGAAACAGAACAGCACATAACATCGATAGAACTTGGAAAACGCATTGAAGGGATAGATATAATCATTGACGGGCATTCTCATTCATTTTTTGAAACTGCAAGAAGGGCAGGGGATGCATGGGTTGTCTCCGCTAATGAATGGGGAAAATTTGTCGGCTGCGGAAAATTAATTGTAAGGAACGGAAGGCTTGCCGAGTTTACCTGGTCGCCGGTTGCAATAACACCGGATGCTGAAATAACTGCAATGTTAAGACCGTATATAGAAAGGGCAAGCGCGACAATGAAGGAAGTGATAGGGACTGCATCTGAAACTTTTATTTTTGGAAACCGTTTAACCCGTTACCAAGAAACAGCAATTGGAAACATGATCTGCGATGCAAATGTTTGGTATTTAAGAAATGTAAGCAAACAGCAAGTTGATTTTGCCTTTCACAACGGAGGCAACATCAGAGCAGAGCTTCCTGCAGGGCAGATAACAAGGGAGCAATTATTGACAGTCCTTCCTTTTGATAACTACCTAAATGTTGTTTCGATGACAGGCGCAAAAATTATAGAGCTATTTAATTTCATAGCAACAATTCCGCAGGGAAACGGCGGCTTTCCTCAATTTTCAAGCGATGTGCGCTACACAATTGACAAGACAACAGGCGGCGGTGTTATACGCAACTTAACCATTGGCGGAGCGGCAGTTGATCCAAACAAGATATACCGCTTTTGCACTAACGATTATATCCTTGGAGGCGGTGATGGCTACGAAGTAATGTTAAGCGCAACAGATCCTTTTAACACTTCGCTTTTGCTCTCTTATGTTGTGATTGAATATATAAGAGCGCAAGGCGGAACAATCAGCTCTGCAACTGACGGCAGATTAACAATAATCGGCGGGGTAACACCGTAGTAAGTAGTAATATGAAAGTGACAGAAAAAAAATACGCAATGGTGATCACTACATGCCCGTCTGAAAAAGAGGCAAAAGAAATCGCAAACCTGCTTTTAGAAAAAAAGCTGGCAGCTTGTGTCCAGCTTTTCCCGATTAACAGTTTTTACATTTGGCAAAATAAAATAAACAACGATAACGAAATTACCCTTTTTATAAAATGCAAACAGGCTTTTTATCAACAAATTGAAGATGCAATAAAGGCGGTTCATCCTTATGAAGTGCCTGAGATTATCATGCTTCCTGTAATTGACGGGTTTAATAAGTATCTTGGCTGGATTGATGAGGTTAGCGGGGGTTAACAGGATACGTTAAATCTTAAGAAGTTTTAAAATTTACCGGAAAAATTAAAATTTTTAACAGAATTAATCGAAATTTGGTATATAATTTTATGGAAATGTATATAAAATAAATAGTCAGATATTATAAAAAACATTGACTTTTTATAATAAATAGTATATTATGTATGATAAAGTATACAGTTATAATAATTTAAGAAGGTAAAAAAATGAAAAGATCATCTTCTGTTATAAAAAAAGATTCTCTTCCAAAAATAAAAGGAAATTCTGAATATCTTATTAACGAATTTGTTACTCCTAATATAGTTGCTGAAGAAAAAAAAGAAATATATTCCCATGAAGATTATTACTTGGAAAATGAAGTTATAGATGTGCCGGCAACTGATAAAATTATTTTTCAATTTAATAAACCTGTAAAACTTGAGTTTTCTTGAGAGAGGCTCTTGTGGATTATAAATGGTATGATGATGTTCCTGCAAATTCGCCTATTGAACAAGGTGACATTATTGAAAACTGCAAGATAATTGTTCCTAATGAATATCATTATCAAGTAATAATTGAAAATAAAGAAAATAATGTTCCGCTTGATATAATTGAAATTAACTGTATCATTCTATCTCAATCGTGCGATATTCAAAATGAGAAAATTGATTCAATAATCGTTTATCCAATCTGGTCATTGAGTAAATTTATTAAAAAAGGCGGTTGGTTCAGCAGTTCGACTGCAAGAGAAGATTTAAGGCAAGGGAAATTTCCTGAATACCATCTATTACAAAAATTTAAAAGTGAAAAGTTGCCGAAAGATTTTTATTTTGTTGATTTTCATCGCATTTATTCAGTTCCAAAGAATTTTTTAAAAGCAGTAATTAACAACAAAACTCATAAAAGATTATTACCTCCTTATAGAGAACATTTATCTCAAAGTTTTGCTCGTTATTTTATGAGGGTTGGATTACCGGTCGATATTCCAAAAGATGAAATTAAAAACTATTAATTATATTTATATTTTAATAACTTTAAAATTAATTACTTCAATTTCTTGATAAACTCCTCCCCCCTTTCCATACTGAATAAAACATTAAAATCTTTAACAGGCATTAACAAAACGCTATCTTTATTTGTTAAAAACACCAAAGCTTTTTGTCCGTTTCTAAGTTTCATCCAGCCGGAATGAAAATTAGTTAAGCTTATACCGTTAGTTCTAAAAGAAATATTATAATCGCTTTCTTGATTTAAATTTATTATTCTTGTTTCATTAATTTGAATATCTTTTATTGGAATTTTTCTGCCGTAAAGAAATGATTTTATTATTACTTCATTGTCTTTGATTGCGATACTTGTATATTTTACAGCGTGAATTATTCCTATTATTAATACTATTACTAATATAATAATTAATATTAATAATATAATCGGAATAAGATGTTGTAATCCTTTGTATTGAGTTATGGTTTCAAAAAAGATCGTGTTTTCCATTTATTCTGTCTCCTTAATTTATATTATCGCATAACAACAGGGATATTATCAAGAATATCAGAGGCGGTAACGCCGTAATTTGATTTACTTAAAACAGCTTCTTCTGCCGCTCTTCCGTGATAATATGCGCCTAATATACTTGCGTTAAATGCATCCGCTCCCTGAGCGATAAATCCTGCGATCAATCCTGTAAGCACATC
>Ga0209755_10005512_pt1 | contig 14369 bp, 9 predicted proteins | sample TergutCo191P1_FD_187301 | JGI IMG/M metagenome (GOLD analysis project Ga0209755, IMG submission 187301) | Cornitermes sp. P1 segment gut microbial communities from Petit-Saut dam, French Guiana - Co191P1 (SPAdes) (version 2) | ecosystem: Host-associated > Arthropoda: Insects > Digestive system >... | reverse complement strand
CGCGCAAGAATATCAAGAATAGCATCAGGGGCTAAAAGCCCATCATCACTGTAACTTATTACAATGTGCTTAAAATCAGCATCACTAATAAGCGAATCTAGAACGCTTTCTACATTTTGTTTTATACAATAATCAGATTTTAAATTATCATAAGGGCGAAGACCCGTAACGCCGGAAATTTCGGGCGTGTCATAGCGGGCAATAGTTTCAAGGACATGATAATTAGGCAGATACTGGCGTGTGTTGTAAGGCGGGTCAATGTAGAGTATGTCGCCCGATATTTTTTTGATAAGTTCATTTGCGTTTTGATTATAGCACATATTTTTTTTGCCGTTGTTTTCAACAGGCAATCTGACCATTGAAAAATTTTTGTGCGCACGCTTATCCCAATGTTTTAGATACGCGCCGTAAGTGCCGGTTATATTTGAAACAAACGGAACCCCTTCAAGAAGACAGCTAAGCAGGTATCGGTATTCTTTAGCCGGCAAAAGCGAATTGTTTTTCCAGTCTTCTATTTGCGCTCGTATTGCGTCAATGCGTAATGCGTTTTCGCTGGATAAATACATGCGCCCCGCTTTGCCATACGGAGAATAATGTTCCGCTATAAAACAAGATTGAGAGTTTGAAGGAATGATAGTATCAAGATAGTCTATAGGAGATTCTATGTTTTTTTTTCGTAGTTTCTCAAAAGAGAGAACGGCATTATTTTCTATTCCAGCGCAGGTTACGATATAGGGGAAGTAGAGCATATCGTTTGCGATAATCTGATAATCTTTTTTGAAAAAGCGGGCAACGCATCCGGTGCCGGAAAATATATCGCAAAATATTTTATTTTCAGCGCCGCCGCACCACGAATCGACAATTGACTTTATCTTATCCAGCAAAAGCGCTTTACTGCCGATGTATCGCATATCTGACTTCTATCGTATCACACACCGAGCAAAAAGACAAGCATCACGGCGCATCCGCTCGTATGCTCTTAGTATTGCCGCTTGCTCGGCACTTATAAAAGCATACGAATAGCGCTTTTACTTTAATTTTTTTTTAAACTACATTGACATTATATTTAAAAAGCTATACATTAAAGACAGTACAACATATCATTTAAAAAGGGGCTTCAAAGAAGCCCTTTTTTTTATAAAAGGTAGTTTTTTATGCGCTTTTCCGGAAAAGATGCTGAAAGCCAAGAATTAACGTCTTTACGAAACTCGCTAAAAACAGTTCTTGACGGGCTTGGATTCAATCTGATTGAACTGGTTGTGTCGAAACACAGGGGCAGCGTGCAAGTTAGAATGGTCATTTACAACGGCTCTTCTATAAGCACTAATGACTGTACAAAGGTTCATCGGGCGGTAATGCCCAGGCTGGAATTGGCATTTTCAGGGCAGGAACCGCCGGATATCTACCTTGAGGTGTCTTCCCCGGGAATTGACAGGCTGATTAAGGACGGCGCGGAATTTGCATTTTATTCAGGCAGGGCAGTGAGGTGCTTCCGTACCGACATTACGGATTGGACTTCCGGGATTCTTGAGAGCGCGGATGAGAAGGGTATTGTGATTAGGACTAAAGAAGGAATTATTAGGTTAGAATTCGAAATTATAGCAAAAGCAAAACTTGATACAAAAGAGGAGGTATAAATTGGGCACTGATATGTCGCAGGCAGTTCGTCAGTTAAATCAGGATCGCGGAATTCCTGAGGAGCTGATACTGCGGACAATTGAAGATACTTTAATTGCCGCTTACAAACATCGTTTCGGAAACGCGGAAAACGCGGTTGTACAGTTTGACGATGAAAATATGGAAGTATGGATTTTCGCGAAGAAAGAAATCGTTGAACAGGACAGTGTTTTCGATCCGGTAGTTGAGATTGATTTAATTGAAGCAAGAGAATTAAATCCCGATGCCGAAGTCGGAGATGAAATACTGGTGGAGATCGATCCAAAACAGTTTGACCGGATCGCGGTTCAGAGCGCGAAACAAAAAGCGCATCAGACAATACGGGATATACAAAAAGACAGCCTTTTTTCCGAATACAAGGATAAAGTTGGCGAGGTAATTATCGGTTATTACCAGCGTGAGAGAAACGGCACTATCTATCTTGATCTTGGAAAGGTAGAGGGAATCCTTCCTAAAAAGTACCAGTCTCCGCGTGAAATATATCACGCGAATGACAGGATAAAAACGCTTATCGCCGAAGTTAAAAAAGACTCTTCGGGGCTTCAGATCGTTCTTTCAAGAACTCATACCGATTTTGTCCGCGCTATTTTTGAGCTTGAAGTTCCAGAGATTTACGACAAAACCGTTGAGATACACAGTATCGTCCGCGAGCCCGGTTTCCGTACAAAACTCGCCGTTTACTCAAACCGTGATGATGTCGATCCTGTCGGCGCTTGCGTCGGATTAAAAGGCGTGCGTATTCAGGCTGTTATAAAAGAGCTCGAAGGCGAAAAGATCGATATACTTAAATATGATCCCGATCCGACAAAGTTCATTAAAAACGCTCTTTCTCCCGCGGAAGTGCGTCATGTTATCATTATGGATGAAAGCAAACATCAGGCTTTGGCGATCGTAAATGATTCAATGCTGTCTCTGGCAATCGGCAAGCAGGGACTCAATGTGCGCCTTGCCAACAGGCTTGTTGACTGGAACATTGATGTAAAAACAGAATCGCAATTTGCTGAAATGGATATTAAAGCCGAAACGCGCAGAGCTGTTTCGGAATTATTCAAAGATACCGAAACCGATGATGAAGAAATTTCCCGTATCAGCGAACTGCCCGGAGTGGATAGCCGTATCGCGCAAATATTGCTTGATAACGGCATAGACTTGATTGAAGATTATCTTGATTTGACGCAGGAGCAGTTGGAAGCCAAGGGATTAACGCAGGCAGAGCTTGATAAATTACATAAACTTATCGAGGAATATGTCGAAATAGTTGAGGAAGATACGTACGAAGAAGAAGCGGAAGAGGAAGAAGAGACAGTCGAAGAAGAAGCGGATGTTGAAGAATATGAATGTCCTGAATGCGGAGCGAAAATTACAGTAGATATGACAACATGCCCGTCCTGCGGCATAGGATTAAGCTTTGAGTATGAAGAGGATGAAGAATAATTAAAAGGAAAATTATGGCGGAAGAAACTGACAAGACTAATAAACCAAAAGCTCAGCTTATAAAGCATTCTCAAACTGAAAGCGTTAACGCTCCGGCTGCGAACAGCCAAGACGCTAACAGTCAGGAATCGGCAAAGAGCCAGGCGGAGCAGGCTGAACATCGAAAAGTAAAAATTGTAAGAAAAAAACCGGCGGCACAAACACCAAGCTATCCGAAGGATAGCAGCTATTCGAAGGATAGCAGCTATTCGAAGGAAGGCGGCTATTCAAAGGATGGCAGCTATTCGAAGGAAGGCGGCTACCATTCGGATAGCGGTTATTCGAAGGACCACAGCGGTTCGAGAGATGACAGTCAAAAAGACACGGCGGCTCACAGAAAAAATCAGCCAAAAATCGTTGTCAGTCCAAACAAAAAATCAGGACATGAGATTCCTTCACAGCTTCCCGATAGAAAAACGATACAGGAACCTGTTGATTCTCAGAAAACGAATTCCTTTAAAACGAATTCATTCTCCATCGCACAGCGTCCGGCGGCGGCAGCCGGCAGAGTCGGCGGAAAACTTGTCGGCGGAAGCCAAAATACTTCCCATCAGCGTCAAGGAGGCAGCCGTCCTCAGCAGCCTCACAGGAACAAACCAAATCAGGAGAGTCAGCCGAGGTTTCCTCAGTCCGGCGGGGGCGGCGGTCATAACCGCGGCGGTTTTAACCAGCGTCCGGGGCAGGGGCAGAGCGGCGGAAACAGGCACGGTTTTACTCCCAGACCGGGACAAGGAAAACCCGCAGGCGGGCATAGCGGATTTCAGCGTCCTGCCGGCGGCGCAGGGGGACCTCACCGCGGCGGTTTAAATACGCCGCCGCCGCTTCCCACAGCCGAGGGCAAAGGACCCGCGAAACGTAAATTTATAGCCAAAAAACCGGTTTATAACCGCAAGGAAAAAGAACTTGAGATGGAGGAAAAACTCCTCCAGACAAAGAAAAAAATTACCCAGATAACCAATCCTGTGCCGAAGTCTATCGACATAATGGAAGTTATTTCGGTTTCTGAGCTGGCGAAAAAAATGAATTTAAAAGCGTCGGATTTAATTCAAAAACTGATGAGCATGGGACAGATGGTTACCATTAATCAGCAGATTGATGCCGACACAGCTACCATATTAGCCGGTGAATACGGAGCCGATGTAAAAATTGTCAGTCTTTATGATGAAACCGTTATCGAAACCGCTTCCGATGATGACGCTGTTCTGCTTCCGCGGCCGCCTGTTGTTACCGTTATGGGTCATGTCGATCACGGTAAAACCAAATTGTTAGACGCAATCCGTCAGGCAGACGTTGTGTCAGGCGAGTTCGGCGGAATTACTCAGCACATAGGCGCGTACATGGTGGAGACGGCGCACGGCAATCTCACTTTTCTTGACACGCCCGGTCACGAAGCGTTTACCCGCATGAGGGCGCGCGGCGCTCAGATAACAGACATCGTTGTGCTAGTAGTAGCCGCCGATGACGGCGTTATGCCTCAGACAATCGAAGCGATTAATCACGCCAGAGACGCGGACGTTCCGATCATCGTCGCTGTAAATAAAATTGATAAACCGGAAGCAAATCCCGACAAGGTTAAAGCTCAGCTTTCAGAGCTCGGGCTTATGCCGGAAGACTGGGGCGGAAAAAATATGTTTGTTGAACTTTCCGCTTTGCAAAAAATCGGTATTGATAAATTAATAGAAGCTATTTTGCTTGAGTCCGAGCTTCTTGATTTAAAAGCGAATTTCCAGCGTACCGCGGAAGGAAAAATTCTTGAATCGAAAGTCGATCACGGAAGAGGCATTGTCGCGACCGTAATGGTAGAGAGAGGAACCCTCGCCATCGGAGACGCGTTTGTCGCCGGCGTTTGGCCCGGCAAAGTACGCGCTATCTTCAACGACAAGGGCGAAAAAATCAACAAGGCGACTCCTTCGATGCCCGTTGAGGTGCTCGGTTTTGAAGGCATCCCCAATGCGGGCGATCCGTTCCAGATTGTTGCCGATGAAAAAATCGCCCGTGAATTTTCGTCCAAACGGCAGGAATTAAAACGTTTTGAAGACGCCAAGATAAAAATAAAAGTTACGATGGATAACCTTCACGACATGATCTCGGACGGCTCAATTCAGGAACTCAAAGTTATTATCAAAGCTGACGTTCAAGGATCCGCCGAAGCTCTCAAATCAAGCCTTGAAAAACTTTCAACGAAAGAAATTCGTCTTCATGTTATTCAGGCGCTTCCCGGCCCTGTCAATGAAGGCGATGTCGATTTGGCGATCGCGTCAAAAGCGATAATCATCAGCTTTAATGTCCGGCCTCTTCCCAAAGCAAAATTGTTAGCCGATCAGGAAAAGGTTGATATCAGAAGGTATAACATTATTTACAAAGCCGTTGATGAGATACGGCAGGCGATGGAAGGAATGTTAAAGCCTGATACAAAAGAGGAAATTATCGGCACGGTAGAAGTACGCGATACTTTCAAAGTGCCGAAAGTCGGCGTTATCGCGGGCTGTTATGTGCTAACAGGCTCTGTAAAAAGAAGCTGTACGGTAAACCTGATAAGGGAACAGATTGTAATACACTCAGGAAAAATAGCCTCGTTAAGGCGTTTCAAGGACGACGCGCGCGAAGTTGCCGCGGGCTACGAATGCGGCATCGGTCTTGACGGTTTTGACAACATCCAAATCGGCGATACTCTTGAAGTTATCGAAATCGTAGAAATCGCCCGAAAACTTAGCTCGTAACAGGTTAAAACGGAGTTTAAAAAACGGAGTTTTAATATGTCAGGTTTCAGGATGGATCGGCTTGGACAAACGATTCAGGAAAAGATAAGCTCTTTAATTCTTGAAGGAAAAATCAAGGACTCCCGCGTTAATTCTTTTCTTGCGATCACAAAAGTAAAAGTGTCAAAAGACCTTTCATACGCCGATGTTTATGTTTCCGACATACGCGGCAGCCTGAAAGAAAAAGAGGTTGAAGGTCTTAAAAGCGCAGCAGGTTTTATCCAGACTCAGCTCGCCAAAGACATGCATATAAGAAAAATCCCCCACCTTCGCTTTCACGGAGACACCAGCGTGGGGGAGAGCTTTGATCTAATCAAAAAGATAGAAAGCCTTGTTGAAGAAGAAAAATGAAAAATTACCACGAACAACACGAAAAATCATACCTGCGGTATGCACGAACTTGTTGTTTGATAAATATTTATTTTTCAAAGTTAATTATTTTACTTCGAAGGAAAATAATAATTGTTAAGAATAAAAATATATCGGAATAATGGTTCGAATTGTTTGTGTGGTTCGTGGTAAAAAATTATGGTTTCAGGTTTAATACTGTTAAATAAATCACCCGGTATCACATCCTTTGACGCGTTACGTGATATTAAACGCGCTCTTGGGACGGGGAAAGTGGGGCACACAGGGACGCTTGATAAATTCGCGGGCGGACTTTTGATCGTTCTTGTTGGGAAGGCGCTGCGGCTCAGTCAATGGTTTACTCATTGCGATAAAAAGTACGAAGGCAGAATATGTTTCGGCGCTGAGACGGATACTCTCGACCCGGAAGGCAGCGTAATCGCCGAGGCTGCTGTTCCTTCACGCGAAGATGTTGAGAACGTACTAAGCCGGTTTACAGGCGAAAAAATGCAAGCGCCTCCCGCTTATTCCGCTATTCACGTTGACGGAAAACGCGCTTCGTCTCTGGCGCGGGCAGGCGCGCCGCCTGAAATGAAAAAAAGAGCGGTTTCTGTTTACAAACTGGAACTTCGCTCATGGCAGCCGCCGTATGCCGATATTTTTGTCCACTGCTCCAGCGGCACTTACATACGCTCTCTTGCCCGCGACATTGCTCTTGCGGCGGGGAGCAGGGGGTATTTGACTTCGCTTTTAAGAACGCAAATCGCCGATTTTATGCTTGATCAGTGTAATAGCCTTACGCAAAATTTTCAAACAACTAACATCCACTCCCAACTCCCAACTCCCAACTCCCCACTCCCCATAACCAAAGAAGTTATTTCCGCTTTAGGAATGCCTTGGTTTGATGTTACAGAGCAGGACGCGCAAAAAATATTTCATGGCAAATCACTCGAATTTTTACTAAAAAAAAATCCAATTATTTCTGAGTTAACGCAATTTTCAAAAAGTTCTTTATTCTCTGTTAATTGTTCATTGGGCTCCGCCGCGGTTTTCCGCGGAGAGGCGCTAATCGCAGTTGTGGAAAAAATTGACGGGAATTGGAAATATGGCTGTGTGCTAGGGGAAGAAAAAGTATTGTAAATTAGCGTTAATTTGCTATAATTCTATTGTAAAGAATTCAGTTTTTGGCAGCGTAAAAAAGAATGTCATGTTAAAGCAAGAGGGTAATAATTTTGAAAAATAAAGTTAAGCAATTCTGCGGCATGATTTTTTTAACATTGGGAATATTGTTCACGCAAATACCTGTTTGGGCGCAGCCTGTTGTTAAGATCGCTATGAGCGATGATTCGCCGATTAGTGTGGGGCGTTTATTATACATGGCATTACAGCGTTCAGGTTATCAAATGGCTATTAATGTTTCAGGGATGCGTACATCAATAGCCAATGTAAATTACGGGGAGGCGGCAATACTGCCCAGTCAGACAGATGGATTACAATCGCAATTTCCAAACCTGATGAAAGTACCTGTCCCTGTTGATTATGTGGAGTTTACATCCTATACCCGAAGCGGTGATTTTTATAAGTTATCAAAATGGAGGGACATTGCCGGATTAAGGTTCTGTTACCGCTGGCAAAATATATATGTAGCAAATAACGCCGCAGAGACGGGAGCGTCCGAGCTTATTGTCGTAAATGAACTTCAGGATGTATGGGATGCTCTTTTAAATAACAAAGCCGATGTTGCGGTACTTCCTCGTGTCGTTACTTTTGATTATCGAATTCCTGTGGGAATAAAAAAAGCAAACGTTGTTGATACTATACCATGTTACACATATGTAAACAAAGATTATGCCTATTTAATTCCTCTGCTTGAAAGCGCATATAGAGAGCTGCTTGGAAGCGGAGGTCCTGAAGCCGTCAGAAACTTTCGTTTAAACAGCAGAGTAAACAGCGGTAAAAAAGTTATTCTTCATATAAGTTCCTACAGTGTACAGATTGAACGTGAACGCAGCCAGATAGAAGTTATCCGGCAAACCCTTGAATCGAACGGCAATATGGAGTACAGAAATTTAAATTTAAATTCATACGAGCACCGTAACAACGCCAATTTTGATGATATTTACTCGCATATGATCCGCGCGAATTATATCACCGACAATATTGATATTGTTTTAACATCCGATAATGAAGCGTTTAAATTTGTGCTGGATAATTATTTTATACTTTTTCCCAATAAACCTGTGGTTTTCTGCGGAGTTAATAATCTTGAAACTTACACGCTTAACAGTCTTGAAGAGTTTGTTACCGGTATTTCCGGGGCAATTTCTTTTGAAGAAACAACAAGGGAAATGCTGAGCTTATATCCTGAAACAAAACGAATATTTATTTTGAATGATTACTCGCTATCCCGAAGTTTCAATATGCGTAAAGATATTGAAGAAGACATTGAGAATAACGCTTTTCCGGTGGAATTTATATTCTGTGAAAATAAACCATTTGAGGATGTTTTAGAAGAAATACGGAATTTCAGATCAGATACATTGGTTTTGATCGGTAACTATCTTGTAGACTCAAACGGAATACTTTATCCAGAAATAGATATACAAAAGCAGGTTACCGCCGCTTCAAATAATCCTGTATTCTGCCTTTCGGCTGTTTACATGGGACACGGAACATTGGGCGGACTGGTTTCCGCTCCTGAAGTAAAGAGCCGAATAGCTGTATCAATGGCTATAGACATACTAAACGGAAAGCATGTTTCCGAAATTCCCGTAATTTATGATTCATCATCATTTAACAGGTGGCAGTTTGATTACATGACAGCAGACAGATTTAACATAAATACTAATAACTTACCCGCAGGGCATATCGTGGTAAACCGCGTATTGCACGTATGGGAATCAAACCCTCTTGAGTTCAATCTTACTGTGTTGGCTGTAGTGTTGTTACTGTTGATTATTTTAGGACTCATGCTGTTTCTAAGGATACTTGCTAAAAAGCAGGCTGAAGCGCAAAGCGCGACAATCGCGAAATCGGCTTTTTTAGCGAATATGAGTCACGAGATACGTACCCCGATGAACGCAATTGTCGGCATGGCATCGCTTGGAATATCCGCAGAAAACGTTGAGCGAAAAGATTACTGCTTTAAAAGGATAAACGAAGCGTCAAAGCATCTTCTTGGCGTTATTAACGACATTCTTGATATGTCAAAAATTGAAGCTAACAAACTTGAATTGACATACGCGGAATTTAACTTTAAAGAAATGGTGGAGAAAATTGTCAATGTGATTAATGTGAACCTGAATGAAAAAAAACAGGTTTTAACTGTATATATTGATCCTGCGATACCCGAATTTCTGATCAGTGACGAGCAGAGGCTGGCGCAGGTTATCACAAACCTTCTTGGGAACGCGATAAAGTTTACTCCCGAGAAAGGCTCCGTTGTTTTTCGCGCGGATTTCTTAGGCGAGGAAAACGGCGTCTGTACGATTAAAATTTCCGTAACCGATACAGGAATTGGTATCAGCCGTGAACAGCAGGCAAATTTATTTCAGCCTTTTAATCAGGCGGAAAGCAGTACGTCCAGGGAATTCGGCGGCACGGGTTTAGGCTTATCAATATCAAAAAATATTATTGGGATGATGGATGGAAGGATATGGCTCGAGTCTGAGCTGGGCAAAGGCGCAACTTTCTTTTTTACCATAAAAGCCAAACGCATAGATGTGTTTTCCGCAAGTCCCGAAGATGCGAAGCCTGAGCTTATTACAAAAAACATTGCCGGAGAAATAGAGCAGATAAAACCTGATGCGGGCCGCTCGAAAATGAATGGGCTGTTTAAAGGGAAGAGCATACTGCTGGTTGAAGATATGGAAATAAACCGCGAGATTGTTTTAGCGCTGCTTGAACCGACAGAGATTACAATTGATTGCGCGGAAAACGGCGAGATAGCGGTCAAAATTTTCAGTGAAGCGTCTGATAAATACGGGATGATATTTATGGACGTTCAGATGCCGCTGATGGATGGTTATGAGACAACACGGATAATTCGTGCGCTTGATGTTCCGAACGCAAAGACCATCCCGATAGTCGCAATGACAGCTAATGTTTTTCGTGAGGATATTGAAAAATGCCTTGCTTCCGGCATGAACAGCCATGTGGGAAAGCCTCTCAATCTTGATGAAGTTATGGAAAAGTTGCGTATGTATCTGACGGCTGATAAAAAAATTGTGAACTAAATCTTCTCCCAAAGAGCTTCTATGTCTACTTCAAGACCGGCTAATACTATAACCGGAATACGGGCATTATCTTCATAAAGGCTTGTGATGTAACGGCCGTTTTCGTAGATATGCACTTGAACATTTTTTCGTTCCGGATCGATGACCCAGTATTCTTTTACACCGGCTTTCATGTAGTACTGAAATTTGAGGAATAATTCGCTGTGTGTATTTGAGGGCGACACAATCTCAATGACAAGATCGGGAGCGCCATTAATCGATCCTTTAGCGATCTTGGTTTTATCGCAAACTACAAGCAGATCAGGCTGTACAACTGTTTTATCGGACTTATCTTTTTTAGGAAATAAACGCACATCCAGAGGAGAAGCGAATACCTTGCATGGTTTTCCTTTCAGCCAATTACCGAATTGAATTGACAATCCCATAAGAATTGTCTGATGTTCCACAGACGGCGAAGCCATTTGGTAGACCTCTCCGTTGAAGAGCTGATAACGCTCCGGTCCTTCCCATTCCAAATAATCTGCATAGGTATACCGTCGTTTTATTGTGTAATATTCCTCGTCAACTCTTAAAGCGTCTGACATTTGACTTCTCCTGGAATGAGTATAGCATATAGTAAATTTTTCCGCAATATTTTGTACTGAATTGTGTACCTGAAGTTTGGCTTCTTCGCCGCTTGATATAAGTACGCGCACGGCAATTCTAAATCATTTTAGAAGATTTTACCACGAACCACACGAACAGGAACAAAGCAAAAAAACAACAACCCCTCAACACGAATAAAGCGCGTCGCTTTTTTTAATGATTTCAAACAATAAGTTCGTACATACCGAAGGTATGAGTGTTCGTGTGGTTAGTGGTAAATATTAAGTTATCTAATCAACGCTAAATCCTTGTTTATCCAGACGCCGCCAAACCTAAAAAAAGCGCGCCGTTTCCGACGCGCCTTTTTGCCTTACTTATCAGGTCTTGTCCCGTTAGTGCGGCCATTCAAGGTCATCTCTATCTCTTGATGTACTGTATCCGATATCAAAGCTATCAATGATATCAGAGAAGCTTTCAGGACCATACGGATAAACTCTTACATGAACTGTTCCGCTTTCACTTGCAATAAATTCGCCGGTATCAAAATATCCAATATCAAGCTCGTCTCTTATTTTAACTCCGTTTAAATAAATTTCTATAACTACATCAGCTTTGGATGTATCCCAATCATAGTCATTAATAAAGATTTCGTAATCTGTATCATTCTGAACACTGAAACTATACCATTTTATCGGCTCTGAATAGCTTAAATTACCGGATGCCCAGATGTTTTCGACAAGAGGGACAGTAGCGGTAGGCGTAAAATCATTATATTTTACAAAATCCGTTTTGAAGTTCATATCAGCAGGATTTGCCTCGCAATTAACCTTATTCCTGCTGATATAATAATCAAACGAATAAGTAAAATATTCAAAAGATACAACAACATAATAAGAGCCGGTTTCTGTCCAGGGATCGTCGGAGCTAGGAGAAAATAATTCCAATTTCTTTAACAAACTATCGACCTCGCCGTATCCGTAAGCAGAGGAGAAATAATCATTTATAAGGATGTTAGTATTTGACTGGAATAAATACACATTAAATTTATTATCAAAGTATATATCCGGTAGATTTGTAATTGTGATGGTTTTTCCTTCGCCCCAATTAAATACATTAAAACCTGTACTGAAATTTATACTCGGGTTTGTTCCGAAAGTAACCTTATTCTTGCTGACATAGGAAAAGATATTTTCATAGTCCTGTGAAGAAAGAGATACATAAACATAATATGAGCCGGTACCTGTCCACGGCTCTTCGGTGATAGAAGAAAATAATTCCAATGTTATTGACGAATTATCAACGTTGCCGTAGTATCCGGAAACTGGAGGGAGTACCTCAGAATAGAGGTCATTTGTAGACGAAATCAAGAATACATTAATTCTATGCTCAAAGTATGCTTCCTGTATGTCTGTAATGGTGAGGGTATTTCCGATTTTACTACCCGCCGCCTCTTTTAACTTCCTCTGACTTTTAAATGTATTTATCGCGGCTTTAAGAGCTGTCAGCGCAGCATCAATTTCCTCCTGCGTTGCGTCTGCATTAAAGACGCCTTCCGCTGTTGTGATTGCAGTTTGTAAGGCGGCTTTATTGCCGCTTGTAGCCCAATATTCCCCATGGCTAACATCACTTCCGTCGACATCAGATGTTTTTGTATTCGCTAACAAGCTTTTTGCTTCCGCGATTGCGTCTTTAAGAGCTTTAGTGCCATCTTCATCTTCGCCAAGCAGCCAGTCGCAGCCTGTAACCATAAACACCGCGAATATCAGCATTAAAGGCATTAATACTGCCGCCGCCGATATTTTCCTATTTTTTCCGTTTTTTGTCATTTTTATCCCTCCTTTAGGATGTTTATAACATTTTAGTATATTTTTATATAATATTTCAAGATTGGGAAGGTTACAATAAATACGGTGTAATATATCAAAGCAATCATGGCTCTCTGTCCATGGGCTGGGCGGCCTGCGGGCTGCAGGTGTGAAAAACATTTGCTAAGAGCCCGCCAACGAGCCCTGACCGCAAAAACCAAATATATGTAATTGTTACATATTCCTACCCAAGCTACTTTTTAACATTGTTTAAATTATGGTGGAACATTTTACTCTACGGTTTTTACGGTCAGATCTCTTCGGCGGAGAACCGCAAAAATTGTTTTACACCCCCGCAACCCGCCTGCCGCCCAGCCCATGGACACGGAGATATATACTTTGCTATTTTACACCAACGTACGGGATAAAAAAGTGTAAATAAAACGTTTTTAATTCCATCGCCCTTTATCTCGTTAAGTTTGGTGATGTAAAGTTAACTACTACCCGTATGCTGCCGAGCACTGCTGCATACGGATAGCATTTTTACTTTGCTATATTTATGCTCTCTTGACTATTTTCCCGATTTATGCCAAATTTTCTCAGTGATTATGGAGAAAAATATATGGCTTTAAACAAAGAAAGCGCAGGCGCAATCGTTGCAAAATTCGGCAAAAACGAGAAAGATACCGGCGCGACGGAAGTTCAGATAGCCCTGCTTACTGAACGAATCAATCAACTGACAGAGCATTGCAAGCAGTTTAAAAAGGACAAATCCGGTCAAAGGGGGCTTTTAATACTGGTCGGAAAACGACGGAGAATGTTGAAGTACATTCAAAGGACCAATCTTGAAGGCTACCGCAAATTGATCAAAGAGCTGGGTCTGCGTAAATAATGATACAAAAAGTAACCCTCAATCTTGCCGGCAAAGAATTAACTTTAGAAACCGGCAGAATCGCCAGACAGGCCAACGGCGCTGTCTTCGCGCAGTACGCGGGCTCGGCTGTAATTGCCACAGTCTGCACAACAGCGGAATCGGTAGAAGGCTACGATTATGTGCCTCTCACCGTTGAATACAATGAAAAATACTACGCCGCGGGAAAAATCCCAGGCGGTTTTATCAAGAGAGAAAGCAGACCGAAGGACAAGGAGATTCTTGTTTCCAGATTGATTGACAGGCCGATGCGCCCTCTCTTTGAAAAAAGTTTTGGCCGCGAGATCCAACTGATCCCCACAACGCTTTCAACCGATCAGGTAAACCCGCCGGACATTCTGGCGATTATCGCCTCGTCCGCCGCCGTACACATTTCAGACATCCCTTTCAACGGGCCTGTCGCCGGTGTGCGTGTTTGTCAGGTTGACGGCGAACTCATCGTAAACCCCACTTACGAACAGATCGAAAAATCAACGCTGGAAATTGTTGTCGCGGGAACCAAAGACGGCATCACGATGGTCGAAGGCGGAGCGAAAGAAGTCAGCGAAGAGATCAT
>Ga0209755_10005511_pt1 | contig 14370 bp, 18 predicted proteins | sample TergutCo191P1_FD_187301 | JGI IMG/M metagenome (GOLD analysis project Ga0209755, IMG submission 187301) | Cornitermes sp. P1 segment gut microbial communities from Petit-Saut dam, French Guiana - Co191P1 (SPAdes) (version 2) | ecosystem: Host-associated > Arthropoda: Insects > Digestive system... | reverse complement strand
TTAACCTATTGGCAAGGCCGACACCGCCCATATCTACAAGCTGTACAGTTAAACCCAGTTCTGCCGCTGCACGCTCCTGAATCCATTCTCCCCGACCGTCCGTAATCGCATTGGAATAGAGTATTATTGTATTCACATCCCCTGCGCCATTGCCTCGGCACCCATATAGTAACAGCGTTGCTGCTAAAATCGCCATAAATAGCACTGTTCTGTAACCAATTCTTTTCATCTTAATGCCTCCGTATGAGTTTATTGGAGGTTAAACCACTACCAGGAATATGGCAATACTTGTTTTGTTAATAAATCATGAAATACTTATTAGAAGCCGGTTAAAGCTTACAGGTCTATTGGGAGTTTAAAACCTCTACAAGTTTATCCGGATAATTGGTGATAATGCTGTTTACATTGCGGCTTATGCACAGCTTCATAGCCTCTTCGTTGTTTACCGTCCATACATGCACGGAAATCCCTTCCTTACGGGCACGCTCGACCAGGTCAGGTTCCAGCATAAGCAGGCTGTGCTCTGGATGCAGAGCATGACCAGCGGCATATTTTTCCGCCCTTATGAAGGGCTGCATATATAAAAGCCCTGTCGGTATCCCGGGATTTATTTCCTTACATTTTTCCATTGATATATGGTTAAATGATGATAAAAAGACCATTTCCTGAGCGTTTGCAGCTATAATTCTGTCAATGACGATTTTTTCGATACCCGGGTACAAAATCGGATAGCTCTTTAGTTCAATGTTTATTACCTGATTATGTTCAAGGGCAAGTTCCAGCAATTCATCAAGATGCATGATCCGTTCGCTGGAAAACCGGGGATCCATCCATGAGCCAATATCCAGGCTGCGGAGCTCCTTAAGGGACATAGCATTAACAGGGCCTTTACCGCTTGTGGTACGTTCAAGGGTTCCATCGTGTATGATAACCGGCTCACCATCCGCCGACAGATGAATGTCCGTTTCAAAACCGTCGCAGCCTTTTACCGCGGCAGCCTCCATAAACGCACGCCGAGTATTTTCCGGAAATTTGCCGCTAAAACCTCTATGAGCCAGTACCAAGGGTTTCTTCATACCTGATTGCATCCTCATCTTGATTTGGGAACATTCAGCCCTTCACAATTATACGCCAATTGGTACCGCGTGGTGAAGTAGTTGGCATTTATGTGGAAGACATGCAGGAGGCTATCAAAGATGCCGCCGCTGCCGGTTTTTCGGTTATCATGGACGGCGACGCCCATTTTGCGTACCTGTTTTCATCGATACTTGACAAATTTTCCATAATTTGGACTAATTTACCTATTGGAGGAAAAAATGGAAGTCCTTTCGCAAGATGAAATAGATCAATTACTGACGGCAATTAATGCTGGAGATGAAGAAAAGATAAGCAGATTTAAAAGTGTTGAAGCTTTTGAAGAATATTTAATAAAAAGAAAAATAAAACAAGAGAAACCTTATGGGATGTTTGATAACGATATATCTGTATGCAGGTTTTTTGAATCCAGCGGCAGCGAAAATTTTTTGCAGGATATCACCAAAAAAAATGAAGAACAGGGCTTTGGGAACATCAAAATTCCAAATACAAACATCACACTTTTAAACTATTCATTTTGTCAAAACTGCAAAGCCGTATACAGTTATAAAGACCTTATTGAATATTACAAAAATCCAAGACCGGATAACAGTTTTAAGGACAGGGCAGAACAATACAGAAATGATACAAGAGTCTGCTGCAGCAATTGCGATACCTATTTTCTGCCGTCATTGATAATTTCGGATGGAACACCAAAAAATGAAGTCCAGTTTCTGTGCAGAGTACAAACGATAGACGCGGTGGAAAAATATTTTGTCATCAAAAGAAAAAGGGTTTTGACAAAAAATAAAAGCAATATTTTGCAAAAAGGCAATTTGCGGGGAATAAAAAATGATGTCTACATAAAGGATTTGGAAGAAAAGCCCACATTGATAACAAACATAATACAATATACGCCCTTTAACCTGATAGCAAATCTTTTGGATGGAACAAATGTAGGAAAAGGTGATTTATTGTTTGATGAATGGAAATAAACGCTTTGTCATTGATACTGTTTTTGTTGCAAAATCCAGTGAAAAGTATTCTTCGTTTGAAGATGCTAAAAGAATGAAACTTGGGTAAAAGGAATCTTGCGAAAAGGGGATATAGAAAATCTAGCGGAAAGATTGTGTGACACCGTTCGGTCTCAAGAGTTATGACCTTTAAGTATGCCGTCAGCGGTCTGCTTTTCGCGGTAATATTCATCCAGAATAAACTCCGCGCTTTCAGCCCAATAAAGATTGCGTATCCTTTGTAAAATACTATATGTATTGGAACAAACAAACTTTTCATAAGCATCCTCAAAAGAGATTTGTTCCCTTTTCGCTAGAGAGTTTGCTATTTGCTCAATCTTAAAAAGCACATCAGTAGTGATGTCTTCGTCTTTGAAGATGTATTTACCTGTCATAAAGGGTTTGCGCCCAATCCTCCGCTTGTTCACTGATGGTTGTGGTATAAAAACCTTTACCGAAGTCGCGCCGATCTTTTGACTTTGACAGGTCTATTTCATCAAAATTATGGTTCGAGCCATGATACAAAATCACTTTTGCTTCCATGCCAAAACATCCTCGGCAAATGATATGCACTCATCGAAATCCTGGGTATGGAGGGCATTGTAATTTTTACGGATTAACTGATTTATTCCATGTTCACGAAAAAGGCTTATGACATCTTTTTCCGATATATTATGCCGTTGGGAATAACCTTTAACGGCATATACAAGCATGAGGTTTTCATCCCTTTCAGTTTCTGTCATGTCGAATCCTCACATTTTATAACATAATTCTATGCATATAAGGGATTATGTCAATATAACAGAACGCACAGCCCTCGCTTCTTTACGGTATGACAGCGCTAAGGACCGGCCCCAAGGGCCCGATCCCCCTTTGCTGTTCTCGTAACGGATGCAAAAGTTAATAACGCAGTCAGCTCAAGGCGTACTTTAGTCAACCGCCTTGTAATTATACAGGGGCTTCAGGCGCTGCTCTATCTCAACCGATTCGCCGATATAATCCAGTACATCACGCGGTTTTTTGTATGCCATCGGGCTTTCGGCAAGGGTGTCCTTGCAGATAACGCTTGACCAGATGCCGCGCATCTCTTTCCGGTATTCATCAAGCGAAAGGCCGCGCGCGTCTGTGCGGGCTTTTTTGCGGCCAGAGCCGTGGGGCGCGGAACAGTTCCAGTCAGCGTTCCCTTTGCCCCTGCCAAGGACTGCGCCTTCGGCCATTGAAAAGGGGATGACAATACGCTCGCCCTCCTTTGCGGAAACAGCCCCTTTTCGGACAATGTTATCGGCGGTGTCGATGTAATTATGCGCGCAGTCAATGTATTCAGTTTCCCGAATATCAACGTCGAAAAAGCCCTCTGCGATTGTTTGCGCGATAAGCGAACGGTTCACGGCGGCGTAATGCTGGACAAAGCGTACATCGCTTAAATAGTCCTCAGCATAAGTGCCGGAAAGGTACTTGATGGGGCTGTCGGCTTCTGTTTCACGCAGGGCAAGTATTTCGTGGTACTCCGCGGTACGTGCGCCGAACATTCTTGAGCCGGAATGAACCAGGAGCCAGCGGCTGCCTTTTTCGTCGGAGTCTATTTCGATGAAGTGGTTCCCTCCACCAAGTGTGCCCAGGGACGCGAAGGCACGCTGCGGGTCATGTTTTTGTTTTTCACAAAGCCGCGCGATTTCGTTTTTGAAATCATCCGCGCCGGCAAAATCCCGGATACCGTCAGTCACGGACGCGAAAGCGTATAAATCATTCAGGCCCTCATGAAGCGACTGGCGGACACTCTGGCCCGAAGGTATGTGCTTGCGGATAAATTTGTCCAGCTTGTCAAAGCTGAGCTTTCCCTTCCCAAGATTGCAGGCGCACAGCCCGCAGCCAATGTCAGTGCCGATTACCGAAGGAATGATAAGGGAGCCGTATGTGGCTGTCCAGCCTATCACCGTGCTTTTCCCTAAATGCACATCGGGCATAATCCTGACCTTTGTTCCCGCGAAAGCGCTGTGGTCAAGGTACTGCCGTATCTTGTTTTCGCACGCTGCTTCAAGGGCCTTCGCAAAGACGAGCGCTTCGTTATGTTTTCCTTTTACATGAATCGGTGTTACCGCTTTAATCATTGTTTTTCTCCCATAAAAGTTTCATTGTTTCGCCATCGTAGATGCGGACAGGGTTTCCGCGCCGGAGTTCCCAATGGCTGTGCCGCAAAACAGAGCGGGACTCTTTTTCCCTGTCTGCCTGTTCATCCTGAAAAAGGGCGGCAAGGCGGGCAAGGGCGAGGCGCTTGTTGAACAGTTGCGAACGTTCCCCACGGGCGAGGGCGGTTTTTCCAGTAGGCACATGAACGGCCCGGACTGCGGTTTCCGTTTTGTTGACATGCTGGCCGCCCGGCCCGCTTGCGCGGGCTGTTTCAAAGCGCACATCGGCGGGAGAAAACAGTTCCCCCGGAGCCGGTTCCGCATAGGGCCTGACCTGCACAAACCAGTTTTTTCTTTTGTGGCCTGGGCGATAGGCGCTGCGCCAAATCCATTGAATAATTCCCGTCCGGGAAGCTGCAAACGCTTTCGCACCCTTTCCTTCAAGGGCAATCAGGGCGGAGCGAATGTTTCCCTTCTGCCGGGAGGGTTCTGTTTCGACAAGGGTCATGGTGATGCTGCCATTATTGCCGCTCAGTATTTCCCGCTCCAGAACTTTCACCGTAAGAGCTGCGGCGTGGGCACATTCTTCAGGGCCGCTCCCTGCCGAGATACTTAACCATATTGTTTCCAAAATATACTCCTCTTAAGCAACAGTCCGATGAGATTACGGACATTACAATTTAAGCCGCTGGAAAAGAGGAGCTTCGCAGGATTGGTAAAAAACAGTCGGATCTAACGGTTGAACGTTTTACCCAAGAATCGGATCGGAAGCTCCCGTTTTCTGGTTTTGTGTGGTGATGGTTTTCTGTACTGTCATCGTAGTGCCTCCTATAGTAAAAGATTAGATTGTCATTATAGCATGAAATACATTTTTATGCTATAGTACAAAAAGCTTTTTTGCAAAATCATGCGTATTGGCTTGTCTCAATCCAAAACCACGGTGAATGCGGTTATGGATGATCTTCAGCCGGAATTGACGGAAGAAGAGCGGAGGAAGAGTAGAAAAGCCAAACTGGAACAGTTTTTGACGGGAAGGCTTGAGCAGCGGGAGAAACCGTATGGGATTTTTGAGGCTGATGTAACCATGTGCCGGTTTTTCGGGACAAGCGGCGCGGAAGAGCTTCTTGCGGACATTGAGGGGAAAAACAGGGAACAGGGAGAGGGCAACTATCAGATACCCGGTACGAGCATCACGCTTATAAACTTTTCTGTCTGCCCAAAGTGCGGGGCGGTGTTTTCGTTTCAGGATTTGAAAGCGTACTATGGCAGCCCCAGACCGGATCCGGCGTTCAAAAATGGCAGGGAGCAATACCGGAACGACACGCGGGTTTTTTGTTATCCCTGTGAAACATATTTTTTACCCGCGCTTGTTATTTCCGATGGAACGCCTGTAAACGAGGTTCAATTTTTGTGCAGAATGCAGACGGTTGAGGCTATAGAGAAATATTACGCGCAAAAAGGCAGAAGGGTTCTGACAAAGAAGGCCGGCAATATCATACCGCATGGCAACATGGCAGGGCGAAAAACAGCCGTTGTCCTTAACGACATTTTATTGGAGGACTTGCAGGAAAGGCCCGCGCTTATAAGCAATATCATTCAGTATACCCCCGCCAACCTTGCGCTTAATATGATAGAAGGGACGAATGTTGAAAAAAAAGATATACTGTTTGGTATTCAGGAATGGAAAGTTTAGGCGTATGAGGGAGAAATATAAAAAGCAAAAAATCCGGGATAAAGGTTACACTGTTTTTTGGTTAAGTGCCCTTTAACTATTTTATCCACTTATTACTTTTATTTGTAATACCGGCGTCTTTTGCCCGTTGACAAACAATGTCCTTTCTTCACCTTTTGGAAGGTAAAAAGAAAATCCGGAATACGGCACTTCGTAGTTTCCCTCTTTTTTGATTTCCACTTTTATGGCCTCGGCACTTGATTCCATTCTGACCTTTATTTTTGTGTGATTCCCGCAATAATGTGAAGAAATGCCGTCGTCTTCAAACAGCTCATAGCAAGCCTCTCCGCTCCCCCGGTGCGGGAACAGCTCAAAGCCGCGTTCGTCTTTTGTTTTTGAGAGGAAGGAACACTCGGCATTGTTCACGGGAATAATGCTTCCTTCCTTTACCAGAAACGGCGCGTAACGTAAAGGGGCCGGGATGGTAACGGTTTGGCCGCTTTCGTACCACGTTGAAGTGTGGTAGTCATACCATCCCGCTTTATGTTTGGGGAGGTAAACCCGGCGTTCTGTATTTCCCTTTTCAACAACGGAAGCCACGAGGATACTGTACCCCAGCATGAAGTCGTCGTTTTCCGTAAATGTCTCCTCATCGTCATCGAAATCGTAAAAGGTCGGCTTTACGATTGGCTCGAATGTTTTGCGGGCCTGGTAAAGGGCGGTGTAAAGGTACGGTATCAAACGGTGTCTGAATTTAATGAGGTCTGTGATGATTGCCTTAACGTCTTCGTACATCCAGGGGACGTTGGCGGTTTCGTCATCGTTCCAGGAATGGATGGTGAAGCGGGGGTAGAAAATACCGTTTTGAACCCAGCGTACAAAGAGTTCCGGTTCGGGGGGCGGGCCCGCAAAACCGCCTACATCGTGGCCTATGTTGTAAATGCCCGAAAGGCTTAGGCCCACGGCCATTTTGTTGTTGTACTTGATGGTCTTCCAGTCCGTGTAATTGTCCCCCGACCAGGTTTGGACATAACGCTGCATGCCGGGAGCGCCGGAACGGGAAATCAGGTACGGGCGTTTTTCAGGCGCGAATTCTTTTTGGGCTTCGAAAGAGGCTTTCATCATGAGCAAGGGCTGCAGGGCGCGTGTTAATTCAAACGCGACCCGGGAGCCAAAGCCGTTACAGAGCACTTCGTGGCTTGACCATATTTCATACTCGTTGTTGTCGTTCCAGGTTGAGTCGATTCCGTATTCCAGCAGCATCTCCGTTACTTTTTTCTTCCACCATGCTATGGTTTGGGGATTGGTAAAATCCGGATACGCCCCTATGCCGTCCCAGAATTGCGCCATTTCCGGTTCGCCTGTGTTGTTTGTGATGAATAAGCCTTTTTCCTTCAGCTCCGTGAACAAAGGGTGATCCCGCAGTAAACACGGTTTAATGTTGGCGCAGAGGTTTACGTTTTTGTCGTGGTAGCCTTTGGTAAAGTTTTTTGGTGAGGGGAATTTTTCCATGTTCCAGTTAAAGGCGTAGCGCTTGCCGTTAATGGAAGTGTACCCTGACGACAACTGGAACGAGTCGCATAACACGTCATGCTTTTCGCACAGTTCAAGAAATTCGTTCAGGCGCTCCTGGGCGTTTGGCGCTTCGGTGTACGACATTGTGGAGCCTGAATAGCCAAGGCTCCATTTGGGCGGGAAAATGGTTTTGCCCGTAAGCCACGAGTAGCGTTTGACGATGCCGCTTATCCGCGGCCCGGCAATAAGGTAATAATCCAAATCCCCGGCGTCCGCCTGGAAATACCTGTAAAGCCCGTGGTAATTGTCCATTTCCTTTCCCATATCGAAAACGGCTTTGGACATGTTGTCGTAAAAAAGGCCAAAGGCGGTTTTTGTTTTTTCATCGCGTGTAATATAGAAAGGAATATGCTTGTAAAGGGGGTCGGTATATTCTGCGTCATAACCCATGGGGTCGACATTAAGCATGCGGTAGCGCTGTCCGTAACGGTTTGTGTTTCCGGCTTTTTCGCCAAGGCCATAGTAGGCTTCATGGCGCTTTCGTGTTATGTAGTGGAAAATGCCCCTGCCCAATTCCCCTTCAAAGTTGTAAGCCTGGGTATTGCGGTCGGACATTAAATGAATGTCAGCACCGGCGGCATCTTTGTAAAACCATGTGCACTTAAAGCCGTCAAGGTTTATGTGCAGGCGGAGTTTTTTTGTTTCAACAATAAAAGCCGCTTCTTCCTCTCTGGCGGTAAATGACGGCAGGGTAAAGGGGCTGGTATCCAGGCGGTTTCTTCCCTGCATGGGGATATCGTCCATGTCAGGGGCGACAAACCAGGTGTTTGACATTTGCAGTGTATCGCCGTTGTTTACAAGAACACGGACGATGTCTTCTTCCAGAACAAAGACCCTGGCCATGACAGTGCTGTTTTCCAGCGCGAAGGACAGGGTATTGTTTTTGTTTTCCAAAAAGCTGAAGGGATATTTTTCACGGATGGACATGGCTGTTTACCTCATTATCCTTTTATCCCGCCTGCCGTGATTCCGCCGATGATATGCTTTTGCAGCAGGATAAAAATGATTATCACGGGTATCATGGAGATGGAGGACATGGCCAAGAGCGAGTTCCAGTCAACGGCAAACTCACCGGAGTAGTTGCCCAAAGCAAGTTGTATGGTAAACCTGTTGCGGCTGAAAATTACCAAAAGGGGCCACAGGTAGTCGTTCCAGCGCCACATAAAGGAAATTATACACAGTACGGCAATGACCGGTTTTGCCATGGGCAGCATAACCAAAAGGAAAATGCCTATTTCACTTGCGCCGTCAATACGCGCAGCTTCTATAAACTCATCCGAGATGCCTTTGTAATATTGGCGCACAAGGAATATTGCAGTAGGCGAGGCCGCGGCCGGAATAATAATTCCCCAAAGGTTGTTGAAAAGGTTTGTTGCTACAATTACCCGGAAAATGGGAATCATAATTACTTCCAGCGGAACCATCAGTGTGGCAAGAACGCCGGCAAACAATACTTTTTGAAACCTGAATGTATACTTGGCAAAGGCATAACCGCCCATCACGTTAATTGCTACGGTAAGAAAGGTGGCCGTTACGCTGACAAAGATGGTGTTTCTGAAGTAGACCGGGAAATTGCCCGCCGCAAACGCGCCTATATAATTGTCAAAAGTAGGGTTGTGGCCGAATAAAGTGGGCGGCCATGCAAAAAGTTCCCCCGCCGGTTTAAACGAAGAAGCGATAACCCAAAAAATGGGGAACAAAAACACGAAGCTCAAAAATATGAGTAAAATGCCAAGAAGGGTTATTCCTGACGCGCCGGTTTTTTTGGTGATAAGGTTTGTTCCGTTCAGCATATTTTTCAATTCCCCCTGTTAAGACGAAACTGAATGGCCGTCATGAGCGCCAGAATTAAAAAGAGGACAACAGCCATTGCGGAGGCATAGCCCATCTGCTGCATCCCAAAGCCTGTCTCCTGAATCATCTGCACCATAAAGCGTGTTGCGCCGGCAGGCCCGCCTTGGGTCAGTCCCACAATCAGGGGGAAGGTGCGCACAACCTGAACGGTGGACAAGACCAAAACCAAAAGACTCATGGGCCTGAGCAAAGGCAGGGTAATATAGAAAAATTGCTTCCAAAAACTGGCACCGTCAATTTCGGCCGCTTCATAGTAGGTCTCGTCTATGGATTTGAGTCCCGCTATCAGCATAACCATGTAATAACCTGAAAGGCTCCAGGTCGTAACCATGATAACGGTGAACATGGCCATGTTGGGGTTTGTCATCCATCGTACCGGTTCAAATCCGGCGCTTGTCACAAAGAAGTTTACAAGGCCAAAGCTTTCGCCCAAAATAAAACGCCAGGTGAGCCCCACAATAATGGCCGAAACCATGGTGGGCCAAAAGAAAGCCGCGCGGAAAAAGCTTATGCCTTTTATTTTTTGGGTTAAAAGCAGCGCAAGAAGCAGCGCCGACACATAAATTGCGGGTACTGCCGTTACGGTGAAAAACAGGGTGCGGGTAAGGGCCCTTACAAAATGGCGGTCGCCAAACATCCTTGTAAAATTATCCAGGCCGATAAAGTGCATGGGCCCCAGGCCGTCCCAGCGGTGCAGGGCAACTATCAGGCCGTTTACGGCGGGATAGAATAGAAACAGGGCAAAGATAAAGACGGCGGGAAAAATCATGAAATAGGGAAATATCTTTATTTCTAAACTTTTTTTCACCAAAAACTCCCCGGATGCAAAAGTTAAAACAGGGGCCGCCTGTCCAGGCAAGCCCCGGTTTTACTTTTACTTTAATTTCCCCGTGCTATATCCGCAAGTGAGTCGGCAAACAGCACATGCATTTCCTGGAGGAACTGGTCAACAGTACGTGTTCCTGCCAGCACTTCCGCAAGGCCGTCCCTGAAGGGGAAGTTTATCCTGCCGGTAAAGGCGGGGAAACCCCACTCCGCGCCGGGGGCAGGAGGAGACGCCGCAAGATCGCTGGCGAATATGGCGTAGAAATCCGAGCCGAATTCGTACTGCAGATTTTCGTTTCCTACGATCTGGGAGATGAAGTTGTTTTCAAGCACGAACTCTGCGTTAATTTCGGGGCGGGACATCCATTCAATGAACAGGGCCGCTTCGCGTTCAACGCCGGTTCCGCGGAGGGCGGACAGGTATTTGCCGCCGGGAACTGACGAACGGTGCACTTCCCTGGGCAGATAGGTAAAGCCCCACTCAAAATCGGTGATTTCATCGCGGTAGTTGGCGATCATCCAGCTTCCGGCAAAGTGCATGGCAATCTGGCCAGACCTAAAGAGGCTGTTCGGATCTTCTGCGGCAAGCCATACTTCGGCGGGCATGAGGCCTTCGTTGTGCAGTTCCTGGAAGAAGGTCACGGCGCGTCTGGCCTGGGGCGTATTGATGTTGGGCGCGGAAAGGTCGGGCGTCAGGAAGCTGGCACCGGCCTGATAAAGCAGCGTGGAGAACCTGTGGGTAGTCCTGTCAAAAACAAGGCCGTAGCGCACATCGCTGTTGGCGACAACTTGACGCATAACAGTGCGCCACTGATCCCATGTCCAGGCTTCCGCGGCATTCCGCGGGGGGGTGATTCCGGCCTGGCGGAAAGCAGTTCTGTTGTACACCAAACCGTTGGCGGTGAGATCCTTGGGAGCGCCCAGCATCTGGCCGTCAAACATAAATTGCAGGCCCGCGTTAAACTGGTTGGGGAAAGCCGCCCCTGCCCTTGTGTAGCGGGTAAGATCGATCAGCTGATCGGTGAAAGCCCCGATGGACGCATTGGTAAAGCGTGCGATGGCCGGGGGCATTCTTCCGGCAATCATCATTCTTAACCGTGCGTCAAATTCAGTGAACGGCACTTCAATCAGTTCGATTCTCACATGGGGGTTTTCTGCCGAATACCTTTCGGCTAAACGCCTGAAGGTATGGCCTTCCTCCCCGTCACTGAACCAGAGTACCTGAAGGGTGACCTGATCGCCCCTATCTTGTCTGCCGCCGCCATAAGCCGCAAAAGCTACGATAGAAATCAAAAAAATGAGAAACAGCTTTTTCATCGTTTACATCCTCCAAAAATCTATTTATCAGGGCATCAGGCCCCAATATCCCTATTATGCGGCCATTTCCTGCGCAAGAATTCAACAATTTAGCACAAAAACTACATATTCTTGCTGTTTCTGGATTTGGCGTACTGTTTTGGCGTTATTCCGTAATTTTTTTTAAAAACCGAAATAAAGTGCGTATCACTTGAATACGCAAGCCTTACGGCGATAGTGGCTACCGAATACCCGGACTCCAGCAGCACCATAGCCTTTGTCAGTTTCTCCCTGGTGATATACTGGGCCAGGGTAAAGCCCGTCTGCTTTCTGAAGTAGCGGCTCAGATGGTACTTGCTTATGGAAAATGTTTGGGCGATAACGTCAAGGTAGAGATTTTTTTCCGTATTGTCCCTTATGTATTTTTTTATGTTGCCAATGAGTTCCCTGTGGGTTACGGTGCGGCTAAACTCCTTCCTTGGGAGATTTTCAGCCTCATGCTGTTCCTGTTTTTTTGCCGTAAAAAAACCATAAATTTCGTTGGTAAAAACCAGGAGCTCCATTATGGAAAGCTTTAGGTTTATGGAAAGCCCTTTATCCTTGTTTTCAGTTGAAGTAATCCGCTGTATTTTTTTGAAAAGGCCTATGTACTTTTCCAGATTCATGTGGGACAGATGAATTTTGTGGATAAAATCTTCGCTGCGGCTTTCAAAAAACATGGTAAAGTTATACCCAAGGGCACTTGAGGCTTCCCTAAAGTATTCCGGGTCAAACTGCAGCACATACCGCACGAAAGGCTTATTTTTCGCGCCAATGGTTCGGTGACATTCTTTGCTGTTAAGCAGGAACAAATCGCCGTCTTCCATCCCGTACTCCCTGTTACCTACTTCCAGCGTGGCCCCGCCGCTTAGAACCAGCAGTATTTCCAGCTCGTTGTGATAATGGAAATTCTTCATAAACCAGTTATGGGAATTGCCGTGAAAAAAGTAGAAAGAATCAAATTCCTCAAAGAGGATTTTTTCCGCGTTTTTCATACCACAAAAAACCAGTCCTGAATAAGCGTATCATGATACTCAGGGAAATACCAGTGTTTATTTTGCAATACCGCATTGATATACCGCGGCAATACCGCATCAATAGGGCTTTGACGAGCCGGGCCGAACCATACGATAATGGAGATAATGAAAGTGTTTATCGTCTATTGCCACCCCTCAAACGACTCCCTTACCCGGGAAGTACGGGACAGTTTTATTGCGGGCCTTGAAAGCGCGGGCCACAGTTATACCATGTCAGATTTATACGCCATGAACTTCGTCAGCGACATGAGCGAAGAAGAATACAAAAGGGAAGCCTTTTACCGCCGCGGCCTTCCCCTGCCGCCTGATGTCAAAGCCGAACATGAAAAAATAAACGCCGCGGACGCCATTGTCTTTATCCACCCCGTATTCTGGACTGACGCCCCGGCTAAACTGGTCGGCTGGCTTAACCGTGTCTGGACGTATGGCTTTGCCTACGGAGAGGCGCGCGAGATGAAGCAGCTGGAAAAAGGCCTTGTCCTTTGTGTCGCGGGCAACACCCTGGAATACTTTCAGCGCACCGGCCTTGGGGAAGCCATGCGGCGGGTGTTTCTGGATGACCGCTTTTTCGACCGGGTAAAAGAAAAGGAGCTGATTATTCTGGACGCCGCAAGCCGCGAACTGCCGGAGCGGGAGGCGAACCGGGACAGGCACTTGCGGCGGGCGTTTGAGGCGGGGGAGGGGTTGTAGGGGGATTTCTGGTATCCCGGTACTACTGCCGGCGGGGGAAGGGTTTTCGTCTGCAGTCTTTCGAAGTTCGTCAACGGGGAAAGGGAATTCGTGTACAGTCTTTTGGGATTCGTGTACGGGGGAAGGAAATTTGTGTACAGTCTTTTGGAATTCGTGTACAGAAAAGGAAAATTCGTGTACAATTTTTCGGGATTCGTGTACGGAAAAGGGAAGTTCGTGTGCAATCTTTCGGGATTTGTCAACGGTGAAAGAGTATTCGTTGTCTGGTATACTGTAGGTGTTTGGAAGAATAACTGCCGGTTGTCAACTTTGCTGGGGCACTTAGGCACGGACATAATAAAAGTAGAGCGGTTTAAGGACTCCAAGGCATTTACTTCGTATTTGCGTTCGGCACCCTGTGTGGAGACTCCAATACCTTCGTTTAGGGCTTGATGTTCACAGCTCCTGTAAGCAATTTCATCATTTCGAGGGCAAAGCGTCGTTTTTCATCGTCAAGCTGCCGTGCAATCCTTGTAATCGCCCTTATTTCCCCGTTTGTTTTAACATCTTCTCGCTCGCCTTCCTCGCCAAAGACAAGAAATTCAGCGGAAACCCCCAATGCTTGGGCTATTTTCACACCGGCCTCAACCGATGGGAACTGTCCCCTTTTACTCAAGTAATTGTTTAGCGAGTGTAGGTTCACGCCAGACAGGGCCGAAAGTTCTTTGACCAGCATACCCGAATAGGCTAATTCAGCCCTTAAATTCTCCTTAAACCCCATATTTTATATGATATAGCTAATAAGCCGTAAAATTAGCTTGATATTTATACGATAGTATGCATGATATTCATAATATTGAGCTAATTTTCCTAAAGGGTTGGTGATGTTAAAAGTTGAGATTTCTTTGGTTGTGCCCTGTTTCGATGAAGAATCTGCCATCCCCGTATTTTACGAAGAAGCTGCTAAAGCATGCAGATCATTGAACAGGCCGTTTGAAATAATCTTTGTGGACGATGGTTCAAAGGACAAGACCCTAAAGATTTTGCGAAATCTTGCAAAGCATGACAGTTGTGTTCACTTTCTTTCATTTTCGCGGAATTTTGGGAAAGAAGCCGCCATACTTGCCGGGTTGCAGGCGGCGCAAGGGGATTATGTCGTAACTCTGGACGCAGACGGGCAAGACCCGCCC
>Ga0209755_10005510_pt1 | contig 14371 bp, 16 predicted proteins | sample TergutCo191P1_FD_187301 | JGI IMG/M metagenome (GOLD analysis project Ga0209755, IMG submission 187301) | Cornitermes sp. P1 segment gut microbial communities from Petit-Saut dam, French Guiana - Co191P1 (SPAdes) (version 2) | ecosystem: Host-associated > Arthropoda: Insects > Digestive system... | reverse complement strand
AAAAAGTATTGCTTGCCTTCACGTTTTCCGTTTTTTACGATATGGGTTGATTGACAGCGTTTGCATTTCATGATAAATCACCTCTTTGGTTATTATATCATGAAATCATAGGTGATGCAATGCTCTCAAGGTGAAAAACAGCTTTTTTTGTGCATTATTATCGTTTTTTTACAATTTGAAAAACGACACCAATTGCTGGAGCACCTCCGCCTGGGATTTTAATTCCTCTGATGCGGCGGCGGTTTCTTCTGATACGGCCGAGTTGCTCTGGGTTACTCTGGAGATTTGGCCGATTCCTTCGCTGATTCGTGCGAAAGCTTGTGCTTGTTCGTTTGAGGCGGAGGCGATGCTGTTGATAATTGCCGAAACCTCATTTACGCTGGCGACAATCATATCGAGGGATGTGGCGGTGCTTTCGGCTATTTTTGAGCCGGTATCCACTCGGTTTATTGATGTTGCAATCAGGTCGTTTGTTTCTGCGGCGGATGTGGAGCTGCGCCCCGCAAGGGAGCGAACTTCATCAGCCACTACCGCAAATCCTTTGCCATGGTCGCCTGCCCGGGCGGCCTCAACGGATGCATTGAGCGCGAGCAAATTGGTCTGGAAAGCGATGTCCTCGATGGCTTTTATCACCTTTGAGATATTGGCCGATGATTCTTTGATTTGCGTCATTGCCGCCAGCATTTCTTTCATGGATGCATTGCCCGATTGCGCATTGGAAACCGTGCTAGCGGAAAGCTGGCTAGCAGAGGTCGCACTTTCGGCATTTTGGCGCGTTTGCTGATTCACCATATCGATTGTATCATTTAGCTGCTCTACAGAGCCGGCTTGCTGCTGCGCGCCGCTGGCCAGCTCTGCCGCGCTAGAGGAAATCTGCTTTGTGCCCGATAATACCTGCTCGGATGCAGCCGAAATTTCCGTCATAGTATTATTCAAACTATGTACGATATTGTTTATAGAGTCTTTGATTGTAACAAAATCACCCAAATACTCGCGGTTTATTGAAATAGTCAAATCCCCTTTAGCAACAGCCGCCAGCGCGGTATTGATTTCATCAACATAACTTTTTATAAAGGTTACGGCGTATTCCACATTATCGCTGATTTTTTTATATGCAGCGGCAACGGTAGCAGTATCTTCATCATGGGGCTCTGGCTCAAAATTAAATTTCAAAATGCCCTTGCTTAGGCCATCTTGGAGTGTTGTTGTGATAAATGCCGCCTCTGCATCCTGATAGGCTATAATTTTATTTGCTTTTTCTACGGCCTTTGTGGTATCATAACAGGCGGTCAGGGCGGTTTTGATATTTCCTTCATTGTCTTTAATTGGCGAAACATAGTATTCCTCTACAAATTCCTGCCCTGCGGAATTATGTGTAGTTGATAAGAAACTAGTCTGCTCTCCGGTTTTAAATAACGCCTTTACGCGCTCATCAACATCCTTGGTTGCCGCAGAGGGTGATGATTCATAAAAGCTTTTGTCCATGCAAAATCCAGTCGCCAGCATGGCTTTATTTGCATATCGCATGCGGGCATTTTCATCAAAGCCAATGATAACAGACGGTATATCATCCAATATACCGAAAACAACATCCAGCACTTGATTAAAATCTGTCAAAGCAATTTTGCTTACCCCGGTTGTTTTTTCAACATCCGCCCTAGAATACCATTTGTTTGAAAAAATGTCATTTTTTATTCGTTTTATTTCGTTTGTCAATACATCATAAGAAGCGACTATTTTTTCATGTCTGGCATAAAGCAGGGCGATATCATCGCTGGGGTCAATCATATCCTCTCGCCTTGCTGTAAAATTGGGCAAGGTGGTAGCGGCTGAAATGTCTGTGTCTGTTAATCGTTTTAGCGCGTATTTCATGCAGCTAGATATACGGAATTTCAGGATTGCGGCAAAAATAGCGGCAAAAACTGCAGAGCCGGCTACAACCAAAATCCAATCTGCAAAATACGCGAGGGCCGATATCGCAGCAACACCAAGAAGAAGCACTATAGCCGCAACCTCCATAATGCGCCGCTCAACGGACTTTCTTTTGAAAGCCCTCGAGCCTGCATTGCGCGGCATGCCATTGCTTTGCGATGGTGACGTCATAATATTTGTCCTCCCTGGACTTTATTTTTGAACGAACAATAGCTCATCCATCAATTCCTGCGGCGGGGTTTTGCCGGCGGTGGTGAATTTTTGGATTACATTGGATAGGCGTTTTGCGGTGTTTTGCATTTTGATGTTGTATTTTTTTAGCGGCTCGGCGTATTGGGGGTTTTTTGTTAGGTTTTCGCGGATGGCGGCGGGGAATGGGCAGTATTCAAATAGAATGCTGCGCGCCATTTTGTTTAGCCGCGGCGAGCCAGAGGATTCATACATTAGCCATTCGGCGTAGTTTAGTACGAATACCGATTTGTAGGTATTTCTGGCGCGGGATAGCTCGGTTTTGATTTGCGCTTTCACATCTGCGGAAAGTTCGCGGTTTGTGCGGTAAAATTGCAGATAGTCGAAATAGGCGCTGGTTAGAGATGGGTCGGTAACATCGCTCCAGCGGCTGCCCTGTATGCGTTTGCGCAGCTCCCAGCGCAGCTCGGATGTTAGCGTCATCAGCAGCTGCTTTAGCTCGATTAGCAGGAAAACCGAAATAAACATCCGCGCCGGAGAAATCCGATTGCGCCCCTCGATTTCCTGCCACATAGCCCCGCGAACCCCGATATTTGGCATCATAATAACATCGGGCAAAACCTCAACATGCACATATTCTTTGCCCCCGGGCAAATCCGGGTGGGTAAATAGATTTTCCCGATAAAAGGCCGAAAAATCGATGGAGCGAATCTCGTTGAAAACCTCCATACAGGCCGCGGGAGTAACAAGCGAATTGTCCAGATTTTTTTGTGCGTTTTGCTCGATAAAAATCGGACAAAACGAAGTAATCCGTCCATACGTTATTTTATTTACAATCGGGAATACCTGCTCCAGCTCGAAACGCACCTTTGCCTCATTATCGCCCAAAAGCCGCTTTGCCTCTTTATCGCTGATTTTGCGCTCTTTTAGCTGCTCCTCCACATGGTCGGCAAAAGTGGTATCAAAATCATTTCGGCTAGGCTCTTTTTTGCCCTGATAAATGGCGGTCAGCCATTCGGCAAAGGTATAAACCCCCTGCTCGGGATTGCCCTTTAGCGAATCGGCGATGGAATAGAGATATTCCGCATTATTATACCCGGCCAAAGCCGCATCCACATAGCCAAAATTTAAAAACATTTTCACAATCGTGGGCGGAGCGGGGTCTTTTAGGGTTTTTATAAATGTTGGGATATAGATATTGTTAAATAAAGTGGTCAATTCGCGGCGCAGGCGATAGGCATCATCATCCGGGCTGGTTTTATCGGAAAGCCGCCCATACTCGATTATGCCGCGGATAAAATTATTTCGCAGCTCCTCATCCACCTCGGAATAATCCAAAATAATTTCCAAAGAATCGGATAGATTTGCCATAGAGGCGGCGGGGGCAGCAGGGGCGGCGGCCGCGCCATTTGCGGGCATTTCCGCGGCGGCATCCACCTGATTTGCCCGAGATTTAACAAGCCCGCGATCGATTGTGGATAAATTGGCAAAAAGCTCATTCATGCGAAACATTAACCCGCCTACGGCCACATCCGCGCCCTTGATAGACGCCGAATTGGCCAGCAAATCATTCACAATCGCATAAAGGTCATGCCCCTGCGGGCTCAAAAGCAAATTGTTAGCAGTTTCCAAATAATCCAAATAATGGATAATGGCATCCATAATTTTACTAAAATCCTCAGCACTTTTGCGCAAAAAGCCGCAGCTAACCCCCGGCGGGCGGAAAAATCCCTTTGAAATCTCCGGGTCTAGCGATTTTATTTCCGAATAATAATCATTCACCCATTTGCCCAAAGTTTCGGAATTAGAAATATTTGCCAAATCATCCAGCCCGGGCAGCTTTTTGGTGGGCAGGGCATATAAATGGCTCAATCGCTCATATTCGGGATGAATTTCCATCAGGGCTTTATAAACACTATTGGCCTCAACCCCCAGTTTTTGCCAAAACTGCAAAAACTTAGAAATTTGGCGCAAAGCCGCGGCCACAAACAAATTCGCAACATCCGCATTATCGCGCATCAGCGATTCCAGCGAATAAAAATCCTCATAGGGATAAGAAACGGCGACAACATTGGTCGCGGCGGTATAGCCCATGCTATGCGCGCCCTGCGCCAAATCGCAAAGCCCCAGCATATCCCCCTGCTCAAACCGAATCACCCGCCCAGCAAACCGCGCCTCCACGCCGCCTTTTGTAATAAAAGCCAGCCCCTGCAGCGGCGCCCCCTGCTCAAAAATCAAATCCCCCGCCTTAAATTCCGTCAATGGCATAAAAACAAACCTCCCGCGTATTAGTCCTTCCTAAATAAATATTATAACACTTTCGCAAAAAAAAATCTATTACGATTTTGTTACAAGAAGGCTTTAAATTAGCTTTTTCAAAATCGCATCAGCACCTATGGCTTTTATTGGCGAATTGGTAAAATCTTTCAAATTGCGGGTTATGATAAAATCCACTTTATGCCGCTGGCCACAGCAGGCGAGCAGGGCATCCTCATAATCATTTATGGGGATATCGAAAGTTTTTTCACAATCAACCCCATTTACATCCAGCACAGAAATAATAACGAGCAGTTTGCGCAAAGATTGTTTTGTGAGGGCTTTGTCTTTTTGATGTTTGCGCAGCAGATAGTGGATATCGGTAAAGCTAGAGGCGGTGATATATCCCGCCGCCCTGTCTTGCGCTACGGCCAAAATTAGGCTTTGCGCCGCATTTGCCCATGGCTCGCGCTGCATTAGCGCATCCAAAATTATATTTGTGTCAATCAACAATCGCGGTGGTTTCATAGCGCGCCAGCCTCTCCCCTCGTATTTTTTCCAAATCACCCGCATCATCCGGAATAATCCCAAATAGTGATTTAGCAATCTCCACTTTGTCCTGCGCAGTGCTAGACAATTTCGCAATATGCTTTCCATTTTTGGTGATAAAAATATCCCCCTGCCCAACAAGCGTCAAATATTTCCCAATATTATTTTTAAACTCCGTCGCGGTAATCATCATTAGACAACACCCCTTTCTAAAATCGCTATAATCATTATACACCAATCGAATGATTTTGTAAACATATATTGTTCGATTTATGAAAATGCTTGACAAATTTTTCTGAATGGGGTATGATAAATTTAGGAAAATACTGTATTTGGAGGTAGGCATGTCAAATCGTGGGTCGCGGCCGGGGCCGCGTCCTTTGTCAAAATCCGGGCGGATATATCCAGGGCATAGGCCTCGGAGCAGGCGGGATTCGCGGGATTTTCGTTCGCGGCGAAATAGGCGAAATCGGCCGCGGCGGGATTCTTGGATGTTTATTTTGGTGGTCGCGGCGAATGTTGCCTTTTTTGTGAAGTTTTGCTATGATTGTATTCGTAAAAGCCGCCGCGGGCGTACCGCTATGGCGGTTGCTTCGGTTGCCCTGATTGTTTTGGCGGGGATTGGGGTGGTGCGGTTTTTTACCCGGCCAAATGCGCTGGAGATTTTTATAAATGAGAGCAGTATTGGGATTGTGCGTATCAATTCGGCGCAAAATATATCCGCCGCCGCTTTGGAAAATAATGCCGCCTTGATTTTGCAAAGCCGATATAGCACAAATATCCGCATTTTGGACGAAACTGCCGCCAGGACGCTGCGCACCCGGGATGCGGAAGTTTTTGTCAGCCCCGATATTATTATCACAAATCTTGTTAATTATTTGACTGTCCAAATTTATGGGGCTGCTATTTCCATAAATTCTACTGATATGGTAATTGTTGACAATTATAATAACGCAAATCAGATTTTGGATGATATTGCCAATGAATTTTTCCAAGAGGGACTAAATATTGTTCGTTATGAATTTGTCGAGAATGTGGAGGTGCGGCGGGGGTATGTTTATCGCCATGAAATCACCGAAACCGGTGCGGCTTTTGATATTTTGTCTACACCCGTCCGCCAGCAGGATATTTATACGATTCAGCCCGGCGATTCCATTAGCCTAATCGCCGCGCGCTTTGGCATGAGCCAGGCCGGCCTGCTCGCCATAAATCCCGGCATCACCCCATATACCCTGCTGCAAATCGGCCGCCCCCTAAATATCACCCGGCCCATCCCGATTCTTTCCGTGCGTACATACGAGCCAGTGGTGTTTTACGAAACCATCCCCATGCCCACCCAGCGCATCCCCACCGCCGGCCTCGCCCCCGGCACAGAGCGGGTTCGCACCCAAGGGCGCGAAGGCCAGCGGCGCATCACCGCCTATATCATCCGCATAAACGGCATAGAATTCCGCCGCGACCGCATCCATGCCGAAACCATCATCGAACCCATCACGCAAATAATCGAAACAAATTAAAGCAGATACCACAACCACTCGAATGCCCACGACCGCGTAGGGGCGGCCATTGGCCGCCTAATGTCCGCGGGTGGGGTATTCGATTATGACGGTATTTGCAAAAGACAGCCAACCCGCCCAACACGGTCACTCGGACATCCACGACCCCGTAGGGGCGGCCATTGGCCGCCCGATATCCGCGCCAGCGTTGACAAAAGGCAAATTTGGGGTCATTCGCTATATGGATGAAAATGCAGCTCGGTAGCATTATCGGCCGGGTTTTTGGGGTTTGCGTAAATTATGGCGGAGCATGAAAAATCCGGGTAGCGAGGGCTGCCAAATGTGGCGGCGCGTAGGCCTTTTGTTAAAATCATGATGCCTGTGCGGATTTCATGAATGGTGCCGTGATTGTCGGTAAAATGGCATTCTATGCGAAAATATTGAAATGATTCAAATTCGTATTGGTCGTCGCTGGTAAAAAATGGCTCGATATGCACATCCTCCGCCTCGTAGGCGATGCCCTCTTTTTGCAGCCGCGCCAGCTTTGCCTCGCCAAAAAAGGCGATAAGCCTCGCGCCAATCCCCCCAATAATAAATGCCGCCGAAATCCACGCCATCGCCCGCAAATACGCGCCGCCCCCCGCCAGCAGATTAAAAATAACCGACCCGCCAAAAAGCAGAACCCCCGCAATAGCAAAAGCCCTGCCATAATATGCCAAAATACCCATAGGTTTCCACATAATCTAATTTTTCGGCGCAATGCCTATATGCTCATTTGCAATAGGAACAGCCGCAAACACGCCCATATCAACATTTGACAAAGCCACCACATTATGCCCGCTAATAGGATGCGCGCCAAAATAGGCACTTATTCCCGATGTGCCGCCGGTATGCCCGATAGCCCCGCTCAAAAACCGCATGGCCGCAAAGCCATATTCCTGCCCCGGGGGGCAAATGGTGGCGAAAGTATTGGAAATCAGGGAATCGCTGCGCAGGGCGGCCATATATCGCAGCATATCCGGGGCAGTCGAATAGCCACCGCCGGCAGGCCCGCCGCGCAGGGGCAGTTTGCTGTCGTTTGGCATAAAAGCCACCGTGCTTTCGGGCATAAAATAGCCCCGGGCGCGGTTTTCGATATTTTGCGTATTCAAAAAACAGCCCGTATCCCCCATTTCGCAAATATTGTATATATTTTTGTCAATATAATCATAATAATCCATACCGCTAACCCGCTCAATAATCGCGCCCAAAACAATATAGCCGGAATTGCTGTAATTTTCTTCCAGCCCCGGCAGAGCAGATATTGGCTCGATAGCATATGGCAGCCATTTTGAAACCGTATCAATGCTATGTTTTGCCGCCTGATAGTCAGCATTTAGCATATAGTTTCCCAGCCCGGATTTATGCATTAGCAAATGCGAAATCGTAATGCATCCCCGGGATATAGGCGCGATTTCGGGCAAAAATTTATCGGCGGCATCATGAAAATTTAGCCACCCATTTTGCTCTAGCTGGCAAATGGCGATGGCCGTAAATGATTTATTTATCGAGCCTAAATTGATTTTGGTATTTATTTCCATGGGCAAATGATTTTCCCTATCGCGATAGCCATATGCGCCGCTAAAAAAGGGGTTTTCGCCCATTTGCATGCCGATAGTGCCGCTAAATTTATTTTCCGCGGCCAGCTCTTTTAGCCGAGCATCTATTTGGGATTGAAGATTATTTAACATTTATCTAAACACCTCGCCCCTCGCAAAAGAATTTGTGTTGGCATTAAAAACATAATTAAATCTGGTTTGGTCGATAATCACGGTGAAGGCATAGCTGGGGCTGGCCATTTGCGCATGGGGCGAATCAATCCGCACATCCTCCAAATGATAAAGCAGCCGCATATTTATTATCTCGATTTGATGCCGAGTATTCCCGCCCAAAACCCCATAACTGCGCAAAAAATTCATTAGCGCGACTATCGCCTCATCAGCGGAATAAATCCGCGCAGCCTCGCCCATAAAGCCCTCTATATGAAAATACGAAAATTCCATGCGAGTTAGCCCGGCGGCGGTAACGCGGACGCGCAGGTGATTGTTAAAAATATGATAATTACCATAGCTGCCAAAATAATTAAAAATATAATCCCCCGTGCGGCCTAATACCACGGAATGCAAAGTCATATTGATATTGCGGTCGAGCATTTGGGCGGCGAAATTTTCCGCCAGAGCCTCGGCAGAGGATTTATTAAAGCCCGCCGCCTGAAATTCCGGCGTTTGTAATCCTTCATGAATCTCAAATAAAATCGTATTTCGCTCCGTCAAAAAAGAAAGGCGGCGATTTGGCGCATCCCGGATAATATCCCATTCAGTTTCGATGAGAGTATAAATTTCATCCCCAAAAAACCGGGCGGAAATCGCAGCAAAATCATGCTCATAGGGGCGCAGAGCCAGCTGGCGCATGGGTCTATGGGAGCGGGTCATCACAGCATTGTCGGTAAAAACAACCCCGCTGCGCTCCATAACAGTGCGAATCGCGGCCTCCTGCGGGGCAGACAAAACATACCGCTGCTCGGAAACAAAAATCAGCCCAGCCAGGGCAATGGCCATTATCAAAAAAATGCCAATCAAAATACTTTTAACCCGCTCAGTATTCAAACAAAACCCCCCTCTCATCAATTCCAAAATATGCCAAAAGCCGCCGATAATGAATAACCCTATCCCCCCGCACCCGCACAATAATGGCATGCTCCATCATTATATGCTCGGCAAACTGGGGCGAAAAGCGCAGCGGCCTATTATCCACAATATAATCAAAATAAAATCGCCATTCATTTAACGCGGGGTCGTGATTAAAATTTGACAAAAATATTTCATTCACAGGGGCGGAAAGGGCGGCCATATTTTCAAAATCCCGCGAAATCATATGCAGGGCGGCGATTAGCGAGCTGGCCATGGTGCTGCCGGAATCCGCCGCGCGGTTTGATGTAGAATAAACCATCACACTATTTGGCAAAAAATCTACAGTCCTGTCGTTGTCACGATATGTGAAAATTTGGTTTATATGGCTGGGCACAATCCCGCCGGGATTTGGAAAGAAAAACTGCACAAAATCGCGGATGGTGTCTATTTGCATATCGGGATAGGGCGGCAGGCGGTAAATCGGGGGCGCATGGGCAAATTCCGGGATAAAAGCTATGCGGCGGGTGGTATCCAAAAAATGCCGCGCGGCCGGCTTTTGCAAAAATTCCGCCAAAATCTCGGCGGTATCTTCCGCCAACTCTGCATAATTTATAAAAAAAGCTGATGTGCGCATATTATCTGTATCAGTAAAATTGATAATCAAATTATTCTCATTTTTGGAAAAATTTATCAAATCAAAAGTATTTAATCTATTTGTTAAAAGGTTTGAGCTTTGCTCAAAAAAATTACTAAAAATATCGGCGGGGATTGGGAAATTATAATCAAAGGCAAATTGGGAATTTAGCAGCAGATGGGCCAGCGCGGGAATATCGATATTTCGGCTGCCATCATAGCTGCCCCCGCGCAAAAGCGCGCCCAAAATCCGCCCGCCCAAAACATGCAAATCATGCTCGGCCACCCCAGCATAATCGACAATATACCGCCCAGAGCCATCCGGCGCGATAATGCGCATGGGGCGCAGCATTATTTCGGTCAGCCCATGGGCATCGGCGGGCATAGCAGCAGCAGTGCGGCCAAAAACAGAGGGCATCGCCCCCACCCCGCCAAACCACAGCCGAAAAGTCAGGCCAATACAAACCAAAACCAGCCCCACCAAAACAACATTTTTCACCATAGGCATTTTTTTAGATACCGCACTCATAAAGCCACCTCAACCACTCTTATATCCTCCGCGCCGCCTCTTTATAAACCTCATCATCATCCCGAATCGAAATAACAACCACCTTCATGACATTATTTTCACGAATCAAACGATACACAATCCGCATCCCGCTTTTCTTTAATTTGATTTTGAAATGTCCTGCCAAATTTAGGCCGCGCTTATTACCTAGGGGTTTGCCATATCCGCCCTCGGATTGGGGCAGCGGATTTTGCAAAACCCTTTCAATCGCACGCGATACCTGCGCCTTTGGCGAGCCATCTAGCGCATCTAGCTCCTTTTCTGCCTTTGGATGAAAGCCAAGCGTCCAATGAATCATTCGATTTCCACATCCTCCCATCCCTCCAAATCCTCATCGGTGATTCCGCAATTTTTCTTGACTTCCTCCCACGGAATCCACTCCACATCTTCATTCATCCGCCGCTCCAGCTCCGGGATAATAGACAGCTCCCATAAATGCTCCGCCCATTCCTCCCGGGTCATGGAAATGGGGGTTAGCGTTATTGCATCGTCTATTTGGCTCAATTGCACTATGTCGGTTTGAAAAAATTTTCTCAATTGCTCGGGAAAGGTTTTGGTTTCCAGCATTAGCTCCATCATTTCGCCTCCTCGAATTCAAATAAATCCCTAATACAATTATACCCAAAAAAAATGACATCCACGTTACATTTATCTAACTTTTTTAATATAATTAGTTGACATAATACAAAAAGTATGATATATTAGTATTATGAATATTAGGTATCATAATACAAAGGGGGATTACATATGAGTAAAAGTAGTTTGGATTTACTAAAAGAGCGCATGCGCGAGGTTTTTTACCAAGAAAAAGAAATCACAGAAATCAGCGAGCGAATCGAAATGATGCGCGGCTGGCAAGAGCCGGGCGGCGCGCAAATAGGCCTAGGCATCCAATCCAGCCGCGCCACAGACGCCCTAGGCGACCTCTGCGCCGAAATACTCGACCTAGAGGCCGAGCTAGCCCAAAGCACCCTAACCCTAATCCGCACCGACCTAGAAACCCGCCGCCTATCAACCTACCTAAAAAACGACACACAAAAGGCCATTTTCATTTGGCGATACATCTGCCGCCTAAAATGGCCTAAAGTTGCCGAGCGCGCCGGCCTTTCCGAGGCAAACGTAATGCGCGCCCACGCCGCCGCAATAAACACCCTCGCCCTCTTATATTAAACAACAAAACAAATCATTCACAAACCTCAGCAACCTCCAGCATATTCTCAATAAAAACCCCATACCCCCGCAAGGGATTTTGCACAAACACATGTGGTACTGTTCGATGTTACCATGTGGCAGAAACCCTTTGTTTATCCTATTTGTCCATTTCCGAAAAGCCGCTTACTATGTCGCAGACTTCCGCAAGGATATCAGCGGGCATTTCTTCAATAAACTCGGCCCTTCGTTGGGTTAAATCAAGAGCTTTCACTTGGTTTGTCATCACAACGCCGGTTGTTTTGGTTCTATCGTCCAACTTTGGGTGTAATGGAAACCCCCTATCCGTGTTAGTGATGGGACATACCATGGCGATGCCGTTTGAAAATGCATTATAGCTCGCATTACTAACAACAACCGCTGGCCGCCAGCCTTGCTGCTCATGCCCTTTTGTTGGCTCAAAATCCATCTTGATTATGTCGCCCTGCTTCGGAATATAACCCACCTAAAACACCTCTCTGCCAACGGGTGGCCCCGTATCCCATTCTTCGGATTTGTAATCGCCATTATAGCCCTTCAATCGTTCCGCCGTGGACAAACTGCGGGCTTTTTCTTTGCTCTCCATAGGGAAAAGCACAATTGTGCCATCATTTGCGCTAACCTTCATTTTTTCTGTGGTTGCCAGATGCCTTAGCGAGCTTGGCAGGGTCTTGGTTTCCAAAATCAATTCCATTATTATACACCTCCATGCAATGTTTGAAGTTCGGGGAAGGTGAAATAAATATCAAACTCGTTCCCTTCTTTAACTTCAATCCGTTCTATCAACTGCGCCATTAGAACTTGGGTGGGGGAGGTCAAGGATAGATACTCGCGAATGGTTTCTTCCTGCCCCTTTTTGCCATGCGCTTTTTTGGGATTTATCTTTAGCGCGTCCATCTGCCCCCGCAATTGCTCAACTTCCGCATTAGATTTCGCCGACATCCGCTTGAAATCCTCGGCGGAAATGATGCCCTCCAACCTATCCTCATACAGAATGTCAATCCGATTGCGAATCTTGGCAATCTCCGTTTCGAGCAATTTGGTCTTGGCTTCCTCGTTGCGCCGATTATCCCGCGCATCTGCGAACAGTGCCGCCATGCGTTCTGTATCCAGATATTTTGTGCAAAGGTCTTTGAGCAAATCCAGCACATACCGCTCTAACTTGGTGTAGTTGAAGGAGTGGGTCGTACATAGCCCAAACCGATGATACTGAATATACCGCCCACAACGCCCATAAATCTGCCCATACTTGGCATCTTTCTTGGTCAGCGAGATATACGAGCCGCAATCATGGCATTTTAGCAAACCCGATAGCAAATACCGATGTTTCGATGGCCGCAAATGCGCCGTCACTTCTAGCAACCGCTGCGTCTTCTCGTAAACCTCATGCGAAATTATCGCCTCATGCGCGCCCGCCGTGCGAATCCACGCCTCGGAGTCGATTTGCACCATTTTCTGGGATTTATAATTCAGCTTTTTGTATTTATTCTGAACCAAAGTCCCAGTATACACCTCATTCTGCAAAATCCGCCGAATCCCAGTATGCGACCACAATCCATAAGCCACACCCGCATTGCCCACGGCGATTTTGTTATGCACAGACGGAATAGCCACGCCACGCTTGCTCAAAATTGATGCAATCTGGTGGCAACCGTTGCCGTCCAAATACAGCCCGAAAACCTCGGCCACCACAGCGGCGGCAATAGGGTCAACGACAAGTCGATGCTTATTCTCCGCCGACTTCTGATACCCATAAGGCGCGACCTTCCCCAAAAACAACCCCTGCTCCTTCTTGCTTTGCAACACCGACCGAATTTTCTTCGACATGTCCTTAGAATACATATCATTCAAAATAGCTTTAAACGGCGCAATGTCATTGCTGCTAGAATCCAAATAAGTGTCAATATTATCCAACAGCGATATATATCGCACATTCTTCTCAGGAAAATACCGCTCCATATACCGCCCGGCCTCAATATAATCTCGCCCCAGTCGGCTCATGTCCTTGGTAATCACCATATTCACGCGCCCATGCTCAATATCCTCAATCATCGCATTAAATTGCGGTCTATCAAAAGTAGTCCCGCTAACACCGTCGTCAATATACTCGCCCACCAGCGTCAAGTTGTTATCATTAACATAACTCATCAGCAAATTCCGCTGATTGACTATACTCTCGCTTTCGCGGCTCACCCCGCGCCCCTTCTCATCCTCCTTCGACAGCCGAATATAACACGCAACTTTCCAATTCTTGCCATAATCGCTCGCTCGATTCATACAAACCTCCAGTCGCAAGCAATTACCCATCACTACCATTATACATCAGGGCAACCGCTTATTCAAGTCAAAAACATTCCTTTCCATAATTTTCTGCAAAGAATCCCCTTTGGCATTAAAATGTAGACTTACCTTTATTTCTTTTTTCTTCTTCACGTCCACGACCACACACCCTTTCGCCAGCTGTAATTTTTTGGAATCCACCATCATACTAGATTCCCCCTTTTGCAGTCATGCTATGCAAATAGCTGCTTGCGATAACCCCAATCCGACTATGCCCCAGACCTTTTGGCCAGGTTTAGTGTTTAGCATACGGTCTGTAGCTTCTTTGGTGAGAATAGGACATTCCCGCAGGCGGACGCCTTTGCCCTTTAAGCCAGTGATATAATATTGCTTTGCAAAAATAAAAAAAGGAACGAAGTCAAGCATCATCCAATGATGTGCTTGTTTTTCGTTCCAATAATTCCGAGGAGCCCGAAGCCCTAAAGAGCGCAAAGCTCCAAAGAGAACTTCCTCACTCCTATTTTTTCTTTCCGGCCGACCCGATAAGCACAAAGCTAATCAGACCCTAGCGGCCCCAAAGCATCACCTGTGTGATACTCGACAATTCCATG
>Ga0209755_10005509_pt1 | contig 14373 bp, 11 predicted proteins | sample TergutCo191P1_FD_187301 | JGI IMG/M metagenome (GOLD analysis project Ga0209755, IMG submission 187301) | Cornitermes sp. P1 segment gut microbial communities from Petit-Saut dam, French Guiana - Co191P1 (SPAdes) (version 2) | ecosystem: Host-associated > Arthropoda: Insects > Digestive system... | reverse complement strand
GTAGAAGATGAAATTTTATTCGGTCTTGAAAATTTCGGGATTCCTCATAGCGAGATTGAAGGCCGTCTTACCGAAGCTCTGGCCGCGGCAGGAATAGAAGATTTAAGATACCGCGAGATGAGTTCACTCTCAGGAGGTCAGAAACAGAAAGCCGCCATTGCCGCCGTGATTGCTCTCCGCCCTAAAATTATCCTGCTGGATGAACCTACAGGAGAACTCGATCCTCAGGCGAGCAGGAAAATTTTTGAGTGTCTTAAAGAGTTAAACGAACAGCACGGGATTACAATAATTGTAGTAGAGCAAAAAATAATGCTCCTCTGTGAATTCGCCAAACGTCTTGTTGTTATGGACAGAGGCCGTCTTATCCGCGAAGGAACAGTAAAGGAAGTTCTCCAGCGTCCTGATATTTTAGAAAACGCCGGTGTTAATATTCCACGCGTTACAACTCTTGGAAACAGCCTGCGGGAGAATGGTGTTTACAAAGGAGCGCTTCCAAGGGATTTAAGCGAAGCGCAAATGATGGTGCAGGAGATTGTGAATAATAAGGAACCGGTACATGCTTAAATTTGAAAATGTGGGCTTTAATTATTCGCAGGGGAAGAGCACAATAATAAAAGATGTTTCTTTTGAAGTAACTAATGGCGAGTTTGTAGTTCTTCTTGGAGAAAACGGCGCCGGTAAATCTACTATCTGCAGACTCGCAAACGGTCTTTTAAAACCATTAACCGGAAAGGTCTTTGTCGCCGGTGATGATACCGCTTCGGTTAAAATTAGTAAAATCGCGCGCAATGTGGGATTCCTTTTTCAAAATCCTGACCGGCAGCTTTGCAGCAACACTATAAGAGATGAAATTCGCTTTGGTCTTGAAGCGGCTCTTGATAAGAATTTATCTCCCGCGGAAATTGAGGCGGAAAAGAACCGCCGGTGCGATGAGATGCTCGAACTTTTCAAACTTGACGGAAAGCGCGATCCTTACGGCCTTTCGCGCGGAGAACGCCAGCAATGCGCTCTTGCTACAGTGCTTGCGCGGCAGCCGCAGCTTCTTATCCTTGACGAGCCGACTACAGGTCTTGATTACCGCGAATGTGTTACCATAATGGAAGTAATTATCAAACTTAATTCAGCTTCAAGCGGTATTTCAAGCAAGGCTTCCAATAGCGGCACAACGGTTTTTATGATCACTCACGATATGGAAGTCGCCGCGGATTTCAGCCGGCGCGCTTTAGTGTTAAGCAATGGCATGCTTATTGGAGATGGTCCTACGCGTGAAATACTTAAAGATAAAACGCTTTTAGATCGAGCTTCGCTTCTTCCGCCGCAAATTGTTTCTCTTGTAATGCGCTGCGCGCCGTTTGCCAAAGAAAGACTTGGCAATGTTTTCTCCCTTGGAGAAATGATCGACGCTCTTACGTCCTCGCGGAAAATTGATTCATCTAGTGAACAAAAAGGAGTATCAGCATGAGCAGTCTATTGCATTATGCCGACGGAAATTCATTTCTTCACCGTCTTAATCCAACAGTTAAGCTTCTCAGCGCGTTTTTTATCTGCGCAAGCTGTTTTATTTCAGGGAATATTTTTATAGTACTCGGCTTTATGGCGGTAAACCTTCTGCTTTCACTAACGGCAGGCAGGCTGATTTTTTTACGCGCCTTAAAAATTTTATTTTCATTAATGAAATTTTCTATTGTCCTTTTTCTGGTTCAGATCTTTTTTATTCGTGACGGCGAAATAATTCTTTTGCTGCCGCTTAATATATTTATCACCCGAGAAGGACTTGCGTTTTCTCTTCTTTTTGTTTCGCGTTTAATCGCGGCGACATTGCCGCTGTGTCTTGTTCTTTCTATCACGCGGATGAGCGATATATCAGCTTCTCTTACAAGAACTTTTGGAGTGCCTTATAAATACGCATTCGCTTTAACAACCGCTATGCGCTTTATTCCGCTTTTTTCCACAGAGATGGCGGGAGTCATAGAAGCTCAGATGGCAAGAGGCATTGAATTTGACACAAAAAATTTTTTCAAAAAAATAAAATTATTTCTTCCTCTCTGCGCGCCGCTTTTGATTTCGTCAGTCCGTAAAATTGAAGGCGGAGCCATCTCCGCTGAACTTCGCGGCTTTAATTTCCGCACCCGCAATAATGGCTGGAAACGTTATCCATTCCGTACTGCGGATTTTTTTGCGCTCCTTTTGTGCGCGCTGTTAATCGCTGCGGCGATTATTTTTTAAATTTTATTTCTGCCGGGATAAAATATTATGGATAAACAAATCTATTGTAAAAGATTGGAAAAAGTAAGACAGAAAATGGACAAGAAAGGAATTGATGTTTTTTTTGCCAGTCCTTCTTCTAATCTTTTTTACCTTACAGGCTGCGATATATCGCCTGATGAAAGGCTGTTTCTTTTTGTACTTCCAAAAGAAGGAGAAAATTTTCTAATCGCAAACCTTCTTTATAAACAACAGACAAAAGACCTCCCTGTAAATAATCAAATATACTGGAAGGACGGTGATGATCCGTTTAAGATTTTAAAAAATGTAATTAAAAAACAAAAAATAATAATTAAAACCGCGGCGTTGGAACCGCAGATTACAGCTCTTTTAACGCTTCCTTTATATGAAACATTTAGTGACACAAAATTTTTTCTCGGCTCTTCGCTAGTTGATCCTCTCCGGAAAATAAAAGATGATTATGAGCTTGATTTGATCCGGAAAGCCTGCCGGGAATCTGACAGGGCATTAGCGGCTTTGATCGATAAAGGAAATTACTGGCTTGAAAAAACCGAACTGGAATTTTTAAGGGAACTTTCGCGGGAAATGGAAAATGGCGGGATTACTTCATTCGGAGGTTCAGTTCAGGCGGGGAGTAATGCGGCGATTCCTCATTACATGACAGGAAATAAAAAGATCGAAAAAGGAAACTGCCTTTTAGTTGATTTCTGGGGAAGGTATCAGGGGTATTATACAGACTGCACAAGAACTTTCCATTTTGGAAACCCTGACAGCGAGTTTAAAAAAATCTACGAAGTTGTTTTAGAAGCTCATCTTGCGTCCGAAGCAAAAGCAAAAGCCGGCAGCACTCTGGAAGAAGTTGATATTGCCTCACGTAATGTAATAATTAAAAACGGTTACGGCGATTATTTTACGCACCGTACCGGCCACGGACTTGGAATTGATGTTCATGAAGGCGACTCTGTAAATACAGGCGTAAAAACAATCATGAAACCGGGAATGGTTTTTTCTATTGAACCTGGCATTTATCTGCCCGGCAGATTCGGCGTGCGCATAGAAAACTGCGTAGCGGTAAATGAATCTGGCGTAGAAGTTTTTCATAATTATCCGCGCGAGTTAATTGTTATTAAGTAACAATATTTACGCTGCTTTAATTCCGGTTAATAGCTTTTTTGCTCTGTTCTTGCGATTATTTCATTTTGAAGTGAAATGCTGAGATCGTTAAAATAATCCGAATAACCTGCAACTCTTACGATAAGGTTTTTATATTTTTCAGGATGTTTCTGCGCGTCACGTAATATTGCGGTATCAATCACATTGAATTGAATGTGATGGCCGTCCATTCTAAAGTAAGTTCGTATCAAAGCCATAAGTTTTTCAATCCCGTCATCATCAGACAAAAGCGAAGGACATAATTTTTGATTAAGAAGAGTGCCTCCGGTTTTTAAATGATCCATTTTTGCGGCAGACATTAAAACGCCTGTAGGACCCGTTCTGTCAGCGCCGTGTGCGGGCGAGATTCCTTCCGATTGAGCTTCGAACGCAAGACGCCCGTCAGGAGTCGCGCCTGTGACAGAACCGAAATAAATATGGCATGTAGTCGGGAGCATGTCTATATGATAAATCCCGCCGCATACAGTTTTCCGTCCGTCGACTGCGTTAAAATACATATTGAAACAGCGCTTCATTATTTCGTCAGCATAGTCATCATTATTTCCGTATTTCGGAGTTTTATCCGTAACTAATTCCCGTTCTTTTTCAAAACCATAAAAATTAGCTTCCAGCGCTTTTATTAATATCTCGAATGAAATATTTTTATTATCATAAACATTGTATTTTATCGAAGATAAACTGTCGGTCAGAGTTCCGATTCCGACTCCTTGAATATAGCGCGTATTGTATCTTGCTCCTCCTGCGTTATAATCCTTTGCGCTGGCGATACAATCATCAATTACACAGGAGAGGAAAGGGCAGGGCATATAATTTTTTAAAATATTTTCGATAATATGATTGCCTGCGGTTTTTATATCGATAAAATATTGAACCTGTTTTTCATAAGCTGTGAATAATTCATCGAATGTTTTTAACGAAGATATATCTCCTGTAACAGGACCAAGCTGTTTATTTGAAACAGGATCGCGGCCGTTATTCAATGTAATTTCAAGTGCTTTAACTAAATTGAAATAACCTGTCAGAGCGTAACATTCTTTCCCGAAAGCGCCCGCTTCTACACAGCCTGATGTTCCTCCGTTTCGAGCGTCCTCAATTTTTTTTCCGTGACGCACAAGCTCCTGAGTTACAGCGTCCGCGTTAAATACCGAAGGCTGTCCCGTTCCGTTTTTAATGACTTTGCAAGCCTTGTATAAAAATTTATCTACGTTCTTTCTGCTTAACTGAATATTGGAGCTTGGCTGGATTAATTGCATTTCTTCGATTACATCCAGCGCAAGATATGAAACATCGTTTACTCCGTCTGTGCCGTCTTCTTTCATGCCGCCGAGGTTAATGCTGCAAAAATCCTGATAAGTGCCGCTTTCCGCAAGCGTTATGCCGACCTTAGGCGGGGCAGGCTGGTTATTAAATTTTATCCAGAAGCATTGTAATAATTCTTTTGCGCTTTCGTCATTAAGGCTTCCTCTTTCTATTTCGGATTTATAGAATGGATATAAATGCTGGTCAAGCCTGCCGGGAGAAAACGCGTCCCATGTGTTTAACTCCGATGTAACAGAAATATGCACAAACCAGTACATCTGAAGCGCCTGCCAAAAATTTTCCGGTCTTTGCGCCGGAACACGCCGGCAGTTTTCCGCTATGACTAATAATTCATTTTTCCGTGTTAGATTTTGTTCTAATTCCGCAAGCCGCTGCGCTTCATCAGCGTAACGGGAAGCAAGCGTTATAACAGCGCCGCAGCAAATCAACATCGCTTTAAGCTGTTCGCTCTTGTCATAAGAGGCTGTATTGTTTACAAAATCAATTTTGTCTGTTTCGTTTTCTATATCTTTTTTTAAATCCAAAAATCCTTTGTTGTAAATTTTATTGTCGCAGACAGTATGCCCGGGAGCTCTTTGTTCCATGAACTCCGTAAAGATACCGGCATTGTAACATTCAATCCATTTATCAGATACGCTTTTTAATAATTTGTCACGTATTGATTTTCCTTCCCAATACGGAATGATTATTTCTTTTTGTATTTTCATTGTATCTTCGTCTACTTTAAAGAAAACTTTTTCGCGGCTGTTGATTATTTCAAAATCTTCGATAGTGTGGCAGCAGAGCTCAGGGTAAGTAGGAGCTGCCTTCGCCTTGTGTCCTTTTTCACCTGCAATTAGCTCGCCGTCATATATTATTACTGTTTTTTGTTCGCAAAGAGCTTTAAAAGCTAAAGCCCTTAACATCGGGATCGATACTTTTCCTTCATGTTCTTTATATACGCCGGTAATAATTAGCGCGCGTTCAATTGAGAGAGAAGGAACTGCGTCAAGACTCTGCTGCCTAAGTCTTTTTACTCTTTCGGTCATTGCTAACCTCCGATTTTTATTTTGAACCTTTTGCTGAACAATTTTTCGATTGCTTCCATGTACGGGCTTTTATCATTTGATAAATTTGAAAGCTCGTATTGTTTTCCGAAACTCTCATATTTTCCTGAGTGAATATTATGATACGGCAATAAATGGACAGTTTCAATATTGGAAAAATTTTTTATAAGATTATAAATATCTGTCATTCCTGAAATTGAATCATTAACCCCGGGGATTACAGGAATGCGAATAAGTAATTTTACTTTTACCTGTGATAATTTGTTCAGGTTTTTTAGAATCAAATCGTTTGGAACACCGCAGAATTTTTCGTGACTTGAGGAATCCGCAAATTTTATATCATATAAAAAATAATCGGTAAACTTCGTTATCTCAAGTAAGATTTGAGTATCGCAATAACCGCAGGTGTCCACCGCTGTTTTAATAAAATCATTTTTACATTTTCTTAATAAATCAAGCAAAAAGTCCGCCTGAAAAAGCGGCTCTCCTCCCGAAAACGTAACGCCTCCTCCTGATTGTTCATAAAAAAGCGCGTCCTTTTTAATTTCTTTCATTAAATCTTCTGCGGATATTTCATACCCGATAATTTCCTTTTCAATTTGTTCAGGCTCAGGATTTATGCCCTCAGGATTATGACACCATCTGCATGACAATGGGCAGCCTTTTAAAAATACAGTTGTGCGTATTCCCGGTCCGTCATGAATACAATAACGCATGATATTAAAAATGACTGCTTTGTTCACAGAATTTTTATTTATCATCAATCATTCCGTTAAGCTATAAAGCGATATTTTCAATTACTTGTTTTATAGCTTTTATATGTTCAGGCGTTGTCCCGCAGCAGCCGCCAATTATTTTCGCTCCGGCCGCTGCCAGAGCGGGTATATGTTTTGCCATATCTTCAGGCGAATCGGGGAATACGTCTTTGCCGTCAATATTTACAGGGAGTCCTGCATTTGCGTGGACAAGAATAAAAGATTCAGGAGCCGCGGCTTTCATTTCCTTAACAATGTCAATCATGCGCTCAATTCCGTTACCGCAGTTTGTTCCGATTATATCCGCGCCGGCTTCGATACACGCTTTCGCGGCATTGGCAGGAGATACTCCCATCATAGTCCGGTAATCGCCTCGAACTGTTTTTTCAAAAGTAAATGTGCAGATTACTTCAAGCTTTGTGTTTTCCTTTGCCGCTTTAATCGCGATAACCGCTTCTTCTATGTCGCTCATTGTTTCGATGCAGATCGCGTCCGCTCCTCCCTTTTCAAACGCGGCGGCCTGTTCTTTAAATGCGTCATACAATTCCTGCTCCGTCACTTCTTCGGCGACAAGCAATTTTCCGGTAGGGCCGCAGGATGCTATAACCCATTTATCAGCGCCTGCTGCTTCCCGTGACGCGCGGGCTGCCGCTTCGTTTATTTCCGCCGCTTTCTCTTTAAGGCCGTAATGTTCAAGTTTAAAAGAAGTGCCTCCGAAACTGTTTGTTTGTACCATATCCGCGCCTGCGTCGATATAATTTTCAGCGATACTTTTTACTTCATCAAAATGAGTAAGGCACCAGCTCTCAGGGGATTCACCGGGTTTTAATCCTTTTTGATAAAGGAAGGTTCCCCACGCTCCGTCAGATACAAGTACTTTTCCTGTTTTTAAAATTTCTATAATTTTTTTTGGGGGCATATCCAATCCTCATTATTATTCTGTATTGTCAGTGTAGCATTATTTATGATAAATTATTACAACCATGATCGATAAAAATCAATGCGCTCTGCGTCCTCCTATGGGCTGGAACAGCTGGGATTGTTATGCCGCGACTGTTACGGAAAAACAGCTTTTGGATCATGCGGATTTTATGTCAAAAAATCTTTTAAAATACGGCTGGGAATATATTGTGTGTGACATACAATGGTATGAGCCGCTTGCGGGAACCGGCGAAGGTGAATACAGGCCATTTGCGGAACTTTGTATGGATGAATATTCGCGTTTAATGCCGCCTGAGAACCGTTTTCCTTCAAGCGCCGGCGGAAAAGGTTTCGCGCCCATTGCGGAAAAAATTCACAGTATGGGGCTTAAGTTCGGCCTTCATTACATGCGCGGAATTCCCCGGCAGGCTGTCCACCAGCGCACAGCTATTAAGAATACAAAGACAACAGCGGACTGTATCGCGAACCCTTTTTCGATAAGCAGATGGAATTCCGATATGTACGGAGTTGATTCATTAAAGCCTCACGCCGAGGATTATTACAATTCTGTTTTTAAACAGTTCGCGGATTGGGGAGTTGATTATATAAAAATTGATGATATCTGCAACACAAATATGTATCCTGCCGCGCCGTATTCCGGCGAGGGCGAGATTGAATTAATAAACGCCGCGATTACCGATTGCGGGCGGCCAATGGTTTTAAGCCTGTCTCCAGGTCCTGCGTTAATAGAAAAAGCATGGCATCTTTCGCGTTACGCCAACATGTGGCGTATTACGGACGATTTTTGGGACAGATGGGATTTGCTTAAAGATATGTTTAACAGGTGCCAGTTATGGCAGGCTCATGTAAAGCCCGGCTGCTGGCCTGACTGCGACATGCTCCCTCTGGGGCGTATCGGAGAAGGATTCAAAAAACCGCGCTTTACAAACTTTACACAAGAAGAGCAGCGCACTTTAATGACACTGTGGTGCGTCTTTCGCTCTCCTTTAATGATGGGCGGAATCCTTCCCGGTATAGACGAAGAAACATTATCCTTGCTTACAAACGAGGAGGTTCTGGCCGTTCAGCGTTTTGGCGCAGAGCCAAAGCAAATTGCTTTTAACGATAACGAGGCAGTCTGGATGAATAATGCTTCTGATGGAAATATAAATCTTGCGTTGTTTAATCTTTCGGATGAAACGCGCGAAGTCAGCTGCAAGCTTAGTGAACTTGGCTTTAAAGAAGCAAGTCTCCGCGATTTATGGAATAAAAAAGATATTGGAAATATTCAAGACAAAATCTTAGAAAAAATTGCGCCTCACAGATCTTCACTTTACAAAGTCAGCAGAGTATTATAAGTGTAAGCGCTCAGCGCGAATAAAATTCTTTTGCGGCTTCAAAAAACGCGTCGATGTTTTCCTTATGAATTATTTATTTTATAATCGTTCGCAGGAAATCATTAAATAATTTGTTCTTACTTTTTTTGTAAGATCGCCTGTTTGGCCGCTTCCGCCGCGGACGCCGCGTCTTCAGTATAAATATCCGCTCCGATACTTGTTTTAAAGCTTTCTGTAACAGGCGCGCCTCCTATCATTATTGTAACATCATCGCGCAGTCCTTCCGAGACAAAAGCTTCAATGACGGCTTTCATTTCGCCCATTGTTGTGGTTAATAACGCGCTTAACGCGACAATTTGAGGCTGATGTTCTTTATACGCGTCTATAAATTTTTGAGGCGGAACATCAACGCCAAGATCGATGACCTCAATACCTTTGCCTTCGAACATCATGCGGACAAGATTTTTTCCGATATCATGAAGATCGCCCTTTACAGTTCCGATTATAGCTTTTCCGATAGGCTTTGCACCGCTTTCGGCAAGATAAGGTTTTAGAAGCGCAGCACCGCCGTTCATCGCGCGTGCGGCGATCAGAACCTCTGGCACATATACTTCGTTGTTTTTGAATTTTACAGCGATTACATCCATGCCGGCAAGAAGACCCTGCTCAAGAATATCTTTAGCGGAAATTCCTTCTGCAAGCGCTTGCGCTACAAGCTCTTTTACAGCCTTTGCCTGACCTTTTTGTAACTCGCAGGATATTTGATTCAATATTTCATTCATGGTATTCCCTTTAATTATTTTTAAGATATACTTTTAAAGTACGACGCTTTTAATTATTACAAAAATCTAAAGGAGAGGCAATGCCTGGAAATTGCGTCTATTTTAATTCTTTAAAAGATGAAATTTCATTTTCTTCCCTACGAAATCCGGCAGGCTGTCTTGCATGCGGTAAATGTAATAATTTTCCGATACTAGATACATTTATAAAAGATGATTCCCGGTATGCGAAAGATATACAAAAGCGCGAAGGCTTTGGAATCGCGGTTGATATCGGCACAACAACTATAGTCATGGCGTTACTCGATCTAAAAGCGGGCATTATAATTGCGCGTCATAGTTTTTTTAATCCTCAGCTCATTTACGGAAGCGATGTAATTTCACGCATACAAGCCGCGAATGATGGACATCTAGAAAAAATGCGCATTTTAATAACAGAAAGTTTGGCAAAAGGATTTGATGAACTTTTAAATGCAGGTAAAATCAGACAAATAGAAGAAATTGTAATTTCTGGCAATACTGTAATGATTCATTTATTGCTTGGTCTTTCCTGCGAATTTCTCGGAGTATCTCCCTTTAACATTAAGCATACGCTTAAAAAACAATACGTCTTTAAAGAAATATTTAAGCTTAACTTTGAAAGCCCGCTTCTGGAAAACATTAATTCTTCATGCCAAGTCCGCATTATTCCATGGTTTTCAGCTTATGCCGGAGGCGATTTAACTTCCGGGCTTTTGTCTGTGCTGCCCGAAGGCAAAGAAAAATTTTTACTGCTTGATTTAGGAACTAACGGAGAGATAGCGCTTTTTAATGATAAGAAGGTGACAGTAACATCCTGCGCGGCAGGGCCTGCGTTTGAAGGACAAGGCGGCGCGTCGCAGGTAATCGGGAAATTGGCTGAATTAATCAAGGAGAAGAAAATAGATGAGACAGGATTGTTTGTAAAAGAGGAAAGTTTTTCTCCCGCGGAGTTTTTTTCACAAAAGCAGATTCGACATCTTCAGCTTGCAAAGTCCGCGATCAGAAGCGCTGTAGAAATTTTAATTGAAGAAACAGGAGTAAATTATGAATCGTTAGAAGAAGTTTTTCTTGCAGGGGGCATAGGGCAGGCGGTTAATCCCGATGACGCAGTAATTACCGGTATTATTCCAAAAGAGCTGGCTTGTAAGTTAAGCGCAATAGGGAACGCGTCTTTAGCGGGAGCGGTTCGCTATTTAATTTCACCGTTACGCGCTAATGAAGACGTTTCTTTGCTTTTTTCCGGTTTTAAGGAAATCAATCTTGGAGGACATCCAAAGTTTAATGATTTATTTGTAAAGAATATGTTTTTTAATTGACGATGCGCTAATACGCGCCTTTTCCTATAAGCACTACGCCGAATGTTTTATAAATAATCCACATATCAAGCCAAACAGACCAGCTTTGAAGATAGTAAATATCGTATAAAACTCTGTCGTTATATTTTGTGTCCGATCTTCCGGAGACTTGCCACATTCCGGTTAGTCCCGGTTTGATAGAAAAAATCCGGAAATAATCATCGCCGTATTTCTCGACTTCACTGTCTGTAATCGGACGAGGACCCACTAAGGACATTTCTCCTTTCAGGATATTTAATAGCTGAGGGAACTCATCAAAGCTGGTGCGGCGCAGGAATTTTCCAAAACTCGTAATACGCGGATCGTTTACAAGTTTATGGGTCTCATCCCATTCAATTTTTAATTCAGGATCGGAATCAAGAAGTTTTTTTAATTTTTCATCCGCATCAGCAGCCATCGAACGGAACTTGTAAGCGAAAAAATGTCTTCCGTCTCTTCCAAGCCTTTTTTGTTTATATAATACAGGACCCGGTGAGGTTAATTTTATTATTAATGCGATAAAAAGAAGAAACGGTAAAATAATAGTACCGCCGATAATAACTACTCCCAGATCCATAAAACGTTTTATCACGCGGTTAATGGCAAGCCGGAATTTATTACTTGTGTCGATTCCAAGAACGCCGTTAAAATCCCGGACAGACATCCAGATATTTGAGATATTAAAAAAATTAGGGATTATTACATTATAGCGGAACGCGGAGACAGAAGTATTTATCAGATGTTTTAATTTTTGACTGTCAAGTTTCGGCATGGCAATTATCGCCATTTTTATATTGTATCGTTTAACAATTTCAGGACCAAGGCTTAAATCATGTATTATCGGGATTCCGTTATAATAATCCTCTCCCAATAATTTATCGTCCAGAAATAAAACAGGGACATATCCTGATCTTGTGCTCCTTTCAAGGCAATCGGCAACAGTTTTTCCCATTGATCCCGAACCGTAAATTACAGTCGGAATTCCGCCAAGTCTTGTTTTATGCAATATCCAATGAGTCAGGCTTCTTGCGATTAAAAGAAAAAGAGTAATAAAAATAAAACTGATCAGGAAAGCTGAATTTACCGAATCCCATGACTGGTATTGAACAATGCGTGATAAAAAGATACCGCCGTAAACAATAAAAGAGCCTAAAAAAAACCTTCTCATTTCTTCAGACGGCGCTAACGCAATACCCGGATACAGTCTTTGAAATTGGAAAATGATGATAAATGCCGGAAGGTACGGCCAATATGTTATAAAGGACTTGGCGTTAATAATGCCTGAGTCATTAATAACAAACCCGAAAATTCTGACCCCAAAAAACCCCCATGCAAAGGAAAATAAAACCGCCATAAGGTCAGAGCACAGAAATGCCGCGGCTGTTAACGCAGAACTAGTACGGTGATGTCTGGTTTTATACCATGCATCAAATTCGCTGAGAGTCATTGAAAAAGAATATATCAGAAAAACGTGGGAATTTCAAGACAGGAATTTTAAAACCGGAGGGGAAATATTATTAGAATATTTAAAGTAATATTAATATTTTAATTAGACCCGCTTTCGTTCATTTATAACGCGATTCATGCGTTCAATAAAGGCTTCCTTAGAAAACTGTTTAACATGATCATTAAATACTTCGCGATTGTGAAATTTTAAATTTTTTTCAAAATGATCCATCGCTGTAATTAATGATTCGGGCGTCTGTTCATCAAAGAAAATTCCGGTTTCATTTTCTTTAACAGTTTCAAGAGCGCCGCCGCCGCGGTAAGCGATAACAGGACAGCCTGCGGCTTGAGCTTCAATAGGAACAAGGCCTAAATCTTCAATGCCGGGATAGAGCAGGGCAAGAGCGCCCGCGAAAAGCGATGCCGCCTCTTCATCCGAAACTTTCCCTTTAAAGGCAAGAAGAGAGTTTTTCCTGTACTTTCTTATCACCTTTTTTTTAGGACCGCCTCCCGCCACTATTAATTTTCTGCCCGATTTGACACATGCGTTAATAGCGATATCAGCGCGTTTATAATCTGTTATCTGACCAAAAAGCAAATAATAATCTAAAGGTTTGCGGATAATTTTTTTATATTGTTCTATTGGAACGGGACCAAAAACAACTTCTGCTTCGCGTTTATAATATCTGTAAATACGTTTTGCTACATATTGCGAATTAGTTACAAAACGATCAACTAAATTTGCCGAAGTTATATCCCAGACTCTAAGCGAAGGAATCAATCGTTTCATAAAAAAACGCACAACAGCGTTTTTTCTTTTAAAATATTCATGATACATATCCCATAAATAACGCATAGGACTGTGACAATAACAAATATGGTACGCATCCGGATTTGGAACAATTCCTTTCGCAGGACCCGCTTCGCTTGAAATAATAAGATCATAATCCTGTAAATTAAAATCCAATAAAGCGTCCGGCATTAAAGGCATATACAGAGGATACAATTTTTTCACGAAAGGAAGGCGGTTAATGCGTGATGTGAAAACGCGCTTTCCTTTAATAATATCGCTGACAGACTTAGGATCATAAACATGGGTGAAAATATCCGCTTGCGGGTACAATTCAAGAAGAGCTTCAAGCATTTTTTCGCCGCCGCGCATGTTTACAAGCCAGTAATGAACAATAGCGGTTTTCATTTGAGTTCCTCTAAAATATACGATGCTGTTTTTTCAAAGTTATATATTGATAATTGCTCGTAAGACAGCTGAGGAGAAGATGCTTTTTTATTTAAAAGCAGTTCTATAATTTTTTCTTTTAGATCAATATAATCGCCGGCTATAAAATAGGCGACAGGAAAATCTTCGTAAATTTCTTTTAACACGGGGATGTCGGAAATAAGCGCTTTTGTTCCCAGCGCCATAGCTTCTAAAGGTGGAAGGCAAAAACCTTCGTATAAAGAAGGCTGTACAAGTAAAGATGCCTCCGCAAGGTGTTCCATTAATGTTTCATCACGGATAAAGCCTGTAAAAGAAATATTTTCACTTCCGATAGATTTAATTTTTTTAATGATATTTTTATTGGATGTTCTTAAGTTTTCGTTTGAACCGATAATTAAAAGTTTATAAGAAAGTCCTTCTTCTATTGCAAGGAGAAAAGCGTCTAAAAGGCAGTCAAGCCCTTTATGCTTTTTCAAATTACCTATAAAAATAATAATATCTTTTTTATGAATATTTTTCTTAACGTTCCTGTAGTCTAAATACATTTGTTGAATAGCTGAATGAGTGACAATGACAGGATTTTTTTTTCCTAAATGATACTCAATTCTCGATTTAGAAAATTGAGAGACAGTAAACATTTTTTTTGATTTTTTATATGCTCTGCGGTAAAACCACATCCGCGCGGCTAGCCCAATTTTTGAGAACAGCTCCGGCATATCAGGAAAAATAATATCGTGGATAGTAGTGAAGACGGGAATCCTTATGCCGCAGGGAATATTAAAAAAAGGAGAATAAT
>Ga0209755_10005508_pt1 | contig 14374 bp, 11 predicted proteins | sample TergutCo191P1_FD_187301 | JGI IMG/M metagenome (GOLD analysis project Ga0209755, IMG submission 187301) | Cornitermes sp. P1 segment gut microbial communities from Petit-Saut dam, French Guiana - Co191P1 (SPAdes) (version 2) | ecosystem: Host-associated > Arthropoda: Insects > Digestive system... | reverse complement strand
TTCCTGCGGCAACCTCAAAATTATGCGCCGATGTTGGCGAAAGGGCTTTGCCGGTTTTGTTTGCGCCATACAGCGACAGCGCGAAATTTTTGAGAACGCCGTCACGAATGAAATCTACATCTTTCACACGAAAACCGTCCTGTGTCCATTCATGCCCACGGATTACCTGGGGGTGATGCGGTGCGGCACGAAAAGTCAAAAGGGGGCTTGCAACCTGTGTGCCAAGCGCATCTTTCCAGCGAGATGTCCCCTCGATTAGCGGGCGGTCGGATATAAAATTTTGCAAAATTGTTTCCCAAAGCAAATCGGCACAGGCGGGGGTTACGATAATTTTGCCGACAAATTTATCCTCGGACGGTCTGGGATTTGTAGAACGCTCCGCTTCTTCCAAAAGCCTGCGGTGCATTCCCGAGTTCATAAACGGTGTGTTCATATCGCTCATGTACGCACCGTCATAGTTGAAAGAGGAGCTTTTGTCGCCGTCTTTGCCCACAAACATACTGCTAAAATTGTAGTAGGTATTTTTCTCGAAAAAGCAAACACCGTTCGAGTTTGCATACACACTTTCTGCGGCGGTGCAAGATGACGAGAAACTCTCCAGTACAATTTTCGGCAATTCGTCACGCACTTGCGCAAGATATTCTTTACTGCGGCTAAAAAGCCCCGTTATATCCGGCTCGCCGTTTGTGAAATCGAAGTCCATGTTTTCTTCAAGCGGGGCGATGTCCTCCGCATCGTCCGGTTGGGATGATTTTGCCAGGGCAACGCAGTTTGTTGCGGCTTCGTCTATGCTTGCTTTGTCCAGCTTGTTAAGAAGCAGCACCCCTTTGCGCCCGCCAACCAAGGCTTTTAGGTGCAGACTATCTTTGAAAGTGGTACGCAAAAGCGTAAACTCGTTCGCTTCTATATTAAATTCGTCTGTTCGTCCTTTTTCCGCACTACAAAAAGCCTTATCCGCCCCAGACTTTTTTAGTGCAACCAGCGCATAATCCGCAATATCTTTCATACCATTCTCCTTTTTTTAACCCCAACAGAATTTTAGTTGAGAGTTGAGAGTTGAGAGTTGAGAGTTAAAAGAGCAAAAACCCCGGTTTTCAACTCTCCACTCTCAACTCTCCACTCTCAACTCCCCTACCTTCCTCCAATATTCATCTCACATCTCAGTGCCGGGCCGCCCATGGATGTTGTCATGGATTGTTTTTTGCCGCAGAATCCGGAGATTTCCCACGACATATCATCGGAAACCATGTCTACGGTTTTAAGCATTTCGAATGCTACGCCGCTGATGGTGGTTTCACGGATGGCACGTCCCAGTTTTCCGCCCTTGATTTCATAGCCCAGGTCTACGGAGAACATGAATTCGCCTGTGGAATCCGCTTGCCCGTTGCCCGTTTTCACTAGAAAGTATCCATCGTCTACGCTTGCAATAAGGTCGTCCAGTTTATCTTTTCCGGGATGAATTACCGTGTTGCGCATACGGATAAGCGGCTCGTCCGAGAACTCGAACGCCCGTGAATTGCCCGTGGGAGCAACACCAAAATGCCTGGCACTTTCACGGCTGTGCATATATCCGGTTAAAATTCCGTTTTCGATAAGTTTTGCATCGGCGGCGGGGGTACCCTCGTCATCTACATACACGGGTAGCGGACACGTTTCGCCAAACGCCGTGTGCGCAAAGTCCGTCATGGATACAAGCTCGCTTGCCACTTGTTTGCCCAGCGCAGGCCCTGCCACCGAGCCGCCCAGCACCATGTCTGCTTCAACGGTGTGACCCACAGCTTCGTGGGAAAGCATTCCCGCCAAATCCGGGTGAAGCACACATTTTTTTATGCCGGCATCGGCAAAAACGCCCTCACGTTTGTCCATCAATTTGCGATACAGTTCGTCAATTTCTTTTTCAAGAAGCACCGGCTGCGAAAAGTATTCGTCAAATCTGCCAACGTGGCTAAAGCCCTTGAACAACTCAACCGGAACGCCATCCGCCGTGTCCGCCGTAAGCCAAATGTACACCATAGACCGCGGCTGAAAAAAATGCGAATCTGCACCGTCACTTACGGCAAGCAGTTTTTCCATAAGAAGCATATCTGCAACAATTGTGCGGCTGGTGATGTTCTTGCATTTTTTCACCACAAGCTCGTCCAGCGTGCGGGCGTAATCTATAAGGACGCTTTGGGGAACGTCATCGAAAATAGGCTTTGTAAGCCCAATTTTGCCCGGTGCATTTTCTATTTTTGGTAGCGGCGGGTCGCCTTTTTTTATGTTTGCATCCATAAAAGCCGCATTTTTTGTGGCGGCAGAAAGCACCTCGCCAACACCCTCCGGCGAATACGTAGCCCCCGATGCAAAGCCCCATGTGCCGCCACGGTTAACCCGTGCGCTTACGCCGCTTTTTTCGGTTTGCGTATTGCCAACCATGTTGCCCGCAAGCATAACAACACGCTTGTTAGCGTTAACCTGCGCCCGCAATTCCGTATGGTCGCAAAAATTTTTCTTCTGCGCCGTGAGATAGTCGTTTAGCATTGGATTCTCCTTTTTTAAGTTCTCGGAGGAGAAACTTTTTTGGGAAAAAAAGTTTCTCCCCCGAACCCCCTCTTCAAAAAACCTGAATTTGAAAGTGGGGATGTAGTGCAAATTTTCAAACACATCCGGTTAGTGACACCAACCAGTTCGTTTTTGAAATTCCAGCCGCCCCCAGCAAAATTCTGGTTTTTTTTGAAGAGGGGGTTTGGGGGAGAAACTTTTTACGACCCGACGAACGTCGGCGGCTCTTTAGAGCCGTTCCCGCCTTTGGCGGGAAGTCTACCCGTTAAAAGTTTCTTCCCCAAGGTCTATTCTGCAATATTGCGAAAAATAATTTCGTTTGGTCTAACCATTCCACGGCGGCGTGCAAGGTATTCCATGTACGCATCGGAGTCGAAGAATGCGAGTCGAATATCCAGCTGTTCGGACTCGGCACGTGCTTCGGCAGTGCGAGCATTCAACTGCGTAAGCTCCGCCTGAAGCGAATTGTGGTATTCCATTTGCCCAACAAAAAGCCCGCCAAACATAATTAACAGTGCCGCCCAAAAAACCATGTACAGCACCAAAACAATAGGACGTTTCTTTTTTGCTTTTTGCTCCTGCATTTAGTATCACACCTTTTTACGCAGAATAAACAAACTGCGCACAGTTTTCCTACCCCTTATTTTGCCATATCGCCTTGCCCGCAACAATCCCGAACGTATTTTCTTGTGTGCGGAGATGCCGATGTGGTGGTATAATTCACGTATGCGGAGCAAAAAGAAGCAGCGCCTTATCTACAGAGAATTTTGCGAATATGATTTGAAAGGGATGATTTCATGCAAGCAATAAAAGCAGTGTTTGACGGGGTTAACTTCAAGCCCAAACAGGAAATACCGGTAAAAGGTAAATATGAGGTGGTCATTACCTTTCTTGAGAACATTTCCTCAACCCCCGAAATGCTGGAGCAAGAGAGGATAAACGAAGAAATCAATTTCGTGAAAGAGATTTCCAGGCTTTGCGATGAAGCAAGTGACGAAGTTCTGACTATGGACGATTTTCCGCCCCTCAAATTCGGTCGTGAGTTAATTATTTTTGATGATGAGGAGTAGCCCATGCCATACGCACTGGACACAAATATCATTATTGCCATACTGGGCAACGATAAAAATGTTGAAAAAAACTGGGAAATGGCAGCCGCTTCCGGTTGCCGGTTCATAATCCCACCTGCTGTAGACTATGAAATCCAGCGTGGATTAATTTACACGCCCTCGCCAAAAAAAGAAAAAATCTATTTTTCACTGCGCCGACGTTATGGCGTTGGCATAATGACCCCGGAAATGTGGGTTGTATCGGCTCATATCTATGTAGATTTGCGCAAAAAGGGCTTTACCGTCCAAGACGATGATATTTTTATTGCGGCGTTTTGCGTATTAAACGAATATACTCTGGTTACTCGAAACACCAAGGATTTTGAGAACATAGAGGGGCTACAGCAAGTTAATTGGATTGACGGGTAGCATTTTGGCGCAGAATATGTAATTACGCTACACTTTCTTACGCAGAATAAACAAACTGCGCACAGTTTTTCTCCCCCTTATTTTGCCATATCGCCTTGCCCGCAACAATCCCGAACGTATTTTCCTATACAGACCACCCAGCGGCGCACGAAGTTTGCCCCATATAAACCGCACCGGCCAAAGTGCAAACCGCACCACGGCTACAACGGCCTTTTTAATAAACTCGATTGCCTGCACAAAAACAAGCATTACATAACGTGAGAGAATCGCAAAATAAAGTGCGCCGCCGCAAACCGCACCAATTAGCGCAAATGCACGAATTTCGCCAAAGTTTTGCTCCTGCAAAAAATAAAACATCACGGCAGTTACCACAATCCAAAATATAAAATCCGTAAGCCAAACCAGCCGCCTTGCCAAAAAAGGCACGGTCTTACGAAGAATTCTGAAAAAGTCAAAAAAAACGCCGATAATTGCGCCAAGGATAACCGCCGAAAGAAAAAGCCATGCCTGAGAACTCATGCTTAAAATTACGGCATATTCTTCCATCACTTAAACAGCCGCCCCATAAAGGATTTTCCTTTGCCCGCAGCTCCTCGGTTTTCGTAGGAAAAGCCATCTACCTCACCCGTTACGGAAATTTCGCCGCTTTCAAGATTTATTTTTTTCACGTGCAAATTAACCCCTCGTATGACTATAATTCCCATTTCCGTTTCCGCAATTACGCTCTCCTCGTCAAAGGAAATTACGTCCAAAACGCCGGTTATGTTCATGCTTGTACGTCCATCCAAGGTAATTCTGTGCCGTGAAGCGGGACGCTTTTTTTCCTCACCCGGCATACGAATTGGTGCTTGCTGCATACGCTCACTCCCTCTCTTCATTATGTATATGGACATGGCGAGCCGGATATTACACTTGACAGATTTGCAAAATATGCTACATTATTAAGTTCGTGTTACATTTTTTGGGACTGGCAGGTGGGGATAAATGCCGGAATTTTTAACCGGAATAATTGACCCGATAATAAGGGCGGTTTCCTACGGCAGAGGAATGCAGTTGCTGGGCGGAATGTGGGCTACCATCCAAATTTCCGCAGGGGCTATTTTCCTGGGGCTTATTTTGGGTAGCATAATCGTTACCTTTAAGCTGTCCAAATACAAACTGCTTAGGGCAGTTGCGTTTTTGTACTTAGGTGCGATTCGTGGTACACCCGCCGTTACGCAGTTGCTTATTGTCTCCGGCGTTATTTTCGCAGGCTTCCGTGGCAACCGTATATGGATAGGTATTGTTGCGCTGGGTATAAACTCCGGCGCATATGTGGCGGAAATCATACGTGCGGGCATTATGTCCATAGACAAAGGTCAAACAGAAGCGGGACTTTCCTTGGGGCTAACCAAGGTGCAAACCATGCGCTATGTTGTACTGCCGCAAGCCGTGAAAAACATCTTGCCCACTTTCGTAAACGAGTTCATTATTCTCATCAAGGAAACGGCAATTGTAGGCTTTGCCGCCGTTGCCGACCTCACAAGGGTTGCGCAACAAATTGTGGCACGCACGGCAGATTTAACGCCGCTGTACGTTGCGGCATTTATGTACATTGCGCTAATTTCCACGCTAACTTTCCTGCTGGGTCTTCTTGAGAAAAAACTGCGCGCTTCCGACCGTGGAGCGACGGAGGTGAAATAGTATGATATCCGTAAAAGATTTGCACGTGAGTTTTGGCAAGCTAAAAGTGCTTCACGGCATAAACCAGGAAATCAAAGCCGGCGAAAAAGTGGTAATCATAGGTCCCTCCGGCTCGGGAAAAAGCACTTTCCTGCGCTCGTTAAATATGCTGGATACGCCCCACAAGGGCGAAATTTGGATAGATGGCGCAAACGTGATGGATCGCAAAACAAACATCACCCGTGTGCGTCAAAAAATGGGCATGGTTTTCCAGCAGTTTCACCTTTTTCCGCATCTTACTGCGCTGGAGAATATCACGCTTGCACCCATGAAAATCAAAAAAATTTCGCAAGTCAAAGCGGAAGAACTTGCCGATGCACTTCTCGCAAAAGTCGGTCTCACCGACAAGCGTGAGGTGTACCCCGGAAAACTTTCCGGCGGACAAAAACAGCGTGTGGCCATAGCCCGAGCCCTTGCCATGGAGCCGAAAGTTATCCTCTTCGACGAACCAACTTCGGCACTTGACCCGGAGATGGTGGGCGAAGTTCTCGAAGTAATGAAAGGTCTTGCGCAAGATGGTATGACCATGGTGGTTGTTACCCACGAGATGGGTTTCGCCCGTGAAGTTGCCTCCCGCATACTATTCATGGATGAGGGCGTAATTGTGGAGGAGGGTCTCCCCAGCGAGATTTTCGAAAACCCTGTCCAAGACCGCACAAAGGCATTTTTGCAGAAGATTCTGCATTGATGATACAAAAGAGTTTTTTCGCCGGGGCTTTATCGCCCCGAGAAAAACTCAAAAAAAAGGAGAATGAGAAATGAAGAAGTTTTTGTTACCCCTGTTGTTGCTTGCGCTGGTAGTTGCTTTTGCGGCTTGCGCCGATGCACCCGCACCCGCCGCACCTGCGGTTGAGTTAGGTGACGTACCCACCGAAGTTGGCGGAGACATTGTGTCCGATGAAGGCGTAGCAGACATTGACGAAATGTTTGACGATGTAGACTACGAGCCAGCCGCCGCAGGTTTCCAAATGGACCGTGTGGTTCTTGGCACAAACGCAGGTTTCCCCCCGTTTGAATTTATCGCTGATGCAGGGCAAGGACGTTTCGGTCAATATTCCGGCATTGATATTGCAATTGGGATGCGTATCGCAGAAGCCCTGGGCGCAGAGCTTGTGATTCACGATGCGGAATTTGCAGGGCTTATCGCAGATTTGAACGGCGGCACAATCGACTTTATTGCTGCCGCAATGACAATTCGCCCCGACAGAATGGAAGCCGTTACGTTCTCCACACCGTACTTCACCGCAATGCAGTACATTATTGTTCCCGTTGACAGCCCCATCAACAGCGTTGCAGACCTTGAAGGCACACGCATTGGCGTACAGCTTGGAACAACCGGCGAATTCTTCGTGCAAGACTATGTAGATTATGACGCACTGCTTCCCTACAGCCTTATTGCGCAAGGTTTCATCGAGTTGCGCCAAGGTTCGATTGACGCAGTAGTTGTGGATTCTGTTGTGGGAATGATGTTTGCAAACCAACATCCCGACGAGCTTCGCATAGTGCGTGACAACACCGCATTCGAAAGCGAATTCTATGGCATTGCCGTGCGCCACGAAGATACCGCACTTCTTGCGGTTATCAACGAAGTGCTGGCCGAAATGCTGGATTCCGGCGAAATTGACGAACTGTTTGGATATTACTCCGAAAGACTGAACTAATTCGCTTCGGCGAATGTCACAAATTAAAAAGGCGCAGTGCGCACCCAACACCGAAAACCCGGCTTCAAGCACAAGCGTTCTTTTGAAGCCGGGTTCGGTTTCCGTGCAAATTAAAAAGCTCAAGACCAAAAAAGGCCGTGATGAATCCGGCCTTTTTGTGGTGGAGGGCGAAAAATTTGTAGCCGAAATCCCTGCGCATTTTGAAATTAGCCGTTACCTTGTAACGCAGGAATTTGCAGAAACCCACGACCTTGCGCCATATGAAGCCCGTGCCCGGGTGGAAATAATACGCACAAGCGTTTTTGCCGCAATTGCAGATACCGTTACGTCCCAGGGTGTGCTGGCAGTTTGCGCCAAAGTGCGCCCGTCGCATAGCGGATACCGAGGGAGCAGTTCTGAATGCGACCATACTTTCGAGGACGGGTGGGAGTCGCTGTCTGACCTTGAGTTAATGCTGGGGGATGGTGTGGCGGGGCGAATGCCGGCGGCGAGTAGTGCCGTTGCCGCCGATGGCGGGATGTCTTTAGCCCTCCCTTGTGTGGGGGCGGGGGCAAGACCTGCGAGGTTTTATCTCTTGGGCGAAAACATAAATGACCCCGGTAATATGGGGACGCTTGTGAGAACAGCGGCGGCGGCGGGTGCTTCCGGCGCAATTTTTACACGTGGTAGTTGCGATGTTTTTAGCCCTAAAGTGATTCGTGCGGCGGCGGGTGCGTCTCTGCGGTTGCCCTTAGTTGCGGATGCGTGCATAAGCGAAACACTCGCTGTGCTGAAATCCTGCGGCATCCCGGTTTTTGCGGCGCATCCCAGGGGGGATGTATTGCCCTATGAGCTGGATATGCGTGAAAATTTCTGTTTGCTAATTGGCAACGAATCCGCCGGGATTTCCGAAACCGCAAAAAAGAGTGCAAGTGCCTTGGTGCGTTTGCCCATGCCCGGCGAAACAGAATCCTTAAACGCTTCTGTGGCGGGTAGCATACTTTTGTACGAAGCCGTGCGACAGAGGATTTAACATTTCGAAATCCCGCAAACAGTTCCCCATTCCAATTCAGGTTTTTTTGAAAGGGGGTCTGGGGGAAAACTTTTTTTCATGACCCGACGAACGTCGGCGGCTCTTTAGAGCCGTTCCCGCCTTTGGCGGGAAGTCTTCCCGAAAGTTTTCCCCCAGGGTTTTATGGAAAAAATAGAATCCCTAGAAGGGATGCTGGAGAATGTGATTTTTCACAACGAGGAAAACGGTTACACCGTTTTTTCTTTGCGTGGGTTGGATGATGCGGAGGATGAAATCATTTGCGTGGGGCATTTGAGTAACCCGCTTGAGGGCGAAACGGTGAAAGTGTGTGGCAGTTTTGTTGTGAACCCCAAGTACGGGCGGCAATTTTCTGTGCGTACATCGGAGCGGGTTAAGCCGGGGACGCTTGCAGGTATCGAAAAATATCTTGCGAGCGGCGTAATTAAGGGCATTGGCGCAAGAACGGCAAAGCTGATTGTCGCAAAATTCGGCGAGGATACTTTCGATGTAATCGAAAATGACCCGGAAAAACTTGCAAAAATCCGTGGGATTACGCTTAAAAAAGCACTGCAAATGGCGGAAGCTTTTCATGCGCAACACGACCAACGCCGTGCAATGCTGTTTTTGCAGGAAAACGGCATAACCACCGGTGCCGCCATGAAAATTTACAAACGCTATAAGGAAGACACGGTGGAGCTGGTGAAGCAAAACCCGTATCGCCTTGCCGATGATATAGACGGCATAGGCTTCAAAACCGCCGATGCGATTGCTTTTCGCTTAGGTATCTCCCGTGATTCTGCCGAGCGTATATCTGCCGGCGTGCGTTATGTGCTGTGGGATGCCACAAGCGAGGGACATACATATATGCCAACATCTGCGCTGGTGCGACAGGCGGCGGAGCTGTTAATTTGCCCGCCGGAGCTAATCGAAAACGAGCTGGTGCGTATGCAAATGGAGCGTCATATCATACGAGAAAAACTCGAAGGCATAGACGAACCGCTGGTCTTCGCAAGTTCGCTTTATTATGCCGAGCTTAAAGTTGCAAAAAAATTGTTGAACCTCGGGGGGATAACCAAGGCTCTCTCCCCGACCTCCCCTCTCCAAACGACTTTGAAATTGTCGCCGAGCCAGGAGATGGCTGTAAACGAAGCGATGGAGAAAGGCGTGCTAATTTTGACCGGCGGGCCGGGTACGGGAAAAACTACAACTATTAACACGATAATCGGCCTTTTGGAGTCGCAAGGGCTGGAGGTGACGCTTGCCGCACCCACAGGGCGGGCGGCAAAACGCATGAGTGAAGCCACAGGGCGAGAAGCCAAAACAATCCACCGCTTGCTGGAAGTTGCGTTTATCTCGGAAGATTCGAAGCGGCAAGTGTTTCATAAAAACGAGGAAAGCCCGCTGGAAACGGACGTTCTTATTGTGGACGAAAGTTCTATGATTGATATTTTACTGATGAAAAATCTGCTGGATGCGGTTGCGGAGGGCACACGGCTAATTCTTGTGGGGGATGTAGACCAGTTGCCATCGGTGGGTGCGGGGAATGTGCTTAAAGATTTGATTGCATCGGAATGTTTGCCTGTGGCCAGGCTTACGGAAATTTTTCGTCAGGCGGCGGAGAGTGCGATTATCACCAATGCGCACCGTATCAATAAGGGCGAATATCCTGCCACAAACGACCGTGAAAAGGATTTCTTTTTCATGCGCCGCCACAGCACAGAGGATGTTACGCAAACAATTTTGGACTTGGTAACAAATCGTCTGCCGGCGTACAAAAAGTTCAACTCGTTGCACGATATTCAAGTGCTTACGCCTATGCGAAAGTCGCCCCTGGGCGTGGTTCAGTTGAATGCGGTGTTGCAAGCGCATCTTAATCCGCCATCGCAAAAAAAACGAGAGCGTGAATACGGTGCGGTAACATTTCGTGAGGGCGATAAGGTAATGCAAATTCGCAATAACTATGATGCGTCCTGGGAAGTTTACGGCGAAAAAGGCATACGTACGGATTTTGGCGAGGGCGTTTTTAACGGCGATATGGGAATAATCAGCTCCATTGACGAGGACGAAATGGTGGTAATTTTTGATGATAACCGCCGTGTGGCATACGGTTTTTCCCAGCTGGACGAGTTGGAGCTTGCGTACGCCGTAACCGTTCATAAATCCCAGGGCAGTGAGTATCGTGCGGTAATTATACCGGCGGTTAACGGCCCGCCCATGTTGCTTACACGCAACTTGCTGTACACAGCGGTAACACGTGCCAAAGAGCTTGCGGTAATTGTGGGCAGTGCAGAAACCATGCACCGAATGATTGACAATAACCGTGTAACCGAGCGGTACACGGCACTTGCAAGGCGGCTTCAAGGAATGAGTGAAGTGTAAAAAAGGGGCTGTTGCAAATTTTGCGGCAGCCCCGTTCTAATTTTCCCGCAAAACAAAAACGAACTGGTTAGTGACACCAACCAGTTCGTTTTTTTTCGTACGCCAGGAAACTGAACCCGGCTTCGAGAGAATGCGTGCGTTCGCACACGTGTCCCCGGTTTTCGCTGTGCGCCGTGCGCACCCGTAAAAACATACAAAAATTTTTACAAAATGCAAATTTTTTGTTGCACATTTGCCAAAAGGATGTTACTCTTGACATTAGGTACAATAGCATAAGTGTAAGTATTTTAAGGAGGGCTTGGGATGGCAAGACAGGACAGGTTTAAGAGGTTTATTGCAATGGTGCTTTGCGCACTAATGGTGGTAGGTAACTTCGCCTTTGTGCAAGCGGCGGAAGTGTACGATGCGCCGCAGTTTGAATTGGGGGATATTCCGTTTGAAATGGAGGAAGTTTTTGACCTCGATGACTTATTCGGCGGACTGTTTGACATCGAGGAATTGCTTCAATTAGAAGAATTTTTGATGGATGAAGACCCCGAGCTTCTTTTGTTTAGCGATGAAATTGAACCGATGAGCGGCGCAAGCATAAACTTTGCACGGCTTTTGCAACTTTCACTGTTCGCCTTTGATGCAAATATGTGTGGGCAGTATGTGTCAACTCGCTCCCGTTTTACCTGGCGGGGCAATTGCCATTTGCAGGACAATAACCGCCCAATTCCAACAAGGTTTCAGCCCACAGGCAGAACGCAAACAACCGTAGACGTTCGTGGTGGTTTCCACGATGCGGGCGACCATATTAAATTTAACTTGCCCATCACCTTTGGTCTGTCCACCTTGGCTTTGGCGGTGCATTTATATGAAGATGAATTTCGCCATGCAAACGCCCTGTGCCATGCAGTAGGGCTTTTAGACCACCACGCCGACTTTGTGAGACGTAGCACCGTGCGCAATGCAAACGGGACGGTTGCTTCGTTTGTGTACCAAGTAGGAGATGGTGCGGGTGGCGGAGGCAGAGGTGCAGCCTACAATGACCACGCTTTCTGGGGACCGCCGGAAGTTCAAACGGCAGGTTCCAGCCATTCCGGAAGAAACAGATATGTATATTTCACAGATTTGTCCGCACAATTCCCCGGCTCGGAGCAAGTTGCAATTGCGGCGGCGTTTCTTGCGGCAAACTATGTGATTTCTGGAAACCCCGCAGACCTTAACTATGCTACAGCCTTGTTTAATTGGGTTACATCTGAAACTCCTCGCCTTGCGCGTCTCGGCGTTGCAGGTACCGCCTACGGTGGAAACGGAACGAGAGATTTCTACCGAGCGTTGCGTTATTCTGACAAAATTGCACTTGCCGGAGAATGGATGGTTAGGGCAACAGGAAATACCACACATCGCAGAAGCGGTACTGTGCCTAATATAAATTGGCCTCTAAGCTGGGATAATCACTGGCCAAAAGTTTTGCTGTTGCGAGGTGACACCGCCAGCCTTAATACTTTGTCAACCCATTATTTCACCGGCACCGGCGGTGCTGTAGTTCGACACGGCACACCAAACGTTTACCAAGTGTGGTCTAACTGGGGCAACGCTCGTTTGAATACGGCTATGCAGGGCGTGGCACTTGCCTATGCAAATATCCGTGGTAACACCACAAACGCAAACAGCTTTGCCAACTGGTCATACCAGCAAATGCGCTTCTTGCTTGGTGGCGGAGCAAACACCCAGCGAAATTCTTTCGTTATGGGATACCCATCAATCGGGGGTACGCCCACCATTGCGCAAACTGCGTTTCAAATTCACCACAGGGCTTCCCATACCAGACCAAATTGGAGTGCCTCAAACCCATGGCGTGATTACAATGCTCGCACTTCGAACTACCATTTCCTTACTGGTGCGCTGATAGGCGGACCGGGCAATCAATCAAATAACGCTACCGGAACTTTCCGCAACGATATTGATGACTACTACCACACCGAAGTTACAATCGACTACAATGCAAGCCTTGTACTTGCGGCGGCGGGTTTTATGCGCCGTTTCCCCGGAGATAACCCTGTTAACACAAACACTTTCCCCGGTTCTTTCCGCACGGTAACTTGCTCCGGTTGTATCGGCTGCACAGGAGTTACCCCCACCACAACCATAACCTACCGCTGGAGTCCCACAATGACAGGTGGCGACCGCAATATTACCGCCGACCCGGCTACAGGGCATATTTTCCGCTTGGCAGAGCTTGAAATCACAGATTGCATGGTTGCGGCAAACAGAGACGCAACCCTTACGGTTCAGTTCATAGCAGACGGAAACAACAGCACCAGACGGCTTATAGCATGGACAAATCGCTCCGGCGGGTCTGCTTTTAGCATGGCTTTTCCAACGGCGGCGCAACTTACGGCGGGCAATGTTATTCGTTCCGATGTAATTGCCGCCGGTGCGCAAACGGTTTCTATTACAATCCCTCGCAATTTGCTTCACGGCACAACCAGCCGGGCAACACGCCTGTATATCGCACTAACCACCAATAACGAAAACAAAATAGATGCAACAAACCACCGTGGGGCGGCAGAAATCCCAGGCCGTTTCCAACACGTAACACTAACCGTAACCGCAAACGAAGCCGCAACAAATCCCACCGTTTGCACCGCAGGGTGCAATAACTTGCCTTGCAGATGCGTAACAGGTCAGCAACCAACCACTCGCACCGTTACCATTTCCGGTGGCGGCACAGGCGCAATCGTTGCACCAACTTCGGCACTGCCCGGCGCAACCGTAACCCTTAACGCCGGCACTCGCACAGGCGGCTACACCTTTGCCAACTGGACTGCGTCTTCCGGCACTTTCGCAAACGCCAACAATGCAACAACCACTTTCACCATCCCTCCGGGAACAGGTGGCATCACCGTAACCGCAAACTGGAATCCGCCACAAATAGGCGGCGACGAATTCTTTAACTTGCGTGCATGGCTTGTTGCCAACCCAGCCGCTACTTTCCCGGATTTGGCAACAGATTTGCCGGATGGTTTGGGGATACAATTCACGTACCAATCTCCCGCATCAGCTACAGTTGTAAGAACCGGACCTAACCAGCCGCCATTCCTGTCCCTAACAAATCGGGCAGATACCGACTGCGGCTTCGATATTCTCGGGCTACTACCGGGCGATAGAATTGAAGTTATCGCAAAACAGCCGGATAACCTTGTTGCACCCGCAGTACCAACAACGGGCGGCTCGTGGGGACCCCGCTTTGATATGTGGTTCTTCACCCCGGCATGGGCAACCATTGCACCAAACAGAGAAGCATTTACAGGTCATCTGCGCTTGCACGATGCAGGTTTGCACGCATATTTGGATACGTCCGCCGCTAACTTTTCGCTTCTGCCAGACCGTGTTCTTCCCGCAGAGCATCCCGCACTTTTGTGGGACCCAATGTACGACACCGGCACACGTGACCTTGTTGTACCCGCCGGCGCAGTTTCTGCGAGAATCTTCATAAACCGTGGCGATTGGGGTCCCCCAAACATCGACCCATGGGCAGGGCGTGTGCATCCCAACTTGCACATCCACAATATAATCATCCACCGTGAGGGCGG
>Ga0209755_10005507_pt1 | contig 14374 bp, 15 predicted proteins | sample TergutCo191P1_FD_187301 | JGI IMG/M metagenome (GOLD analysis project Ga0209755, IMG submission 187301) | Cornitermes sp. P1 segment gut microbial communities from Petit-Saut dam, French Guiana - Co191P1 (SPAdes) (version 2) | ecosystem: Host-associated > Arthropoda: Insects > Digestive system... | reverse complement strand
GGGGGATGCGCCAGGCGGGCCCGAAAACCGCGTCTGCGGCGGCGTTTTCGCCATGGAAAAACCCGCGCGCGGGTCTTGCGGCGTTTGCGCGCGCCGCAAAGGAAGAGTCGCCTGCCTTCATAAAAAAGCCGCTTGGGCGGGGAAGGGCTCCGCTCGGATCGTCTTGTCCGGCGGGGCATAACAACCCTGCGACGGCGTTTGTTTCCATGAAACCTTCAATGTGGGCAATTTTGGCTTTCGGAGTTGCAGCCAAAGGGTGAGAGGCGTCGGACAGTGCCCTACGATTGACATTGTTCCACCCATCGCGAAAAAGATCAATCCCTTTCGCGCAAAAACCCGATTTTTTTTTGCGAAAGCGGGCCTCGCGGGCCTGCGGTTAGGGGGCCTGTATCTGTAGGTGTATGTTATACAGCCTATGGTTTGGCAGCAAAACGTTTTACTGGCGCCGGTTTTCCTCCGATAAGCTGATTATGAGGCGTTTTTTGCCCGCCCTTCTCATGGCGTTTTTTTTCGCCCCCCAGGGAACCGCGGCGGCGCACCACGACATGATTCTCGTGGGCGACCCTATTCTGGAAGACATACGCTTTGTGTCGCTTGAGGCCGGAAGGCCCGTTCTTTCGTTTACCCTCCCGCTTTCGCCCCATGAAGTAAGAACGTTTCTCGACTCCATAGACGAGGGCCTTCTTTCGCCGCCGGCACGGGAGGCCTTTTTCCGGATAGAAAGGCGGCTTGCCCTCCGGCCCCCCAGGATAAGCTTCTCCAGCAGCGATTTTTCCGTGTTCGTCGATGTCAACGCGACAATCGAGGCAAGGGCAAGGGCCAACCGAAACGTTTCGTGGCATCCGAGGTATCCGGCCATACCGCCGGTCGTTTCGTTTCCCGTAAGGTTTTTTGTCGGCGATTTTTTGCAGTTGTACCTTGAGCCCGTTTGGAGAATGGCCCCGGCGCATTACCGGAACGTGGGATCGTTTGGCCTCAACGCGCCCATGGATTATTTTCAGTACGACCACCTCATGCCCCACAGGGCGTTTTTGGCGGCTGGCGGCCGGCTGTGGAATTTCCAGATTGGCAGGGACCGCCTTTGCTGGGGAACGGGGCGCACGGGAAACCTCTCCGTGTCGGACAATCCGGACTTCTACGACTTCATGCGCTTTTCCTTTTTCACCCGGTTCTTTAAATACTCCTCGCTGGTCGTCCAGATGCCGCTTGATATCAGGCACGGCCTGCTGTGCGACACGGTGTTTCCCGGCTCCGAGCTTCCCCCGAACCATCTTTACCGCACGACAAACCGCTATTTCTATCTGCACCGCCTGGACTTTATGTTGTTCAATTCGTTGACAATCGGAATTTCGGAAGGCATATTGGTGGGGAATTCCCCGCTGGAGCTCCGCTTCCTTAACCCCATGATGGTTTTCCACCAGCTTATACCGTGGGTCGATTACGCAAGGTGGGGCAACAGGGATACCGGAAAAGACGGCCACATGGCGGGGCCCTTTTTCTCGGTCGAGGCAAACTGGAACATAGTAAACTCGCTTTCCGTTTACGGGCAGTTTGTGATGACCCAGTACGAGCTCCCCGGCGAGCTGGAGGGCGTGGAGTATCCCTCCCCCGACGGCCTGGGTTTTTTGTTCGGGATACAGTACGGGCATTCGTTCGACACGTGGGCCTCGGTGTTTTTCTTTGAGTTCGTCCATACGTCGCCTTTCCTGTACATGCACCCCAGCCCCTTTGCAAGCTTCATCCACATGCGCATTCTGCTTTTCGACCCGCCGCACTACGCATTCGTTGGGTTTCCCCGGGACAGGATGGTGTTTACCCTTGGGGCGCGGTTTTTCAGGGACGACGCTCTGAGCGTTTCCGGGGTGCTCTCCCTGCTTTTCAACGGCGAGCGCGACATAGCGTACGACTGGCGGCCGGGCCGGCCGGCCCGCGACGAGAGAACCCCCACCGGAGTCGCCGAGCGGCAGGTTGTGGGAACGGTGTCCGCCGGGTGGAGGCCCCTGCCGTTTTTGGCCCTAAGCGGAAGCCTTACGGGAATCCACTCCCGCAACAACCGCCATGTTTCCGGGGCGAACGAAACGGGCCTGCAGGCTGCCTTTTCGGTGGGCGTGTCGTTTTAGTCGCTCTCGCCACTAGCAAAAATCCAGTTTCCGGGTTATAGTTATCAGAGGAGTCATTATGAACGAGACAGGTTTCCCCGCTGAGGGTAAGCCCAGGAAACGGAAAATCCCCCTTTCCTGGGTATGGGTTGCGTCTCTGGCGCTGCTCAGTGCGGTTTTTGCCTTCGCCTCCGTTCCGGGGGTGGTGGCTCAGGTTCGGGACGGCGGGTCGGCGGCCACGACCCAGGCCGAAAACATCCAGAGAAACCGCAGGTATGCGGCGATCCTTCAACAGGTTTTTGACTTCATTCAACGGAACCATATCGAGGAGGTGGACTCCCGGGTAATCTTCGAGGGGGCCATGACCGGCATCTTCGAGGCCCTGGGCGATCCCTATTCGGCCTTCCTTCCGGAATCGGAAATGCGGGGGCTGAACGACACCACCCAGGGCACCTTCGGCGGGGTTGGGCTGTTTATTTCCCAGCCAAGGCGCGGGGCGGAAAGGTCGCCCTACGTCGAGGTGGCCTCGCCAATCGAGGGTACCCCCGGCTGGCGCGCCGGAATCAACCCCGGCGACCTGATTGTTTCCATAGACGGGGAGTCCACCGCCGCGCTTACCATGGACGAGGTTCTGGGCCGCCTAAGGGGGCCGCCCGAAACCGACGTGAACCTTGTGATACGGCGCGGGGAACGGCTTGAGTTCCCCGTTACCCTTAGGCGGGCCATAATCGAGGTTCCCACCACAAGATACGCGATGATAGGCGACATCGGATACCTGAGCCTGCTTTCGTTTACCCCGATGACCGTGCACCGCGCTATCGAGGCGATCAACTATTTTGCCTCGAACAACTACCAGGGCCTGATTCTCGACCTGCGCAACAACTTCGGCGGGCTTCTGAACGCCGCGATAGACGTCGCCAGCCTGTTCCTTGAGGGCGGGGTCGTGGTAAGAACCATGTCCAGGATACCCACTGAAAACCAGGTGTTCATGACAAGGCGGCCGGCGGTGGTCGCGCCGGAGATTCCCGTGGTCGTTTTGATCAACAGGGGTTCTGCCTCCGCGTCGGAGATTGTCGCCGGGGCGCTTAAGGACAGGGGCAGGGCTTTCCTCGTGGGCGAAACCACCTTCGGCAAGGGCTCGGTTCAGCAGGTTTACCCCATCGGCAACGCCGGCTTCAGGCTCACAACCGCCCGCTACGTAACGCCAAACCACGCCGTCATAGACGGAATAGGGATACCGCCGGACCGCATGGTGCGCCTTCCGGATTTCGCCACCGCCGACGTAGACCGGCTCAACCTGCTGATAAACGACAACGTGATACCCGTGTTCGTAAGGGCCAATCCCGAGCCGACCGCCGCCCAGCTTGAGGCTTTTGCCGCGTCCATCGAGGAGGAGTACGGCCTTGAGCTTGCGCTTGTAAGGCGGCTTATCCGCAACGAGCAAAACAGGACGGCCAGGGCTCCGGTCTTCGATCTTGAGTTCGACGTTCAGCTTATAGAGGCCGTGGACATTCTGCGGGGCGGTAACTTCCAGTATCTTCTGCAGTCGGCAAAAACGCTTCAGGCCCTGCAGGAAGCGCTTTTGAGGCAGACCGAAGAGGAAGACGCGTCGGCGGCTTCGTAGCGCCGTGCGGGAAATGGGTCTGCCGGGCCCGTGAAGCAGTTCGTTCTTGGCGAAATGCCCGACGAAAGGGGCAGGATCGCGCTGGAAGGCGGCGACTACCGCCATCTTGTGCGGGTGCGCCGCCTTGCGCCGGGAGAGCGCTTTCCGGCGCTGCTCCCGGACGGCTCAAAGGCCTGCGTGCGCGTATGCTCGGTTGACGGCTCCAGGCTTGTCGGCGAGGTCGTTCCCGAAGGGCCCGATTCCGCGGCCGAGGGCGGCGGGCCGCTTTTGCCGCCGATCGTTTTGTTTCAGGCCATCCCCAAAGGGGAAAAGATGGACGCCATAGTAAGGCAGGCCGCCGAGGGGGCCGTCTGCGAGGTTGTCCCTTTCGAGTCCGAGTTCTGCGACGTAAAAATAGGCGGCTCCGGCGGGCAAAAGTTTTCCCGCTGGGAGAGGATCGCAAGGGAGGCAAGGCAGCAAAGCGGCTCGACCACGGCGACCGTAATCCGCCGGCCGGTGACCTGCGACGGGATTTTCGACTGTTGGGAAAAGCTAAGGGCGGAAAAGCCCGGCGCGGTGGGCCTTTTGTTCCACCATCTGCGCCTTGAAACCGGCGCCGAAAAGGGAAGCCTGCACGGGTACCTTGGCGGGAACCCCGAGGCGGTGGTTCTGGCAATAGGGCCCGAAGGCGGTTTTTCCCCCGCCGAGGCGGAGCGGTTTCTTGCCGCCGGCTTTTTGCCCTTTACCATAGGGGACACGGTTCTGCGAACGGACACCGCCGCCCTTTACGCGCAGGCGGCTGTTCGTATACTTTTACTGGAGAGGGATTCTTGGAAGACGAAATAGCGCCGGAAGCTGAAAGCGAAACGCCCCAAAAGCCCGAAGGCGAAGCCGCAAACGTGACACAGCCTGACATCGAACGGATTACGTTTCTCAAAGTGCCAATCGACATAGTGGAGCCGGACAGGCTTACCCTCGTGCTGTTTCGCCTGGCAAACGAGCAGCAGGATCGGCATATCGTCCTGCTTTCGGTCTGGGACCTTCTGCGGGCCAGGCGCAACTCAGAATACCGCGAATACGTAAACAGCGCGGCGCTGGTTATCCCCATCTCGAAAAGCATCGTAAGCGGCGCGCGCTTTGTGCTGAAAAAACGCCCCGTGCGCTACATGCCCTTCGATTTTGTGATCAAGTGCCTTACCGTGCTCGAGGAGCACGAGTTTTCCTGCTACCTCCTTGGCAGCACAAAGCGCGTCCTGCTCAAAATCGAAAGGAACATCGTTTCTACATTTCCGGATCTTCGCATAGTGGGACGCTTCCAGGGCAGGTTCAAGCGGCACGAGGAAGTGTCGGTCGTTTCGGCGATTCGAAAAGCGTCCCCGACGCTGCTTCTTGTCGGCAAGGGAGTGCGCGGCAAGGAGTTCTGGATTGCAAGAAACGCGGGCAGGCTTGGAAACGGCGTAAAGCTTTGGTGCAGCGACATGTTCGACGTTCTGGCAGGGCGCAAGTGGCGGCCGCACAGGAAGGTTTTCGAGTTTGGGCTTGAATGGGTGGGCTACTGCCTGCGAAACCCCGCCAAGCTGCTGCGGCTTTTCCCGTTTTTGTACTACAACCACCTGCTTTTGCTGTACAAGGTTTTCAAGCGGAAAAACAAGGCAGCGGCCGAGCCGGGCTGACTCGGGCAAAACCTCAGTCGATATACCTGATTGCCAAAGCCGAGCCGGTGTAAAGGTGCGTGCGGTTCCAGCCCGTAAGGAAGCCGGCGAAGCCGGTTCTGCCCCAAACCCTCACGTCGATTCTTACGTCTATTATGTCGTCGGCCCCGAGCCTTGCCGCCGCCAGTACAAGGTCGGTGTAGGTAACTTCCGAGCCTTCCACGCTTCTTGAGATGCCAAACGGGCTGCCCGTGCGCCTTTTTACAGACGTAAGAAAAATCGGGCTTACGACCTCGAAATCCTTTTCAGCCACCCGAACCGTGGAGTACATGCCCACAAGCGGGGCGGAAAAATCAACGCCGCCGGTGGCGCAGGAACCCAGAAGCGCAAACGCCGGCAGGGCAAGCAAAAGGAGGCCCGCCTTTGCCGGCTTTTTGGGGCTAATCATCTGGTCCTGGTTCTTAAGGCCCCGGTTTCTTCCAGAGTTCTTGGCAGTTCGCTAAGCTGCGGATCGATGGCGGCCTCCACCATGCCGGTGTACCGGATTGCGAGCGCCGTGGCGGTATAGTTGAAGGTTCTTGTCCAGCCGGTAAGCCACTGAAAGGCGTTTCTTCTGTAATTGGTGTGCACGTCAATCCTTACGTTTATGATGTCGTCCGCGCCAAGCCTGGCGGCTTCCGCCATAAGATCCGCGAAAGTAATCTTCGAGCCTTCCACGCTTCTGCTTAAACCAAGGGGGCTTACCCGGTGGACTTCCGTGGCGCGTACGGTTATTATGCCAAGCGTAACAAAATCCTTGGCGGCAACCGTGGAAAAGTCCGAAACGCCAACCAAGTTTACCGTGGTATTGTTGCTCGCGCAGGCGGCCAGCGTAAACGCCGCCAAAACCGCGCATGCAAAGCCTAATCTTTTCATCAGTCCTCCAGCTTAAGTATGGGCCACGCGAATGTGAAAATCAAGGGTCTGCCCCCGGGGAAGCGGCGGTTAAGTTATAATACGAGGCAAACGCCGGTTCCACTGCCATCCTGAGGCGAGGTGCCCTGTCCGCCTATTTTCCCACGCAGAATTTGCCGAACATCTCTTCCAGGATGTCGGCGGTGGAAACCTCGCCGGTGATTTCGCCAAGCAGGTTTACGGCTTCGCGAAGCCGGGGGGCCACAAGGTCGAGCGGCTCCTCCTGGGCGGCAAGGGCCAGGGCTTCCTCCAGCTCCGCGGCGGCGGCTTCAACCAGGTTTTTCTGCCGGGCCGTTCCCACGGCGGCGGCTTCGGAATCCGCGGTTCCGGTTTGCCCGGCAACGGCCTTCGCGATCGCCTCGGCAAGCTCCGCCGCGCCTTCGCCGGTTTTCGCGCTTATGCCGAGCGGGCTTCCGGCGGCGGTTTCTCCGGACGGGGGCATTGGGGAAAGGTCGGTTTTGTTCCACAGGACAAGGCGCGGCTTTTGCCCAAGCCCCTCCAGAAAGGCCAGGTCCTCGCCGGTAACGCCTTCCTTGCCGTTGATGACGTAAAGAACAAGCTCGGCGCTTTCCAGCAGGCCAAGGCTGCGCTCAATGCCGAGCGACTCGACCGGGTCGTCGCAGTCGCGCAGGCCGGCGGTGTCGGCAAGGCGGACCGGAACGCCGTGGACGGAAACCCAGGCCTCGATCCAGTCGCGGGTGGTGCCGGGAACCTCGGTAACGATGGAACGCTCTTCCCTTAAAAGAAGGTTGAACAGGCTGGACTTGCCGGCGTTTGGGCGGCCGGCAATCACCGCGAGGGCCCCCTCCCGGTATATCCGCTCGCGCTTCCACGATTCGGCGAGCTTTCTCAGGCGGGCGAGGGCCGCTTCCGCAGGCTTCCTGCCCGGAAGCCGCCCCGCGTCCTCCTCCGGGTCGAGGCCGATTTCGTCCTCGGAGTAGTCCAGAAAGATTTCCGCGCCGGCGAGGACTTCCACCAGCGTTTTTTTCACGGCGTTTATCTCGTTTTCCAGAACGCCGGAAAGCCGGCACACTGCGTTTCGACGGCCGGTCTCGGTTTTGGCGGAAACCAGCTCCATTACGGATTCGCAGCGGGTAAGGTCGAGCTTGCCGTTCATAAAGGCGCGAAAGGTGAACTCGCCGGGAAGCGCGTCGCGGAAGCCTGCGGCGCGCAGGGCCGCCATCACCCCGTTTCCGGCGGCGGTTCCGCCGTGGCAGGAAACGTCAAGGCCGTCTTCCCCGGTGTAGCTTTTTGGGGCGCGGAAAACCGAGACCAGCACCTCGTCTATTTTTTCGCGTTTTTGGCCGCCGGCTTCCGGGGCGACGATCCAGCCGTGCAGAACCGTGTTTCCCTTGGCCCGCAAAAGCTTTTCCCCTGCGGAAAAAACGCCGGCCGCAAGCTCGAGGCTGCCGCTGCCGGAGCAGCGCACCAGCGTAAGGGCGCTCTTGCCGGGGGCGGTCGCGAAGGCCGCGATTGGCAGGCCGTCGCCGTAGCCTGCGGCGGCGGACATCAGTCGTGTTCCTGGTAGTGGATTACGTTGCTCTCGCTCAGGCGCGTAATTCGAAAGAACCACGGCGCGCCGGCCGAAATCCAAAGCGCGAGCAGGGCAAAACGCGCGAAAACAAAAAGGTGGTAGTTGTCGGTGCCGCCCAGATTGGCAAGGAGGTTTCCGGAAAGAACGAAAAGCAGAACCGTTCCCGCCATGCCGATTGCCAGGCGGACTAACAGCGTAAGGTGCCTTGCCATGCCGACCCTTCCCAAAGGCACCATGGCGGTAAAGCCCACGTAGCGCCTGCACAGGTAAAAGCCGGTTCCGAGCCCGAGCATCGTGCCGGCCGGAACAAGCACCTCCACCGCCGGCCTGTGCAGAATCATGACGAACGAAAGCGCGGCGGCGGCAATCAGGCCGGCCCTGGGCGCGTGCGCGACAAGAAACGCCTCTATGCGTTTGCCGGCAAGGAAGTAGACGCAAAGCAGCGCGCCGCCGACCAGCCAGCCGCCGAGGATGTCCGTGGGGAAATGCACCCCGAGGTACACCCTGGAAAACGCCGTAAGCAGGCACAAAACCGCGGCCGGCGCAAAGCTCCATTTGGAGCCGCTCCATGAAGCTATGATGAACCACGCCACAAGCGAATTCTGGGCGTGTCCCGAGGGGAAGCCCCCAAGGATCGCCGGAACCATTCCAAGCGAGGGGTCGAAGCCTTCAAAGAAAGGCCGCGGCTGGTCCAGCAGCGACTTCAAAACGACGTTGAGCCATACCGAGACGAGCAGCGCGGTTCCAAGGCGAAGGCTCTTTTTTTCGTCTATGCACCAATAGATAAACGCAATCAGCACCACGTAGGCGATGCTGGAACCCAGCAGGCTTACGGCCCGCATGAGAAGATCCAGCGCCGGGTTGGAGCCGCCCTGGACAAACCTTATTGCGCCCAGCCCCCATTCCAGAACCGCTTCCATCGTTTAGAACCCCTCGAAAAAAGTCTGCCGGATGTTGGCTATAGCCGCCGCCTGGTCCCTTGTGGGGGGAACGGACGTTCTTACGCCGTCCATTACCGCGCGGATTTGGCTTTGAAGCGTTTCCATGTCTATCGAAACCAAAATCAGAAACTCGAAGCGCTCGGAAACGGTTTCCGGCGGGAACTCCTCCCCGTCGAAGAAAACGTAGCCGCCTTCGACAGGAACCATCTCCCGCTTTACCCAAAACATTTCTTCCTTGACGGCGCCGGTAAACTCGCCGTCGGATATGCCCCGTATCACCCTGATGAAGTACTCGCCGTATTGGTCGTCGGGGTAGAGCGCGGCCGCGGCGACGAATCTCTGTTCGACCCTGCTGACCACGAGCCTTGCCAAATCCTGTTCCGGGCAGAAGTTTTCGGCCCATTGTGAGAGGGCGCGGAAGTTGCTTCCCTGGTTTCTTCCGACAAAGACGTACCTTCCGGCGAACCTTGCCGCGCTTTCGATTCTGCGGCTTTCCCCGGCGTAAAAGTAGCGGACCCAGCCCGGAATGTTGCCGTCGCCGGGGCCGTTCTGCGATTCCACGATTCGCCAGGTTTCAAGCGGATCCACCCAGTCGCGAAACCTGGCCTCGACCGGCTCGTGGGGGACTATTATCCTTTGCGGCGGCTGCCCGATGCACGAGGCGAGCAGGATCGCAGGCAGGAGGACGGCGACCGCGCCCAAAAACGGGGCCGCTTTGGCGATATGTTTGTAAAAGGGCCGCCGCAACCTTCGATTGGAGCAAGCCTTGAGGTATGGTTTCATGCCGACACGACAGTCTACCCCATTATTGGGATTGGCACAATCGCCCGCAGCGTGGCGGCTAGGCGCCGACGTCCGCGTCTGCGTTTTCATGCTCGGCTCCGGAACCGACTTCGGGCGTTTCGCCTTCCGCGAGCTCAGGGCCGGCGGGAAGGTTTTCCGTTTGGGCTTCCTCCGCCGGGGGTTCGCTTTCGTATTCGTATTCCGCCACGGGTTCGGCCGCTTCGGCTCGGAGCTCGGCGGCCGGCGTGGCCGGGCCGTCCGCGCTTGCCACGGCGGCGGGCGGGTCTTCGCTTTCTTCCGGGTATTCCTCCGATTCGGCCTCGTCTTCGTCTTCGGTTTCGGCCAAAAGCTGCGGCCTTGGAAACGGCGTGGACGAAAGCATTACGGCAAACTCGTTCCACACGCTTGTAGTCGCCGGATCAAAAGCTTCGGCCGTCGCCGCCGTTGCGAGGGACGTTTCGGCTTCGTCCGCGCCGCTAAGCTCCGGGCCTTCGCCGGCTTCGTCCGTGCCGGGCTCTGGCCAGTCCCAGCTTGGGGCTTCCGCAACGGCTTCAGGCTCAAGCTCGGGCTCAAAAGCCGGCCCGGGGTCGTTCGCCCGGCTTACAAGCTCGGTGAAGACCCGCGCCGGAGCTTCGGCCCAGGAATCCAAAGGGGAGCCGCCAAGCTTTATCCTGCCCTCGCCGCTCAGCGGGGCGCGAAGCTCCACCTCGCGGACGAAGCTTTGGACGGACGCGTCCTCGCCAAGGCTTATGCTGGCCTCAAGGCGGTCCGGATGCGCGTAAAACTTCACGGCTGCGGGGATTAGGTTTTGAAGATCGAGGGGGGAGGGAAACACCTGCGTTTCCACCGTGGTTTCGTCCGTGCCAAGGCGCAGCACGATTGCGTCCCCGCTTCTGGACGCATCCAGCCACGCGCCGCCGTACGCGGGCGACCGGGAGGGGAAGAATGCGCTGAAGATGGTTCCGTCCGCAATCGGCCTTACGTGCAAAAGGAAAACGCCCCCGCCGTGGTTCCGCCCTTCGCGGAAAAAGTCCACGGGCGAAACCAGAAAAGCTTCTTCCGCCCCGGTGGAAAGGCCGAAGCTGTTCCCTATGGAAACCCAGCGGGCGGCCTCCTCGCCAAAAGGCTCAAGCCGGCGCTCCTCGTCCTGGGCCGACACCGAGTCGTGGAGCCTGCCCTCGAACCTGTGCCACAGGGACAGCTCAGGCGGCTCGCCGGCGGTTTCCGCTTGTACGACAAACCCTTCCTCGTAAAACGCGGCGTACATGTGCGCGTGGTCCAGGTGGAAATCCCCTTGGGCAAGCCGGTTTTGGGCCCCGCGCCTCGGATCCGCGCCGAAGAAAAAGCCCGGGCTTTGCGCCCCGGGAGAAACCGGCAGAAGTATCTCGCGCGAGATTCCGGTGAAACCGCCCCTTAGCCTAAACGGAAGCACTTCCAGCCGCAGCGGATGGAACGCGGCCTGTCTGGGGGTTTCCCAAAGTATGCTTCCCGCGCCGTCAGCAAGCCTTCCCTCGCGGATTATCGTTCTGCCGCTGCGCCAAATAAGGTGCGGGTCCAGCCGGGGGTCGGCCTCAAGCCTTGCCTCCAGCAGCACTTTCGTTCCGGGTGGGATAAGGCGCGTATCGAAAACGCCGGGCAGGGAAATCGATATGTCCCTTAGGGAGAACGCCGCGTCGCCCAGATAAAAGACCGGAATCTCGGTGCGCTGCAGGGTGGCGCGCCCGCTGAGCGCGTCGAAAACCAGGTAGTGCGGGCCTATTTCCATGCCCTGTGGCAGCGGAAAGTAGGGCAGCCCGCCGTCGAAAGACCTTACCGCGATTTCGATCACGGAACCGGGAGCTTCCGCCGCGTCTTGCCTTGCGGCCGGAGCCGGGCCCTGCGAATCCGCCTCGCCGTTTTCCCCGGCGTCGTATTCCCCGTCCGCCTCCTCAGTTTCGTCCGGCACGGCGGCCGGTATGCCGATTACGTACCTGACCTTGCTCCCGACCACTTCGCCCCGCGAGTTTCGGACATAGGCCAAAACCGCCGTCAGGTCCGGGTCGCTCCCCACGGAGATGACGAACGAAGGGTAGATTCTGTCTCCCGAACGTATCATGGAAGAGGTTTCCAGCGGCATTTCATTGATTGCGATGGTCATGTGGTAGCTTTCGTTTTGCGGAAACATGGTGTTCATGTCCGCGCAGGAGGCCAAAAGGGGGAAAAACAAAAGCAATAAAGCCGACCTTGCGACGGTTTTGTCTACCATAAAACGCATCATACCATGATAATCGGTAAAACGCCACAGGAATAAATCCGTTTTCCACGCGGCGGGGATTTTGATTTTGGGGTTGACATGGGTGTTAAAGCAAATCGGAGTGGGTTCCGGTGAAGGAAAAGGATATTTTCTCTTTGCAGTCGGTTACGTAAAGCATAACCCAATCCCCTTCGATATGACATTCGGTAAAGCCGTCCCAATCGCCGTGAAGTTTATGCTCCCGGCACCGTGCCGGCAAAGGTTCGCCCCAGACAAGGGCCGTTATGATGTCATAGATTTTATCCATATCCTTGCCGCGTTTGTGCATCAGCCTGAGGTCTTTTTTGAATTGGTTCGAAAAAGAGAAGTCAAGCACGGGTTAAAGCCCCAGATCTTCCCGCGCTTCGTCAATGGATTTGTACCATTTTGCGGGTATTTCTCCCCGCATGATGGCTCTGGATTCCTCCATGGCGGCCCATACTTTGGCGTTATAGGGCAACGCGCCGGTTTTGGGATCGCGAAGCTTGTCGCAAACGGATCGCTCGCCATCGGCGCCGGCTTGCGGAGAGAATGGAAGGACGGCGGATCCGGCCTGCGCTTCTCGGGACGCGTCAATCGTCAGCCGACGGTCAGCCGGGATTTCCAGGGTTTGCGTAACGGGCATGCGTCCCTCCTGCCTTTGGTCTCGATGATTGCTTGCAACCATACGGCAACGAGCATCGTTAAGTAAAATATAACATGACAAGGGGCGGCGGGCAATACGCTCGGTTTCCATGATTGTCCGTTTTTGGCTTGGTCATGCTTTTCCGTCCCCCGGCTTTTGGTTCTGCAGCAGCAGCAGGCGGTCCACCACCGAAAGGGCGAAGTCCTGAAACTCGGGGTTTAGCTCGTTGAAGAGGTGCAGAATCCTGTCCCGCTTTTCCGCCGCGGAGCTTACGAACATCTCCCCCTCGCCGGTTTTCAGCCACGTTTCGCTTGCCCCGAAAGTCAGGCAGATAAGGCGGATTATGCGGTCGTTGGCCGTCCGGTGCCCGTTTTCGATTTCCCCCGTGTAGCTGTTGCTGACCCGGATTGCTTTCGAAAAGTCCGTTTGGTACATATCGAGGGCCTGCCTGAGCTGCCGGATCCTCTCGTTGACCGTCATATCTGGACTATAGCCGCTTTTTCCATACATAACAAGGGGGATTTTTTACTATGTAGGTTGACTGTTCCACTATAGCATGATATTATCCTACATAGAGGACTATGGAAAACCCGATGGATTTTAGGGAAGAGCGGCTGCGCGAAGCGGTCGAGCGCCTGACGGACGAAAACCAAAGCCGCCTTCTTGGGTTGCTGGAAGCCCTGTTCCACGTCCAGAAGGAGGGGGAGCCGCCCGCCTTGGATATGGAAGCAGAAACGGCACAGCTTTAAGGGGTTATGGTGAACGGACTTTTTAGTTTATTGCATTGCCGCTTTCCTGGAAAGCGTTATGTATAACACATTCACAAAGAGGAGAGTTTTATGAAGAACGGAAAATGTTTGTCTCACGTGGCTGCGGGAATATCGTTAGCGGTATTCATTGTTTTGGGGGTGGCGAGTGCTACTACACCTGCACCTGCATCGGGAATGTATAGGCCTTTACGCGATTTTCCCGGTGCACGTACTGTTGAGCCTCCAATTGAAGCGAATTTTGAATCCAGCCTTGCGGTTAATGCTGCTAACATTCCTAGGCTTAATGAAATTGCTCACGGTTACTTGCGCGAAGAAGCTGTAAGAAGAGGGTTTTATGAAGATATCACCATAGTTAATATAACCTGGCAGCGGAGGCGGGTAGGCGACAGAAACGTTTTCTTTGCAAGGGGATATGGCACAGTTTTTGGTGAAGCCGGAAGAGACGATGAGCCTGGTATTGAAAGCTCTCTGAGAAGAGCTATGGAAAACATAGCGGAAAGCCTTCCTGCTGGAGCACGGATTGCAATTACGCCCATGGTGGATCATGGCAATTTAAACCTCGACAGGTTTTTCGGGCCTTTCGGCATAGTTAGAAGCAGTACTGTGGAGTTTCTCACAGGCGAGCTTGAACATATGCTGGTGGGGCGTGGCTTTGCCGTAGTTACCACTAACTTGGACGAAACACATATTGCTGAGCGGCGATACTGGGGTTTTGAATCGGATGCCAGCGTGGCGGCAAGGATAGGTCGTTTAGCTGGAGCAACCGTGGCCATAATTATCGGAACGGACGGCTCGGGCGATTTGCACCGGCTGCGTTTAAGGGCAGTGGACACCTCAACGATGCAGGTGATTGGGACGGCTTCCGAGAGGGTGTTTTAAAGAAGCAGCAGGGCACACGGAAAACCTGTATCGTGATCCCAACGTCATGCCGAAGCTAGCCACGGTATGACGTTGGGCGGCTTGGCCAGGGCGGTGAACATGCAGACGGTTTTAACCTCGTGATCGAATTCGTCGGAGCCCATAAATAATTTTGTGTAAAACGCTATACTGCCAAGGAGGAAGTATGGCGATAACGAAAGAAGTGCTGGACGAGCTGCTGAGGGAGTACAAGGGCCCTGAGGATTTCCACGGCCCGGACGGC
>Ga0209755_10005506_pt1 | contig 14376 bp, 11 predicted proteins | sample TergutCo191P1_FD_187301 | JGI IMG/M metagenome (GOLD analysis project Ga0209755, IMG submission 187301) | Cornitermes sp. P1 segment gut microbial communities from Petit-Saut dam, French Guiana - Co191P1 (SPAdes) (version 2) | ecosystem: Host-associated > Arthropoda: Insects > Digestive system... | reverse complement strand
TTATCAACATGCGCGGCGTCTTTTTCAAACCAGAGCGCCGTAAATTCTTCGCCGCCGACTCTTGCGGTATAAACGCCCAGCTCGTCTTTTAAATTGTTTAACACCACGCCGATAGAACGAAGGCATTCATCGCCCTTCGGATGTCCGTAATGGTCGTTATAGAATTTAAAGAAGTCGATATCCGCGATTGCGATGCAAAGCCAGTCGTCCGAGGAACGGTAATTTGACAGATAACGCTGGAAGGTGTTCATAAAATCGCGGCGGTTTCTAAGCTGCGTTAATTCGTCCGTAATACTTTGATCGACATATTTATTACGCTCGTCTTCAAGCTGGTTCGCGCTTAGTTCCAAACCGAGGCGCAATTTAGCGATATGCCATGTAAAGAACAACCCTATTGCGCCTGCGACAACAGTATAAACAACATCATAAATCCAGATGCTGTAATCTTTAACGATGACGGAACAAGTGATCAGAACAGCCATCGCGCTCAGCGTAAGAAAAAAATTGAACTGGGGCGGATTAATAAACAACAAAAGGGCGCATATAAAAAAACAGAAAACTAAAGAAGCCGGTTTATCGGGATGCCCAAATGTGCTGAAGTAGGTGCTGAAGAGCATGATGTTCGCGTAATATAAAGTGATAAGAAAATATATAATTCTATTTGAAACATTTATTTGCTGCATCACATAGTTTGCATAGACAGAAATCAATATAGCGATAACTGCGATTCCCAGAGAAAAACCCGCTTTTATAAAATTAAAATCTTCCGCGACTATAGGTATTACCGCGCATACAACGGCAAAAATTGCTACAAGAGTATTGCCCTGACGTAAACTCGCGAGATTATTAATAAAAGCATTAGTGATACACTCCTGGTATTGTTCCCTGCCGAATGAGTAAAAACGCCACCAGTATAAAAATTTACGCATATAACTCCTTTGCTTTATAACATTATATCATTATTTCTGTAAAAAGAAAGTAGAAAAGACGATTTTTATGTAAAATTATTATTAAAACTGCGAAAAAATTTGACGTATCAATACCGCATTTTACTTCGTTCCGCAAAGCCTGTCAAATTATGGAATTCAATGACAATTCCGTCATCCAATTGTACTTTTCCGGAAAAGGAGCCGCATACCTGACGGCGGGTTGAACTGTACAAAAACAGACTGCGGCGGTCGGTCCTTTCCTGATGAGGCGCAAAAATCATTTCCAGCCGGTTGTCATTACTTGTAAACCGCCACGGGGAAAGCCAGTCAGAAAGAGGGATATGGAAGGTAACCTGATCGAGTTTGATCATCTTCCCGTCGATAAAAAAGGCGTTTTCTGTGCCGTAAGATGAATCTGTCTGACTGTAACCAACGCAAAAACTCAGCTGACTTCCGTGGCTCTGACCGCAGGCGGCTGCCCAATAGCGGATATCCGCCTTGGGACGGGCGCTCCTGTTCCAGTCTAAAATACCCCATGCGTTTCCGCGCGTAAAAATAATTTCCGAACTGCCAAACTGGATAACGCCTTCGACAAAGAACCACGGCGAACAGCACGAGTATCTGAACGCGTTTTTATCGTTTCTATAAGGCTGATTTGTTATAAGCGACTCGGATTCCTTAAATTCGGTTAAAACAAGCTCTCCCCTAAGGCTGCGATGACGCCCGAACGTTGGAATATCTGTTTTGATAATTCTGGCTCCGCTTTCCATGCAGACAAAATCAAGATGCATTTTCTTCTGCTTCCAGCGGATATTTCCAGACGCGCTTGTATTCGGCAATTCAAATGAGCCAAGAGGCAGCCACTTTTTAAAAGACTGGGTCGATCGTTTTTTATCTCTTAAGGACACGATCGATATGCCCATGTGCCCGAGCCAGCCGTCGTTGCGAATTTCAAAAACAACCAGATGGGTCGGGGAATAAATGATATATCGATCCGATTCCGAAAATCTGAAACGCGGCGCATAAAGCAGAGCGGACTCATAATGATGAAACGCGTGTTTTGCCCAGCCAAAATTATGCGGCTGCCCAAGATCGTCCAAAAGCGGCAGAGGACCATGGATCTCATTCGGAGGCATTGTTCACCTGTTTACAGGAATAGACTTGCATGGTATCTATTAACATAACATGGTTTACACAGGAAAAAAAGCATTGATAATGGGGCTCGGTCTTCATGGCGGAGGTCTTCAGTCGGCGCGTTTTTTATTAAAGAGAGGCGCTGAAGTAACGGTGACAGACCTTAGAGACGAAAAAACCCTCGCGCCTTCTATAGAAGAACTGGATAAAATTTGCCTCGAACTAAAAAGACAGAGCGTGCGTTATGTTCTTGGAAGACACGATATTGATGATTTTAAGAAAGCCGATATTGTGATAAAAAACCCCGGCGTCAAACCTGATTCGCTTTTTCTGCAGGCGGCAAAACATACGGAAACTGATATTTCGCTTTTTTTAAAAGAATCAAAAGCAAGGCTTTTCGCCGTCACAGGCTCCAAGGGAAAATCTGGAACCGCATCCGCCCTGCATTGGATTCTTTCAAAGGACAGAAAAAAAGGAAACGCTTTTTTAGGCGGAAATATAACGGTCTCTCCTCTGACATTTCTTGACGAACTTAGCGAAGACGACGATGTGGTTCTGGAATTATCAAGTTTTCAGCTGGGCGATTTAAAAGACCGCGTCAATTCAGAAGGAAGCGCGCTTTTAAAACCTTCCGCCGCGGTTCTTACAACCATAATGCCCGACCATCTTGACCGTTACGTGTCAATGGAAGAATACATCAATGACAAAAGAATCATTTACAGGGGACAGGATAAAAATGACGTTACAGTCGCGGGCGATGATGATTGGGGAAAAAGTTTCCGCGGACAGACCAATGCGCGTCCTCTTGTCTGGTCGCGCGTCAAATTAAACGAAGGGCAAAGCGGCGGCTGGATTGATTCAAACGGCTCAGGTCTTGCGCGTCTTTATAATTTTAACGGAGTGTCCGAAGAAATCGCCGAACTTGTGCCGCGCGAGATTCAGATACCGGGCGCTCATCAAAAACTGAATATGCTCTCGGCGGCTCTTGGCGTTTACGCTCTGGGCGCCACAGCAAAGACAATCCGCGGCGCATTATCAGAATTCCGCGGCATTGAACACCGCCTTGAATTTTTTCATACGGCAAATGGCGCGCGTTTTTACAACGACAGCGCCGCCACAATTCCCGAAGCCGCCTGCGCCTGCATAGAAGCGCTCACAGAAAATGCTTCGAATAACAGCGGTCTTATCCTTGTAACAGGCGGCACCGACAAAAACCTTGACTATTCATCTCTTGCCAAAGAGGCAAAAAAAGCGAAAGCCGTTATCCTTCTTGCCGGCACAGGCAGCGAAAAACTTTCGCTCCTCCTTGAAAAAGAAGGCATTCCTTTCTCAGGACCTTTTGACAATTTAGAAAAAGCTGTAACCTGCGCTGTCGAGAAAGCAAAAAGCTGCGACAGTGTCGCGCTGTCTCCCGGCTGCGCAAGTTTTGGAATGTTCCTTAACGAATTCGACCGCGGAAGAAAATGGAAAGAAGCTGTTAAGAAGCTGACATAGTATAAAATCGCTGTGAATACGCATGGAGAAATGAATGGATTTAAATATGCTGGAGACAAGAGCCTCGATAATAAGGCAGGTTCGCGCCTTTTTTGATAAAAAAAAATACCTTGAGCTGGACACTCCCCTTCTTTCGCCTGATTTAATCCCTGAATCCTGCCTTGAGGTTTTTCAAACGGAGAGGCTTTTTCCGGCAGCAAGCAGAAAGGAAGAAAATCCTCTATGGCTTATTCCGTCGCCTGAAATCTGGATGAAAAAAATTATCGCGCAGCATAAAGTGAATGTTTACCAGATTTGTAAATGTTTCCGTAACGGAGAATCACAGGGGCATTTACATAACTGTGAGTTTACCATGCTTGAGTATTACACAATGGAAGCGGATTATATGGATTCGCTCGCTTTAACAGAGGAATTGTTTAAAATTTTAATGAAAGAGAACATATCGTTTGATCGCATTACAACTGCGAACGCGTTTTTGAAGTATGCGGAGTTTGATCTTTTTGAGGCGGCGGCTGAAGGCGCGCACGCGATGGCATCGAAGGCTCGCTCTCTTGGACTTGATCCGATGAATGGAATGACTGTGCCTCAGCTTTATGATTTAATTTTTATACATGCGGTGGAGCCGCGGTTAAAAGGAGACAAGCCAATAGCTTTAATCGATTACCCTGCGTTTGTTCCCTGCCTTGCGAAGAAGTCCGCAAACGGACAAACCGTTGAACGGTGGGAACTTTACTGGAATGGAATTGAGCTTGCCAATTGTTTTTCGGAAGAGACAAATCCGCAAAAAGTAAAAGAATTTTTTTTAAACGAAGAAGCGCAAAAGACAAAAAGCGCCATTGTGCGCCACAATGTTAATAACGATTACTGGAAAATGTTTGAAAATTTTCCGCGCTGCTCAGGCGTTGCGCTGGGACTGGACAGGCTTATCATGGCGCTTACGGGGAAGACAAACATTGACGGAGTAACAAACTGGTGATTAACGCCACAAACTTGCGTTACTACGCTAAAAACCATACTTTACTTTTTTATTCATTATCTGAATCTATATACCTTTTAAAAACAAAAGATGAAAATAATAATTTATTATCGTATAAATAATAATATCTGCGGGCAACTCTATTTCCTTCATAATATTCATTTGTCAGCTTAATTTCTAAATTGAGCTCTTCACCAACTGGTACACCATTCCTCAATGACTTTATAACTAGAGAATTTTCATTAAAAGTATATATTATTAACCTATTATCATAATCACTTCTATACCAGGAACCAAAAATATCCTCCTTATTCCATGGCTCAACGTCTATTTTATTTAAACGATAGTTGCTAAAAATCATATTATTTCCATCTGAAGATAACGTATAAGATGTTTTTATCCATATACGGTTATTATAATTTTCTTCATTATAAATCATCGTATCAGAATACAAGAATTCCTTTGCGTCCCTGCCTTCATCAATTTCAGGAAATATATTCATATTATTAGGGTTTTCGCTGCTTCCGAAATTTTGAAAAGTATTACCTCTAAATATATATAGTATTGGCTGGTAAGCCCCCCCGCTATTAGAAAAATTTTGTTTTTGCCAAAAACCATCAAATTTGCTTGATTTAAAATCTCCAACCGTCGTTGGATCGTCTTTGTACGGGAAATCCGGATCAAATACATAACAGGCATTTAATAAACATAAAACAATTAAAATAAATATGTATTTCTTTAACATAACTACCCTGTTTCTTATTATATTAAATATTGTTAATTTGATCAATAAAAATATTAGGAGACATACAAAGCGGCGCTGGTTAGTATTGGCGCCTTGCGAATAGCAATATTCAATTTTTCTTCCAAAATCGATCGATAACATCACTATACTTTTCCATTCCAAAATCTACAAACTTTATTGAGTTGCCGGTAACTTTAACGAAGTAAATTAATACACCTCCAAAATGTTTACCTTCACTTGACCAGAACTTGCCGTACATTTTTGGATAACTTCTATCACCATAATTAATATAATAATTTTCTTCTTTTGTATAATAATAACCCCATGATTTTTCTTTTATCTGATATTTCTCCATTTCATCATCGGGCAAGTCCCAGCCTACAATTCTATGAATTACTTCGCCATTTATGCTGATTGTTAGAATAAATGAAAAATATTTATCTAATAAATTTTTTAACACAGCATCTTCTCTTACAAGACCAGATATAGGCAACCGGGAACATACAGATTCATATTTCTGCGATTTTATAGTACTATTGGAATATGCTGATTCTGTCAAGTAAGGATAAAGAATTGTAATTTCGTCAAATGTATTTATAAATTCGTCATACCTTGCATTGGGATTTGGTATTTCTCCTGCTATTAATTTAACATCTATATCAGAATTTGTATCATTTTTTATACTAAAATAGTAGGTATATGGTATGTTTTCTTCCTCAAAAGGAAATAAAATGCAACTCGTATAAATCAATGAAACAATAGAAATAAAAAAAATAAGTATTATTACAGGTTTTCTTACCATATTAATTTTCATAACTTCTCCAAGAAAAGCACTGTTTTACTTGGTTTTTAATAAAGCAGTGTTAGCCTGATAACCTAATATAAACTCCTAATTATTAATTAATTATTAATAAAAAAAATCTTAATAAAAGTAAAATATCATACATTCTAAAGTAAATTAATATTAAATATTTGTCAAGTAAATATTTGCTAAGTATATTTGTCAAGCAGATGAAAAAAACAGTGGATTATTTTTTAGACTTTTATCCTCACCCTCCCTCCTAATCCTCCTAAAATCCTGAACAAAAATGACCCCTCTAACAAGCGCAGGTCCAAAAACCCGCGTTAATTCGCGGTCCCTGTACATATATTTTTGTTGTTAATTTTGAATTCCTGATGTATAATATTAACGAAAACTATAGATTTTTATGAATAAAGGAGCGTGATCCAAAATGAAAAATAAATTAGGTTTAATGTTCTGCTCGGTTTTTGTCATTATTTTTATGTCTTTAACGCTTACAACATGCGATCTGCTTGACTCTCTTCTAAGCGGCGAGGAAGGTGAAGAGGTTTTTACGCCCAGCATTGAACAAATGGTTTCCGCATTAAAAGAGGCGCTGAGAACAGGTTCTAATGAAGCCGGCGACACATTGTCGGCTGTTGACGCTTTTAATAAAAATCCGGTAAGGAGGATTCCTTTACCGCCGGAAGTAGATACTTTAATGGCTACTCTAGGCGCTGTTAACCCTATAAACGTATTTGGCGTTGCTAGTATAAGTCCCGTTACGATAATTACTGCAATCGGCGGACAGACAGCTCTTGATGATCTTAAAAACAAAATAAACAAAGCCGCTGAAGAAGCGTCAAAACAAGTCGGCGGGATTTTTGGAAACGCTGTTATGTCAATGACTTTTGATGATGCAAAAGCTATCTTATTGGGTAAAGATACGGAAGCTACAGATTATTTCAGGGCAACTACAACCGCGCCTCTTATTGCCGCTTTTAAGCCGGTGTTGGACGCGGCATTAGGCACGCCTTTTATCAACACTGTATCAGCTTCAAGCGCGTGGAGCGGCATTGTTACGCCTTATAATAAGTTTGCGCAAGACTATAACAGCGCGGTTACAAATCCTCTTGTTATTTTTGCATTAGGTCAAGAACGGAAAACGCTTGATATTGTAAACACCGATCTTAGCGAGTTTGTTCTGGAAAAAGCTTTAAAAGCTGTCTTTGATGAAATAGCGGAAATGGAGAAAAAGATACGCGTGGATCCGCTAAAATTTGTTACAGATCTTTTCTCGGATATTTCCGCGAAGGTATTTGACTGGGCAAAACAGTTAATCTTATAACGCAGGCATATTTAAAGTTATTTCTTCTCTGCCCTTCTTTTCACCTCGGAAAGACCTGAACAGTCAAAATCGACTTTAAAAGGATCGACTTTAGGAATGTCGGGCTTTACTTCGGCGTTTCCTTTGAATCTATAGTTTACTCTGCGCATGTTAATTACATCGTCTAAGAGGGGTCTGCTCATATTGATAAAGTTCATTTCAAATCTAAAATTTGTTTCGCCTGTGCTGCAGGCAGGAATATCTAAAATGCCTTTGACTTTGCCGTCCGCCCAGAAACGTCCATTGCCGTGCAGTTCATAGGCAATAGACGAAAGTTCCATCGCAAAATCATTTGGATTATCAATCTTTATTACAGCTTCAAATTCTGTGACGACTAAATCAGCCTGAATTACATATATCGATATTACCTCGAATCCGGGTTCCATAATTTGAATTACCGGTTCGTCTTCCATAAAGTGAGGTTTCGATTTACAGCTTAATAAAATAAAGACACTCAGCAAAATAATAATAAATTTACGCATATTATTATATCGGCTTTAATACGGCGGCTGTTTATGCGCGCAAACGCGCAGCAGGAATAATCGCTTAAATGTATGAAAATTCGCTGTAAAAGACGGTATTGTTTTCGGTACCGACGGCGCTGACAAGGTTGTCGGCGACAGAGCAGGTTTGGGTTTTATCAAGAAGACCGCTCTCAAAAAGTCCTGCGACAAGCGCTCCGCCGCAGGCGTTAAGACGTCCGTCAAGAATGGCGCTCGCAAGAGCGGAAGCGTTTTTTTCGGAAAAAAGGCGAAGCGATTCTTCGGCTAACTGCCTCGCTGTTATTTGATCGGTATCGCAGGACAGGTTGCAGGAGACAATTATCAGGGTTTCGTCAAGAACAGGCGTAATTACGGTTTTTAAGGCATTCGCAAGGTCGTAAATATACTGCGCTTTCGGCTGTCCCATCAATATAGGTACTATCGATGCGTTAGGAAAACAGTATTTTACAAACGGAAGCAGGATTTCGATGGAATGTTCGCCAAGATGGGGGATATCGTTTATCTCGAAGAAACTACCCCTGAACTCCAGTTCCTCGGATATTGCGTGATCCACGGGAATATTGCCTAAAGGAGTGTGAAATGAGTGGGAATTCGATAAAAACAGCCCTTTTTCTCTTTTATCGTGAATCGGTCCTAGGAGCAGCACCCTCTTTATAGCGGAACTTCTGCCCATTGCCGAGGAAAAGGCCTGCGCCACCAGCGAACCTGAGTAGCTCCATGCTCCATGGGGCGCAATAATTGCCTGCGCATACCCGCCGCATCCTTCTTCAAGGCAAAAAGACCCCAAATAATCGAGCATTTCTTTCTTATCTTCAGGGTAAAATATTCCGGCGCCGACCGGAGTACGAACCCGTCTTTTCTGGGCAAGCATAGCTTCCATATTCTTTAACTCTAGTGTTTGCGGGAGCTATATGCAAGGAAAAATCAGAAAAATCTAAAAAATTGAACAATTAAATGTCTTACCGGTTTAAGCTGTTTTTAACGCCGCTCTTGATTTTGCAATGACTAATTGTACTACAAAATTTTGCATTTTTCAAGTTCGCGAAGACGGCTGTCTTCTACTTTGACATGCAGGTTTTTTTCCTGTGTTGGAATAACAAGTCCTTTAGGACCGTTTTTGGCTCTTCGCAGATATTTTACATGCGTGTAAAATAAATCGCCCTGCCCGTTGTTTCTTCCTTTTGAGTAAAAAATGGCAAGGTTTCCGGCATCCAGCAAAATATCAAGTGGGAAGGACTTCCCCGCCCTTTGTTTTATAAACACATAAGAGCCGTGATAATCTCTTGCGTGCAGCCACAGATCGTTTCCCTTCACATGACGGCGTAAAAGTTCGTCGTTTTCATTAGCGTCCCTTCCCACAATTATTAACCAGTCTCCGCGTTTGAATGAAAGACCAGCGCGCGCTTTCTCTTTTTTTTGAGCCGAAGGAGGACGCGCGCCTCCTCCTGATTTTAATAATTTCGCGAGAATGAGCGGATTAGTTTCGTTTAACAGGCGTTCAAGATTTTCAGTTACATCCTTTAATTCCTGCATACTCTGCGCGATCTCTCTTTGAATTTCGGCTAGACCGTTTTTTGCCTTCCTGTACTGTTCGTAGTATTTTTGCGCCATTGCAGCGGGCGGGACGCGCTCTTCAAGTTCGATTCGTATTTTATCGCCGTTTACATCTTCCGTCTCAAGCCATTTATTGCCCGGTTTTATATCCGCGATGCCGGAAAGTATTAAATCGCCGTAAATTTTAAAGCGCTGTGCGTTTTCAAAGGAAGCTTCCTTTTCTTTTAATTTTTCTATCGACGCGCTGATTCTTCCCATGCTGCCTTCGCAGTGACGTCTTGCCTGTTCTCTGAGCGCTTCAAGCGAAAGCGTTCCTCCCTGCGCAGCGTAAAATTCATCGATTTTTTTATTAAAGGAGCCGTCTGTGGGAAGCTCTCTTATCTCATATTCTCGTTTTGGCTTATCGGTTGTTTTTTTATCCGCGCCTTCATTTTCAGGCGCATATTTGCCGCCTGTAATTTCGCCGCGCTTTGGCTGGCGGCGCATCGCGTCCAGAATTACGCCATTCTCGTCTGTGACGATAAAATTCGCGGCGTTCGACCAAAGACGGATATAAAGATTTAATATAACAATTTCATTTTCAGAATCGCAAGCGATTGAGCGTTTAATGGTAATTTTAACGATGCGGTTATCGCCCAGTTGTTTTATTGCGGTAACCCAGCCGTTCACCGCTTTAGACGAAAGAAATTGCGCAAAACGCAGAGGTTTTTCGCTTTTTGGAACAGCGCGGAAAGTTTCATGCAGTCTGCACGCGCCTGAACTTAAAGATACAAGCAATTGTTTTGTTTCGCCTTTTTTATGAAAACGTAAAATAATCACATCGTATGCGCTTTGTACGGCGCTTTGAATTTGCGCTCCTTCAAGGTCAAGTTCTTCGAGGATAAGGTCTATTTCTTTCCAGTTAAGGGACATGATTTTATTATAACATAATACGGCGAAAATTGGGCTTTAGAGCGATTTATCTAAAGCCATTTTAAAAACTAACCGGGTTTTGCAAATGACTCATCATATTGATTTTCGGGTAAAATTGCCTTAAAATATTATAATCTGAGTAAAGGGGAGATAATATGGATTATAGCGTTATTCAGGAAGACAGCGAAATAAGAGCATATTCAAGAATTCTGCTTTACAATGAATTATAAACGATCAGACAAAGGCTGTCATTTTGATAATAAACAAGAAAACTTTTATATTATTTTCGCTTATCTTTTTTCTGCTTATCTCGCTCATAGCGATCGCGGCATTTACAATTTCCGCGCGTCAGATTAACTACTCTTTTATAGAACAGCAGCTATCCATTGCATCTGAAACGATCCGCCTGCGCCTTGCGTCCATTGTGAACAGCGAATTAGCTCTGGTGCGTAAACTGGCGGACACGCCTGTAATCCGCCAATTTTTTGAAAATCCTTCAGATTCCGAAATGGAAACTCTTGCGCATAACGAATTAAACGAATATCAGGAGCATTTTGACTTAAAAGTAGTTTTCTGGATAAATGATGTTGATAAAATATTTTATTCTACAGGCAACGCTCCCTATGTTGTCGATCCTGACGATCCCGTATCATATTGGTACAATTTAACTCTTTACAATACGGAACGGTATAATTTTAATATCAATTATAATCCCAATATGCAGCAGATAAATCTTTGGATTAACGTTCCTGTTTTTCTTGAATCCGGCAGCAGCGTCTATTCAGGGCGCAAAACGTCTCTTGGAATGCTTGGAACCGGCATCGACCTTACAGAGTTCTCTGATTTTATCGTAAACGCCTACAAGGATTTTGATGAAAATATCATTACTTACACTTTTAATAAATTCGACGAAATTACTTCAGCCGCGAATTACGAGCTGGTTTATAATAAAGTGCGTCTTGACAAACATCTTGGCGAAACAGGGAAAGAAATTCTTGAAATAGCGCATAATCTTGAAAATAGAGAAGGTCATTATTTCATTTACGACGATAAATTTTTCCTTGTAAGTTCAATTCCGGAAATGGAGTGGTTTTTAGCCGTGAGCTATCCGCTTCCGGGTCTTTTGGCAATCAGCCGATCCATGAATTCGGTTTTTTTCAGTATGCTCTTTCTTGTTCTATTTATACTTATTGTCATTAATATTTATATTGCGTATTCGGAAACCGCTTTAGAAAAACAGAACGTGCAGTTAATAGAAGCAAATAAAAAATCAGAAGTAGCTTCCCGCGCAAAGAGCGATTTTCTTGCGGCGATGAGCCACGAACTGCGAACGCCGCTTAACACGATTATCGGTTTCTCGGAAATAGAATTAAATAAATCAATAAAAAACGAAACTATGGATAATGTTACGCGCATATATCAATCCGGTATCCATCTTCTAAAAATAATCAATGACATATTGGATTTGTCAAAACTGGATTCGGGGAAATTTGAAATTACCTCCGATGAATACGATACCGCTTACATGATCAGCAGCACGGTTGATATGAATATCATAAGAATAGGTTCTAAGTGTATACAGTTTTCACTTGAAATCAGCTCCGATTTTCCTGCGAAACTTACAGGCGACGAACTGCGCATCAAGCAAATAATTAATAATCTTCTTTCCAATGCCATAAAATATACAAGAGAGGGAATGGTACAATTAATTATCGATTGTAAAGAAATGCGGGGGAATCATGTTCTTGTCACTTTTACCGTAAAGGATTCAGGCATCGGCATACGCTCTGAAGATATCGGCAAATTGTTTGACGATTACACGCAGCTTGACACGCGGACCAACAGGGAAGTTGAAGGGACGGGACTGGGACTTTCAATATCAAAAAAAATCGCGCGGATGATGGGCGGCGACATAACCGTAGAAAGCGAGTACGGCAAAGGCTCGTGTTTTACCGCGCATATCATTCAAGAGCGAAATGATTCATCATTCATAGGCGCCGATACATCTTACGCGCTGCGCCGTTGTCAGCACATTCCGCTTGCAAGCCGCGCGTTATCAGAAAAAAAAGAAAGATACGGCGTTTTTTCATCCCATTTTAAAGAAGAAAATATTAAATATTTTTACAAAATTCTGGCTGTTGATGATCATTTAAACAATCTTTTATTGATAAGAGAACAGTTAAAACCATACGGCATACAGGTTGATACGGCATCTTCGGGGCATGAAGCGATAGAAAAGATTCAAAACATGGACGAGCTTAATTTATTCTACGATTTGATTCTTATGGATCACATGATGCCGGGAATGGACGGAATAGAAACCATGAAAGCAATCAAAAATAATGATCGTTACGCGAATATACCAATAATTGTTTTAACCGCTAACGCTCTTCGGGGCATGAAGGAATACTATTTGGAACAAGGTTTCGCGGATTTTATCGCGAAACCGGTGGATCAAAATACCCTGAACGAAGTGCTAAAAAAACATTTAACAGAGAATAAAGAGCAAATAGATGATAACAGCGGACAGGCAATTGTATCCAATGATTTAAATTCTGTTTTTTCCAGCGAAATAATAAAACAACGTATTGATAAATTAAATCATATATGCGCAGCTTTTGAAATCGTAAAAGAAGCTGACGATGATTATAAAAAATGCTGCGACATGCTTCGAGCCTGCTGTGAAGAATTGGAATCGTGGGCGCAAAATCATACGCAAGCCGCGCCTGCAGCGGCGGAAACCGCGCAGCGGCTTCAGAAAGCGATAATGGACGGCGACACGGAGATGACCGGAAAAACGCTCAAAGAACTTGGAACAGCGGCGCTTTCTTCCTCGGAACGCGAGCTGTATTTCAGCATATACGACGCGCTGATGGACGATAACAACGAAAAGGCGCTCGAAAGGATAAAAGAATGGTTAGAATAATAATTGTTGAGGATCAAATTTTAATGCGCGACCTTTTGGAAGAACATATCAGCAAACAGAGCGATATGGAAGTCGCGGGCGTTACAGACGACGCTTCGAAAGCGCCGGCTCTGTGCGTTGAATTAAAACCGGATTTAATATTAATAGACATCGTAACAAAGGCGGGCTGTTCAGGTTTACAGTTCGCAAAACAGATACGTGAAGAAATGCCTGATATAAAAGTTATTGTAATGACAAGTTATCCCGAAATAACCTTTATGGAAGAAGCGATGAAAATTAAAGCGCACAGCTACCTTCATAAAAGTTCGGGGATAGAACATCTGTTATACGTCATTAGAAGCACGATTAAGGGAGCGGGAGTTTACCCAAGCCCTGCCGACATTTCGCCTTTTGCCCAGATTTTTTCCGAAAAGGAATTATCAATAATTAACTTTGTATGTCAGGGTACAGCGCGCGAAGAAATAGCGCAAAATCTTGGCATATCCGAATCGATGGTTAAACAGCACATTACCTCGATACTGAACAAATCAGGTTTTGACAGCATTTCAAAGTTCGCTATATACGCGGTAAGCCAGGGCATAATCGTGCCAAAAACTCCTATCGAAAGATCAAAAGTATAATATTGACGGATAAGTAGTTCCATCAAAATTGCGGCTTACGTGATGTCTCACGTAAAAAACTAACCATGAGACCTTAAAAATCTCAAGTAAAATTCTAACCATAGGGCTGATTTTCCTCTAAGGGTAACCAGCCTTTTTTGCGGCAATACTGAAGAGCTCCTCACAAGCTTTTTCAAGTTTCTCGTGGAGAGCGACTATGTCCAAAGTCGCCTTAATTCTCATTGCCCGTTTTTTATCTTGCTGTGAAACAGCAGGATGTTCAAGCAGTCTTTCATAAGGCGTTCTAAACTGCTTCTCAAATATTTTCTTAACCTTCCCGTTAGGAAGTGTTTTCTTGTCAATGGTTTTCTTTGTAGGATAAAAATAATTGATTAGCGGATTGAGATACGAATAAACTTTATTCAGAGCGGTAAAC
>Ga0209755_10005505_pt1 | contig 14380 bp, 8 predicted proteins | sample TergutCo191P1_FD_187301 | JGI IMG/M metagenome (GOLD analysis project Ga0209755, IMG submission 187301) | Cornitermes sp. P1 segment gut microbial communities from Petit-Saut dam, French Guiana - Co191P1 (SPAdes) (version 2) | ecosystem: Host-associated > Arthropoda: Insects > Digestive system >... | reverse complement strand
CTAATTTTACTGTTATTGTCGCTGAAGGAACCAAGCCTGCCGGAGAAGTGGCAGAAATAATTCAAAAAAAACTGGGTATTGAGACAAGGCTGACTGCTCTAGGACATATTCAGCGCGGCGGCGCTCCTCAAATAAGGGATAGGGTGACGGCAACTTTGATGGGTCATAGGGCGGTAATGCTGCTTGCAGAAGGAAAGGGCGGCAGAGTCATTGCTACTTCCGGTGACAAATATGTAGATATTAACATTGATAAGGCACTTGAAATGAAAAAGGACTTTGATTTTGACACGTATAAGTCTTTTTCCGCACTCACGTTTTTAGATAAGGATTTCTTTGTTGACATCGTAAAGTAACCAATTTAGTATAGTAGTGTGGAGGATTGTTATGCAAAGAGGGATAAAGAGCATTAAGCGCAAGCCTTATATGCAGTTGTATGAGGCAATACTTTCATTAGAGTCGCTGGATGAGTGTGTCAATTTTTTTGACGATCTTTGCTCAGTAACCGAATTACGCGCCATTGAGCAGCGTTTTCAAGTTGCCGGTATGTTAAATGAAGGACATGTCTATAATTCTATTTTGGAAAAGACGGGCGCTTCAAGTGCAACAATCAGCCGCGTTAACAGAAGCTTGCACTACGGTAAAGGCGGTTATGATATTGTTTTTAATAGATTGACAGAACAAAAACTTAAGTCCGATGATATTTGAAAGCGGCGGGTTTATGGATCAAATAATAAAGTCTATCTCTAATGATGGTTATGTCTCAGTTTCGGTCATTAGTTCGCAGGGTCTTTGCGAGTGTGCACGCGTATTTCACGATACTTCGCCTGTGGTGACGGCGGCGTTGGGCAGAACTCTTTCTGCGGCGTCGATAATCGGCAGTCAGCTTAAAAAGCCCGGCGCTTCGCTTACGGTGCGTATCGACGGAGGCGGTCCTGTCGGCAGCATTCTTGTGGTTTCCGACAATGATGGCAATGTCAGAGGTTATGTTTCTAATCCTCATGCTGATGCGCCAAAAAGGGAAGACGGCAAGCTCAATGTAGGCGCCGTTGTCGGTCACGATGGGATGATTTCTGTTGTAAAAGATTTCGGCGAAAAGGAGCCGTACACCGGGGCAACCAGACTTGTCAGCGGCGAGATTGCCGAGGATTTTGCTGCTTATTTTGCGGCGAGCGAACAAATACCGTCCGCTTGTGCTTTTGGCGTGCTAATTGATAGGGATAGGTCTGTTCTCGCTGCCGGCGGCTATATTGTGCAACTGCTCCCGGGAGCTTCGGATGAACTAATTGATATGGTTGAAAGAAATGTCAAAAGTACCGGGTCGGTTTCCGATGTATTATGTCTGGGCGGCGCTGAGGCTTTGCTTGATTCGGTTATGTCAGGTTTTTCTCCAAAGGTTTTAGAGCGGCAGCGCGTAGAATATCGGTGTACTTGCAATGCGCAGAGGTTTTTGTCGGCGGTGCTGTCGTTGGAAAAAAGTGAGTTGGATGATATGAGAAGCGCCAATGTGCCTATTGAGGTTTGTTGTCAGTTCTGTGATGCTGTTTATAATTTTTCGCCGGAGGATTTGGTTATTGTAAACGATGATTAGCGTCATATATTTCGACTTAACTTGTAAATAGAGTGCTGCGTATTTTATGGTGGGGAATTACTGATTTCTTAAAGCAAATAAAACATGATTTTTAGACAAATTTATTGCGGAGGCTGGCTTTGGACGAACTTTCGGAACAAAACTATATAAGTAGATTCGACGCCGAATTATACGCAATCGACGATTTGATTGCAAAGGCTGCTGCTGCAACTGATGAGGCTGATTACTATGGAGCGCTGGAGCTTTTTAAACAGGCAGTTGTTTTATTAAAGTCGGCAAGAGAGAATATCTGCACCGAAGATACGCTTTTGCATGCTGAGGAGACCATTGCTGAAATTGGCATATTGTTGGGTGCGCAGTCAGAAGAGGCGTAGTGCTGCCAAAGGGCATACAAAAACGCAACCATCAGTAGCCTAATAATCGTTACGCTGCTTTACACCTATGCTTAGCTACGGGTCGCTGTGTATCCAAAAACATTGGTTTATGACCTGCAAATGTGATTATTTGGAATAATTTGGGATTTGTAATTTTGTTATTGACAAGCTATTTTTGTTTTAGTATAATGGCTTGGCGCAAACGGTTTGGGAGCATAGCTCAGCTGGGAGAGCACATGCCTTACAAGCATGGGGTCACTGGTTCGATCCCAGTTGTTCCCACCAAATCCCCTCGCAACTCGACGCAAAGCCCGGCGAAGCGGTTTTGTGTCGAGGAGGAGGATTGAGACGTAGCGAATGTTCTTAAAGCACAGTTTATTCCGACGAGGCCCAGTAGTTCAGTTGGTTAGAACGCCAGCCTGTCACGCTGGAGGCCGACGGTTCGAGTCCGTTCTGGGTCGCCACAGGGCATCTGATGATGCCCAAAAAATTGCCTCTGTAGCTCAGTCGGTAGAGCAGTGGACTGAAAATCCACGTGTCGTTGGTTCGATTCCGACCGGAGGCACCAATCGCTTCTCCGTGATAGTCGCTTCAAATTCTACAAACCGGGTTTGAATCGAAAGGGTTAGCGACGTAATGGAGCGAATGTTCGTCTCAGGCGAAAAAGCGCGATGCTGTTTGCTCCGACGCGCGGGCGTAGCTCATCTGGTAGAGCGCCACCTTGCCAAGGTGGAGGTAGAGGGTTCGAGCCCCTTCGCCCGCTCCACTTCCAACGCAAACCCAATACGTTGGGCTTTTCGTTGGACTTTCTATTAAAGCTATCGAGGCGACATAGCCAAGCGGTAAGGCAGTGGTTTGCAAAACCATCATCCCCCAGTTCGAATCTGGGTGTCGCCTCCATCAGAATTGCCTGTAACTTCAATTGTTACAGGCTTTTTTTGCAGATTTCGTGTTTTCCGCTACAAATTCTTTTATTGTAGTGGGGGACTACTGACTTATAAAAAAAACCTAAGATTATATCTCAGGGTTTTTTAGTATGTATAAAAAAAGATTGACTTATTATTTCATTGTGGTATAATTAGTCGTTGCGTGCAAAAATGCGCTTATACTCGGTACTACTACCGTTGTATTGTATCATCGCTTTTAATGTATGTCAACATATAAAATCGCGAATAATAACAACTTAGCCATGTGTATCTTTTTTTGTGTGATAATATCTACATAAAACATTTTTAAGGAGTGAAGCAGATGCCAAAAGACGTGGTATACGGCAAAACATTGCGAAAGAGCTATGCTAAGACCGATGAAGTTCAAGAGATGCCGAACCTTCTGGAAGTCCAGAAACATTCATACAGATGGTTTCTTGAAACCGGGCTTAGAGAAGTTTTTCGTGATGTGGCTGCAATAACCGACCACTCAGGGAGTCTAGAGCTATCATTTATTGACTACAATATGAATGAAATGCCTAAATACTCGGTTGAGGAATGTAAGGCAAGAGACGCCACTTATGCGGCGCCTATCAAAGTAAGTGTAAGACTTAGAAATAAAGAAACAGAAGAAATTAAAGAACAAGAAATCTTCATGGGCGATTTTCCGATTATGACTAACGCCGGCACATTTATAATAAATGGTGCTGAGCGTGTTGTTGTATCTCAGATTATTCGCTCTCCTAGTGTTTATTACGAGAAGAAGACGGATATTAAGACTGCGGTCACTATTTATGCCGCAACGCTCATACCTTACCGGGGTGCATGGCTGGAATATGAAACAGACGCATCCGACGGTTTTTTTGTCCGTGTTGACAAAAACAGAAAACTCCCTGTTACATGGCTGCTTCGCGCGGTTGGCAGATCAAGTGATAATGCGTACACCAGATTGTCTGCTTCGGGAGCGGAAAATGGCGCTGAGACAAATGAGCAAATAAAAGAAATATTTGGTGATGACGAACGTATTATAGCTACGCTTGAAAAGGATACGTGCCGCAACAGTGAAGAGGCGCTTATTGAGCTGTATAAGAGACTGCGTCCCGGCGATCCGCCTACTGTTGACAGTGCACAAGCTCTTTTGAGCAACCTGTTCTTCGATTCGCGCAGATACGATATATCCACAGTAGGACGCTACAAGTTTAACAAGAAGCTGGCAATTTGGTCCAGACTCGTTGGACAGGTTTTGGCGCAACCTGTTGCAGACCCGTTAACAGGAGAAATCATTGCAGACGCCGGAGAGCGACTGACACGAGCGTGTGCGGAAGAGATTGATGCTCGCGGAGTTAACGATGTGTTTCTTGTTGCCGATGGGCGTGAGGTAAAAGTATTTGCTAATGGCATGGTAAAAATGGATGGATTTGTCGATTTTGATCCGGAAGCCGAACTTGGAATCAAGGAAAGAGTGCGTTTTATTGTTTTACGTGATCTTATCGAAAAGTATAGTGATTCTGAAGAGCTTAAAGAAGCTATAAGAGACAATATTGATGATTTGATACCAAAACATTTGATTCCTGACGATATTTTTTCATCGGTTAACTATCTCAACTGTATTGCGCACGGTGTTGGTGAGCCGGATGATATAGACCACCTTGGAAATAGAAGAATGAGAAGTGTCGGAGAATTATTGCAGAATCAGTTCCGCGTCGGGTTTTCCCGCATGGAGCGTGTAATACGTGAACGTATGACACTTCAGGACTTGGATATCATTACCCCTCAATCTCTGATTAATATCAGACCTGTAACTGCTGCAATAAAAGAATTCTTTGGCTCTTCACCTTTATCACAGTTTATGGATCAGACTAATCCTCTTGCGGAACTCACGCATAAGCGCAGATTGTCAGCGCTCGGTCCGGGCGGGCTCTCGAGAGAGCGCGCAAGCTTCGATGTACGCGATGTTCACTATAGTCACTATGGTCGCATGTGTCCTATAGAAACACCTGAGGGTCCGAATATCGGATTGATTTCATACCTTGCTTCATATGCCAGAGTCAATGAATATGGCTTTATGATTGCGCCTTTCCGCAAAGTTGAAAAAGATACGCACCGCGTTACAGACGAGATTGTCTATCTTACTGCGGACACGGAAGACCAGTATATCATTGCGCAGGCAACCGAGCCGATTGATGAGAATGGTGTATTGGTAAATGAGCGTATTACTTGCAGATATCGTGATGAAATCATGGAAGTAAACCGTGACAGGATTGACTTTGTTGATGTATCGCCCGCAATGATGGTCTCAATAGCTACAGCAATGATCCCGTTTTTGGAAAACGATGACGCAAACAGGGCGCTCATGGGTGCGAATATGCAAAGACAAGCAGTGCCGCTCCTCATGTCTGAGGCTCCTATTGTTGCCACTGGAATTGAGCATAAATGCGCGGTTGATTCGACTGTTGTTCTTTCTGCCGAAGATGACGGCGAAGTGACCTATGTTTCTTCAACTCGTATAGCCGTGAAGTATGATGGTATCGGGGAAAAGGATCATATGCTTACGAAATTTGCACGAAGCAACCAAGGGACTTGTACAAATCAGCGTCCGATTGTACAAGTGGGAGACCGGATACAGAAGGATGATATCATTGCGGACGGTCCTTCAACCTGTGAAGGGGAAATCTCGCTGGGAAAAAACATTCTGGTCGGCTTTATGACGTGGGAAGGCTATAACTATGAAGACGCCATCCTTATAAATGAACGCTTGGCAATGGACGATGTTTTTACATCTATCCATATTGAAGAACATGAAGTAGATGCGCGTGATACCAAGCTCGGACCTGAGGAAATAACAAGAGATATTCCCGGCGTTGGCGAAGACGCTTTACGTTATCTTGATGAACGCGGAATTATCAGCATTGGCGCGGAAGTTCAGGCAGGCGATATTCTAGTCGGTAAGGTTACTCCAAAGGGCGAAACGGATTTGACTGCCGAAGAACGCTTGTTACGTGCTATTTTCGGTGAAAAAGCCAGGGAAGTCAGAGATACTTCACTCAAAGTACCTCATGGCGAAAGCGGAATAGTAGTGGACGTCAAGGTATTTACCCGCGAAAACGGAGATGAGCTAAATCCCGGCGTCAACATGGTCGTTCGCTGCTATGTAGCTCATAAACGCAAGATTAGTGTCGGCGACAAAATGGCCGGGCGGCACGGGAATAAAGGCGTTGTTTCCAGAATTCTTCCCAAAGAAGATATGCCGTACCTGCCTGACGGTACTCCGCTGGATATAGTTCTAAATCCGCTCGGTGTTCCTTCTCGTATGAATATCGGTCAAGTACTGGAAGTTCACCTGGGTTATGCCGCGAAAACAATGGGATGGAAAGTTGCTACTCCTATTTTCAACGGCGCTAACGAGCAAGATATTTGGGATACGCTTAAACTCGCCGGACTGCGTGAGGACGGAAAGAGCATTTTATATGACGGACGAACCGGTGATGAATTTGACAATCCTGTAACGGTTGGTTATGTTTACTTCCTTAAACTTCATCACTTGGTCGATGATAAGATTCACGCGCGTTCAACCGGACCGTATAGTCTTGTTACTCAGCAGCCGCTCGGAGGCAAAGCGCAATTCGGCGGACAGAGATTCGGCGAAATGGAAGTTTGGGCTTTGGAGGCATACGGCGCAGCTTATACGCTGCAAGAAATTCTGACTGTAAAATCCGACGACGTCACAGGAAGAGTCAGAACTTATGAGGCTATTGTTAAAGGGCATAATATTCCAAAACCTGGCGTACCGGAGTCATTTAAGGTGTTGGTTAAAGAGTTGCAGTCGCTATGTCTGGATGTTAGAGTGCTTGACGAAAATGGCAAGAAGGTTGACCTGCGCGGCGATGAGGGGGACGATGCTCCTGATTTGCGCGACAACGGACAGTATCTCAGCGATGATAATGAGTTTCAAGCCAGCGGTTATCATATTGAGGAAGCAGAAGAACAAGAATTCTTTGATGATGATGACGATGCTGAATCCGAAGACGATGATATCCCGTTGCCTGATGCAGATTTTGACGTTGAATTTGATTTTGACAACGAGGAAGAGACTAATAAAGAGGAGGCAGACGAATAATGGGCTTCTTACCTTTCGAGGCAATGCAAATAGGCTTGGCTGCACCTGCTATGATTAAGAGCTGGTCAAGTGGCGAAGTCAGAAAACCCGAAACTATTAACTATAGAACGCTCAAGCCGGAGCGCGACGGACTTTTTTGCGAGAAAATATTTGGTCCGACTAAGGACTGGGAATGTCACTGCGGTAAATTCAAAAAAATCAGGTATAAGGGAAAGATATGCGATCGATGCGGCGTTGAAGTTACAAAGTCTAATGTGCGCCGCGAGAGAATGGGACATATAGAGCTTGCCGCTCCCGTTTCTCATATTTGGTATTTCAAAGGGATTCCGTCCAGAATGGGTTTGCTCTTAGATCTTACCCCCAGAATACTAGAAAAGGTTTTGTATTTTGCCGCCTACATTGTAATAGATCCCGGCAATACGCCCCTGCGTAAAAACCAAATACTTAGCGAAAAAGAATATCGCGAGATGCGTGAAAAGTATGAAGACGACTTCAGGGCGGGAATGGGAGCCGAGGCAATCAGAGACCTTTTGGCGGATATCGATATTGTGAAGTTTTCCGAACAACTCAAAGCGGAAGCGCGCGAAGCCGCGGGACAGAAAAAGGCAAAGCTTGTAAAGAGACTTGAAGTTGTTGAGGCTTTTCGCCAATCCGGCAATGATCCTACATGGATGATTATTAATGTTTTGCCTGTTATACCTCCGGAAATCCGTCCAATGGTTCAACTTGATGGCGGACGCTTTGCAACTTCTGACCTTAATGATTTATATCGTCGTGTTATAAATCGTAATAATAGACTAAAACGGCTGATGCAATTGCACGCTCCGGATATCATTGTGAGAAATGAAAAGAGAATGCTTCAGGAGGCTGTCGATGCACTTATAGATAATGGCAGGCGCGGGAGAGCAGTCACAGGAGCCAATTCAAGGGCTCTCAAGTCACTTTCTGACATGCTCAAGGGCAAACAGGGTAGATTCAGACAGAATCTTTTGGGTAAGCGTGTTGACTATTCCGGACGTTCTGTTATTGTTGTCGGTCCGGAGCTAAAGCTTTATCAATGCGGTGTGCCAAAGGAAATGGCGATTGAACTCTTTCGTCCTTTTGTAATGAAGAAACTGGTGGAGGACGGAGTTTCCAATAATATAAAAAATGCGAAAAAAATGGTAGATAAAGGTCTTACAGAGGTTTGGGACGCTCTGGAAGTTGTTATTAAAGAGCATCCCGTGCTATTAAACCGCGCTCCTACGCTGCATAGATTGGGTATTCAGGCTTTTGAACCAATTTTGGTTGAAGGACGAGCGCTCAAGCTTCATCCGTTGGTATGTACTGCATATAATGCTGACTTTGACGGCGACCAAATGGCAATTCATGTCCCGCTTTCTGCAGAGGCACAGGCAGAGGCTCGTATACTTATGCTATCTGCAAATAACCTCTTGCATCCAAAAGACGGACAGCCGGTAACCGTTCCTACACATGACATGATCTTAGGTGCCTACTACCTGACTTTCCAGCGTGATGATGAGCCGGGTGCGCCGACTATGGTTGACGGGCATGAGAAGTGGACGTACTTTGTTTCGCCCAACGAAGCTTTGATGGCTTATCTGAGCGGAGATGTAGGCATTCATGCACCGGTAAGGGTGCGCGTTACAAGGATGGTTTCCGGAGTTGAGGAGAGCAGAATTGTCACTACTACTGTCGGGAGAATTATTTTCAACGAACCAATCCCTCAAGATTTGGGTTTTGTTGACAGAACAGATCCGGAGCAGATGTTTGAGTATGAGATTAACTTTAGAACCGACAAGAAAGAACTTGAGAAGATTATTGAGAAATGTATAGCCATACATGGCTTTACGCGCTCTGCTTCTGTTTTGGATAAAATAAAGTCTTTGGGCTTTAAGTATTCGACTCAGGGCGCAATAACTATTTCAATCGCAGACATGACTGTGCCCGATAAAAAATGGCCTTTGATAAGAGAAACCGAAAAGAAAGTAATTGAAATTGAGAAGCAATATGGGCGCGGCTTTATTACAGATGATGAGAGGTATCGCCTTGTAGTACGCGAATGGGAAAAAACCACTGAGGCTGTTACCGATGAGCTGACCGACACACTCAGTGAGTTTAACCCTGTCTACATGATGGCGCATTCAGGTGCTCGCGGAAGCATGAAGCAAATGAGACAGCTTGCCGGTATGCGCGGTCTGATGGCGAACACTGCCGGTAAGACAATTGAGATTCCAATCAAAGCTAATTTCCGAGAAGGGCTGACTGTTCTTGAGTATTTTGTCTCGTCAAGGGGCGCCAGAAAAGGACTTGCGGACACGGCGCTTAGAACGGCTGACTCAGGTTATCTTACGCGCCGTCTTGTTGATGTTTCGCAAGATGTTATTGCTCGCGAGAGCGACTGCGGTACTCATGATGGGATTATCGTTACCGAAATAGTTGAAAACGGAAGCATGGTAGAGACTTTTGCGGAAGTTGTTTCCGGCAGATTTCCTACAGATGACATTGTCGATGAAAAAACAGGAGAGGTACTTTTTGACAGGGCGCACATGCTCACCGCCGCGGATGCGCGCTTTCTTGAGTCACGAGGCATAAAGTCTCTAAAACTCCGCACTGTTATGGATTGCGAGTCAAAGAGCGGTATATGCGCTCGCTGTTATGGCGTTAACCTTGCAACCGGAGGCACTGTCTCTATAGGAGAAGCTGTTGGTGTTATTGCCGCACAATCAATCGGCGAGCCCGGTACGCAACTTACAATGAGAACATTCCACACCGGTGGTATCGCCGGAGATGATATCACGCAAGGTCTGCCGCGTGTAGAGGAGCTTTTTGAAGCAAGAAAGCCCAAGAAAATGGCTATTTTGTCCGAAATCGACGGCAAGGTTGAAGTAGAGGAGACCCGTAAGAATGCGATTATCGCAATCACTGTCACCCATTCTGAGGGCGGAGACACAAGGATTTATCAAACCCCATATTCCGCAGGTATTAAGGTCAGGACGGGCGATATAGTTACGGCGGGCGACAAACTTACTGATGGTGCGCTCAATCCGCATGATGTTATGCGTATCCTCGGAAAATCCGCTACGCAGTCATATCTTATTTCTGAAGTACAGCGCGTGTATCGTCAGCAAGGCGTTGATATCAATGACAAGCATATTGAGGTCATTGTTCGCCAAATGATGCGCAAGGTCAAGATTGAGGATGGTGGAGACACTGATTTGCTTTCCGGTACAACGATCGATTTGAACGATTTCAAAGCGGCAAATCTTGCGATTTCAAAGAGAATTGAAAGAGGCGAGACCGACCTCAGACATGCCCAGTTTTCCCCTTTGCTTATGGGTATAACAAAAGCCTCGCTGGCTACAGAGTCATTTTTGTCAGCCGCATCTTTCCAAGAGACAACAAAGGTCTTGACAGAGGCGGCGATCAAGGGCAAGGTAGACAGATTGGTCGGGCTAAAAGAGAATGTTATTATCGGCAAGCTCGTTCCGGCAGGCAGCGGTCTTTCTATTTACAGAAAGTTTGACAGCGATATAAATGAGAAAGAGAATCTTTATAATGAAGTAATGGAGCAGGCGGAGTTGGAATCCGAATATGAAGAGGACGTCGATCTTTCCATGCTGGGTACGGGCAACGCACTATAAAAATCTTGACGTTTAGTTTCGATTGTGTTAGAATCTTTTTCCGTGCGAAGAATTACTAAGTTTTTTATGGGTTTGCAAGTGATTTTTTCATAACCCTTAAAAATATTACTATTGAGGAAAGGAGGAAAATAATGCCAACGTTTAACCAATTGGTCAGAAAAGGCAGGGAAACCCACGCAACGAAGTCAAACTCGCCGGCGATGCAGAAAGGGCTTAATACCCTTAAGAACAGGGAGACAAATCTTTCTTCCCCGCAGAAGCGCGGAGTTTGTACCGCAGTGAGAACTTCGACGCCAAAAAAGCCTAACTCAGCTCTTCGTAAAATAGCTCGTGTTAGACTTACAAACGGCTTTGAAGTTACAGCTTACATCCCCGGAGTAGGGCACAATCTTCAAGAGCACTCAGTTGTCATGATTCGAGGCGGTCGTGTAAAGGATCTTCCCGGTGTGCGCTATCATATTATCCGCGGTACGCTTGATACCCAAGGTGTTTCAGATCGTCAGCAAGCCCGCAGTAAGTATGGTGCAAAGAGACCAAAAGCCGGCAAGTCATAATTTTTATCCAAGCTTTATTAAAAAGGCTCAAGCCTGACAATGAAGATTATATATGCTTCAAAGCGGGCGCGGATGCCGGAAAGCCAGGGTTTTCCGGAGTACCTGTGAGATCATTAGACCTTTCACATGGTAAACCAGTTTAGGTCTAGAAAGTATGAAGGAGGGAAGTATAGTGCCCAGAAGAGGCAATGTACCGAAACGAGAAGTTTTGCCTGATCCCCAGTATAATTCTGTCATGGTAACAAGACTTATTAACAGTATTATGCTTGACGGGAAAAAAGGCGTAGCACAAAAAGTTGTATATGGCGCGTTTGATATAATCGGTGAGAAATCCGGCAAGGAACCCTTAGATGTTTTTATAGCCGCTCTTGAGAATATCATGCCTACACTTGAAGTTAAGGCACGCCGCGTTGGTGGCGCAACATACCAAGTACCTATTGAAGTAAGGGCAGACAGAAGGCAGACGCTTGGTCTGCGCTGGCTGACAAACTATGCCAGAGGACGTAATGAAAAGACAATGAGAGAACGTCTTGCCGGCGAGATCATGGATGCGTCAAACAGTACAGGCGCTGCTGTAAAAAAGCGCGAAGATACACACAAGATGGCAGACTCCAACAAGGCGTTTGCGCATTACAGGTGGTAATGCAGATTTTTTACGCTGAGTCCGCTACTACAATGAAAGGAGCTGAATAATATGCCAAGACAATACCCGCTCGAGAAAACGCGGAATATTGGCATTATGGCTCATATTGATGCGGGAAAAACAACCACGACCGAGCGCATATTGTTTTACACAGGAAGAACGTATAAGCTTGGCGAGGTGCACGAAGGCGCGGCAACTATGGACTGGATGCCGGCGGAGCAAGAGCGTGGTATCACGATCACTTCCGCTGCAACAACATGTATATGGAATGAGCATCGTATTAATATTATCGATACTCCAGGACATGTGGATTTTACTGTGGAGGTCGAGAGGTCGCTGCGTGTTCTTGACGGTTCGGTTGCTGTTATGTGCGCAAAAGGAGGCGTTGAGCCGCAGTCGGAAACGGTTTGGCGGCAGGCTGATCATTACCATGTCCCTCGCATGATATATGTAAACAAAATGGATATTGTGGGAGCTGATTTCCACAATGTGGTAAGTATGGTTCATAATAGGCTCAAAGCTAATGCGGTTCCAATCCAACTACCGATTGGCACTGAAGCGGATTTTAGGGGAATCATTGACCTCGTAGATATGAAAGCTGATATCTATTATGATGATCTCGGAAAAGATATGAGGGTTGAAGACATTTCCGAAGATATGATGCCTATTGTACTGGAATACAGACAGAAGCTTATAGAGGCTGTTTCGGATTTTGATGATGAAATTCTGGAAAAATACCTCGAAGGCGAGGAAGTACCCGTTGATGCGCTAAAGTCTGCTATTCGCAAGGCTACGCTCGCTGTAAAAATGATCCCTGTTGTCTGTGGTACATCATACAAAAATAAGGGGATACAAAAACTCTTAGATGCTATAGTTGATTATCTACCGTCGCCTATTGACATTCCTGATATGATCGGAGTCAATCCGGATACCGGCAAGGAGGAAAGCCGGCCCCCGTCTGACGAGGCTCCGTTTTCTGCACTTGCCTTTAAGATTATGACCGACCCATTTGTCGGAAGATTATCTTTTTTCCGTGTTTATTCCGGCTCTGCTTCGACTGGTGCAATGCTCTATAACTCTACTAAAGGAAAAAAAGAGCGATTGGGGCGTATCTTACAGATGCACGCCAATCACCGCGAAGATGTCGATGTAGCTTTTTGCGGAGACATAGCGGCTGCAGTCGGATTAAAGGACACCGCTACAGGCGACACGCTCTGCGATGAAAAAAAACCGATAATACTCGAGTCTATGGAGTTTCCTGAACCGGTCATCAGAGTAGCAATTGAACCGAAAACTAAGGCTGGTCAGGACAAAATGGGAGTCGCACTAACCAAACTCGTCGAAGAGGATCCCACTTTCAAGGCATATACAGACGAAGAAACCGGTCAGACAATCATTGCCGGAATGGGTGAACTTCATTTGGAAATCATAGTAGACAGGCTGCTTCGTGAGTTTCGCGTTGAGGCAAATGTCGGGAAGCCGCAAGTGTCTTATAAAGAGACTATTCGCGGCACATCCAGCGTGGACGTCAGGAATGTCCGTCAAACCGGCGGTAAGGGTCAGTACGGTCATGTTAAGATTATCCTTGAGCCGAACGAACCCGGAAAAGGCTATGAGTTTGTCGATAAAATCACAGGCGGGGTGATCCCTAAGGAATACATTCCTGCTGTTGACCAGGGTATTCAAGGCGCTATGCAAGCCGGCGTACTCAACGGATATCAAGTAGTTGACGTCAAGGTTACTCTTTATGATGGGTCGTATCATGATGTTGACTCATCGGAGCTCGCATTTAAGATTGCGGGGAGTATGGCTTTTAAGGAAGCTATGCTCAAGGCTGATCCCGTGCTGCTTGAACCAATTATGAATGTTACTGTTACTGTTCCTGAAGAGTATATGGGCGACGTCATGGGTGATATCAACTCGAGGCGCGGTCAGATCACAGGATCGGAGACCAGAAACGGAGCTGCGCTTATCACCGCGTCGGTACCGCTTTCCAACATGTTCGGCTACGCTACATCGCTTCGCTCATATACGCAGGGCAGAGGAAACTACGCTATGGAGCCCAGCCACTATGTTGAACTACCTAAGTCTTTGCAAGAGGACTTGACAGGCGGAAAGCGCTGGTAGAAAATAACAGTTGCAAAATTTGTAAAAATACTATAAAATACGGCACAAACGAGGATATAAAAAATATAAATCTTTAAGGAGGATTTCTTTAAAATGGCTAAGCAAAAGTTTGAAAGAAACAAACCGCACGTTAATATCGGTACAATCGGTCATGTTGACCACGGTAAGACTACTCTTACAGCAGCGATTACAAAATACCTAAGCCTGCAGGGCAAAGCAAAATTTGAAGCTTATGACACAATCGACAAGGCTCCGGAAGAGCGTGAGCGCGGAATAACTATCAACACCGCTCACGTTGAGTATGAGACAGACGCCAGACACTACGCTCATGTTGACTGTCCAGGTCATGCTGACTATATTAAAAATATGATTACCGGCGCAGCTCAGATGGATGGTTCAATCCTCGT